>Ga0169931_10003515_pt1 | contig 24803 bp, 23 predicted proteins | sample Kivu_15m_20L_FD_129675 | JGI IMG/M metagenome (GOLD analysis project Ga0169931, IMG submission 129675) | Freshwater microbial communities from Lake Kivu, Western Province, Rwanda to study Microbial Dark Matter (Phase II) - Kivu_15m_20L... | ecosystem: Environmental > Aquatic > Freshwater > Lake...
CTTCGTAACGTTTGTATCGAAAGTAAAGATCAGCCGTTTCAAGGTGTTTCACGGCAAATTTTTTGTCGATCGCCGACTCACCTCTCGAAAGAGGGTGGGCCACCGACTGGTTGGCCTGAGAGAAGACGCCTTGAGCCTCGTCATATCTTCCGATGTCGTTGAGTAAGACAGAGAGGCAGATGGCGGCATCGGTGTGTCTGGGATCAGACTTCAGCGCGCCGCGGAGACTCTGAATCGTCGGCCCAAGCTTTCCCTGAAAGTATTGGGAGACGCCCAAAAGGTACCTGGCGTCTGCGCTCGTTGAATCCCTGGAAACGAGTGAGGCGGCAAGCGCCTCAGCCTCAGTCCAGCGCTTTGATGCGAGAAGTTGCTGAATCTGTTTTTCGGGGCTCAGACTCACGGCTTACCTCCTGCGATTTTTTGAATCGCCTTGCCCGCTTTCTCAGCGGCAGGGGTTTTTGGAAACTGGACAATGAGCCTTTCAAAGCGCCTCTTGGCGGCGTCGTAATGTCCACGCTTGAAGTAAAACTCACCAACAAGCCACTCTTTTTCGCCCAGGCGAGCCTCTAGCGCAACGAGATCTGCCCTGGCTTCGGCCGCTGCGGGATCGGCTGGAAATTTAGCAAGAAACTCAGAATATGCAGTCATGGCACGCACCGAAGACGACTGATCGCGGGTGGGTTCTTCGGGCGCGTCCTTAAAGTAACTTTTTGCCACTCTAAACAACGCATGGGCCACTCGCTCGTGTTTAGGGTGCAAGTCTCTAAAGGACTCGTAAGCCGCGGCGGCCTCCGGATAGGATTCTTGAATAAAGTAGACGTCCGCCAAGCGGAGTTGCGCGTCGACGGCAAACTTGGAGTACGGAAATTTATTCCTAATCTCTCGGAGCTTATCGAGGGCGAGCAAGTAGTGGTCGTTCGAAATCTCCTGCTCTGCCTCTTTCATGAGGAGGGCGGGGTCGTCCGATTTCGTTTCGACAGACGAGCAGCTCGCTGCAGTGAGCAGAACGAGCAGGCACACGAGATGCCCCACAAGACGCCGCACAAGACAGATGAGTAGATGTTTTGTCATTGCGACAGCCCCCCCTGCTCAGACTTATTCGATGAGCGGGTGATCAGCAACAGATTGCGCGTCTCGGCCCAACCGCTCACATGGGGGTTGAGGCGAACGTGAGTCCAGCCCTGAGCCTTGATCTCTCCGGCAGAAGGGAGTGTGCGGAGCTCTGCACCGGGTGCGGCATGCGCCAGGATGATAAAATCCTCGCCCGGTCCGCTTCGAATCGGTGTCTCCATCAGGGCCCGAGCGGGGGGGCGTGCGGAGGTCCAAACTTGAAGCCCCGCAAAGGAGAGTGCTACCCCCCAGGTCACCAGGGCTAGCGCCCCCAGAGTTCGTCTCCCTCCGCGCGCGCGGCGTCTTTGCCAAAGTTGCAGGGCAAACCCGAGGGCAAGGAGAGTAACGCCCGCCTGGCAGGGAAAAAACACAGCGCTCTGGCTCCACGCCTCCCAGGCGAGGGTGGCCTTCTCGAGGGATCCCTTGCCGGCCGAAGCTTCCGCTCGCATGCGAGCCAGGGTGAGGTTGCTCTCCAACTCGGGGTTGCTGTTGGCTAGGGCGCGCGACTTTTCGAGATGTGCCAGAGCTCTGCCTGGATTTCCGGTCTCCAAATAGAGCGAACCGACAGTGAAGTGATGCAGCGCAGCGTCCGGGGCGGTATCAGAGACCTCGCGTGGCTCCAAGAGCTCCAATGCTTTCGCGGGGTTTCCGCGCCGCGCCATAACTATAGCCTCGCGCAAAGCTTCTGCGTGGGACACCGCCATGCCCTGACCCTAAGTTCGGCCTGGCTTCCTTGCAACAAAAATAAGCCGATGATATTCCATGGAAATTCTCTCCAAAGGAAGAAACATGGAAAGCTCTCACACCACCGAAGCATCGCGTCTCATGGAGTCCGCCCCTTTTGTCCAGGCGCGAGACGAACTGGTGTCCGTCGTTTCTCAGGCTGCGCAAAGGATTTCGGGAGTGCGCGGCGCCTATTCTGAGTCCGCAGCACAAAGCTATCGCGAAAGTCTCAAGCGGTTTCAAAAGGATCGCGGTCGGGATTTATTCTTTCCGTTTCTTGCCTCAGGGATAGGCCGGGGTCCGTGGGTCGAGCTCGCCGATGGCAGCGTTAAGTACGACATGATCACGGGGATCGGCATCAGCTTTTTTGGCCACTCTCATCCAGAGCTCATTCGAGAGGCGCTCATGGCGACGGCAGCCGACATCTACCAAGGAAACTTGGAGCCCGGGGTGGAGGTGGCAGAGCTGCTGCGCGCGCTTCTTTCTCGCGTAGAGGCAGGCTCGCGGCTTCGTCAGGGTTGGATCACCACGTGCGGAACGATGGCTAATGAGATTGCGCTTAAAATTATTCGGCAAAAGAAAGCACCTGCCACACGCGTCATTGCTTTCAGGGATTGTTTTGCAGGCCGCTCGACAGCCATGCAAGAGATCACGGACAATCCCAAATATCGAGAAGGTCAGCCTCTTTATGGCGAGACGGCATACATTCCCTTTTATATTCCTAAGCTCGGACTGCAGGGCTCACTAGATCTCACGATGTGCGCTCTTGAGGACCATCTCCAGCGCTACCCTGGAAAGTTTGCTGCCCTCATGCTGGAGATTGTTCAGGGCGAAGGGGGATTTAATTTTGCCCCGAAAGAGTTTTACGTCCGGATTTTTGAAAGAGCCAAGAAGGCTGGACTGGCCATTTGGGCAGACGAAATTCAGACCTTTGGCCGAACGGGGGAGCTTTTCGCTTTTCAAAAGTTTGGCCTAGGGGAGTGGGTCGATGTGGTGACGGCGGCAAAGATGCTCCACGCATCAGCCGTTCTTTTTACTGAAGAATACAACCCCAAGCCGGGTCTTGTCGCAGGGACGTTTACTGGGACCTCTGCCAGTCTTCGAGTCGCAAGAAAAGTGATGGATCTTTTGGATGACGGCTATCTCGGAGCCGACGGTAAAACTGCCCAGCTCTCGGATCGTTTTGCCCAGAATCTCGAGCGTCTAGCGCAGGGAACCTGCAAGGGGCTCATCACCGACTGGAGGGCCGTGGGCGGAATGATTGCCGTGCAGCCCTTTTCGGGCACCCTAGATGAGGTCAAGGCAGTGCTCATGCGGCTTTTTGATCTGGGTGTGGTCGCTTTTTATTGTGGTCACGGCCCCATGTTGATCCGAATGCTCCCACCACTGGGCGCAATGGGCCCCGAGCATGTCGATGAAGTCTGCGGGCTTCTGGAGCGCGCCATTTTGGATGTTCATCAGCAGAAAAGTACACCCAAGGAGCAGGCGTGAGGCAGCTCATTGAGGACGCCAAGAAGCTCATCTCGATTCCATCGGTAACCACCGAAGGCAACGAGTCCATCACCAATCATGTGGCCGCTCTCATGCGAGCGCGGGGCCTTAAGGTCTCGCCACAACAGGTGAGCCACTCGTTTGAGTCCGTCTCTAAGCGGCAGTTCAACGTGATAGGCATTTTTGGTGACCCATTGGTGGATAAGAAAACCCGAAAGGGCCTTCTTCTTGTGACCCACTTAGACACCGTGGGCCCGGGCAGGCCCGAGAACTGGTCGCAGACCGGAGGCCAGCCCTTTTCCCCCTCCGTCAAAGAGGGAAGGGTTTACGGCCTCGGCGCAGCAGACGTGAAGCTCGATTTTCTTTGTAAGCTTCGGGCGCTTGAAAAGTTTCGTGAGCAAAAGCTCAAAATGCCAATCTACCTTGTGGGAACTTGTGGCGCTGAAATGGGGATGTTTGGCACCAAGTATCTGATCAAGTCCCTGGCCTTAAATCCCAAATATGTATTGGTCTCTGAACCCACGCAGCTCGAAGTGATTCACACCCATAAGCACCAGGCTATTTTCAAAGTCACGATTGGTTACTCACGAGTTTCTAAAGACGCCAAGGGCTTTAACCGCCGAGCTCGATTAACGGCACTGGGCCTGTCAGCTCATGGCGCCACACCTGACAGTGGGGTGAATGCAATCCTCAGACTTTTAGAGTTCATCCGTCAGGCCCAAGAGGCCGGCTTCGACTTGAGGATCACGGGCTGCTCGGGAGGTGATTTCGTCAATAAAGTTCCCGATTTTTCGACTGCAGAAGTTTTCCTAACCTCCCATCAGCTCGAGGATTTTAAGCGCTTTTTTTCCGATTATTGCGAAAGCGCTGGGCTCAAAAACGCATTCCAGGTGGAGTTTGGGGGTCTGGGAGAGGCTGGAGTTCAGTTCCTGCCTGAGCAAGTGTTTCAGGCCATTTGTGATTCGGTGGGATACTTTGGTCAACTTGCCGCCGAGATCTCAGAGGAGAAGGACGCGCGATTTGATCCGCCCCACTCTTCGATCAATTTTGGACTCATTCGAGAGAGCGCGGGGGCGGTGGAGCTTCTCTTTGACCTCCGGCTTCTGCCCGCAGCCAAAAGCGAAGAGCTTGAACAAAAGATTCGTTCCGCATTTCAACAGCTGGGCGCCCACTATCCAGGGCTCAATTTGACCGTTCAACGGGATCGGATCAATCCAGGCCTCAGCCTGGGTCCGGATGCTGAGCTCTCACGGATCTGTGTTGGAGCGGCGAGAGACACGGCACTCACTTCAGCATCGGTGGGGCCGGGCGTATTGTCTGCCTCAACGGAGGCGGCCCAGTTCTCTCAAGCGGGCTATGAAGCCGTCGCCTTTGGTCCAGGCCGTTTGAGCTCAGGGAGTCATGCCCCGAACGAGTGGATTGATTTGGAGAGCCTCGAAAAGGCTGTCCGATTTTATGAGAAAGTGATCGAGAAAACTTGCCTATGATTTTACTCAGAGAGATCCAGGATAGAGACCTAGAGGCCTTGGAGCGTTTTTCGCAGATTCCAGGTTTTATCAATCTTCAGAACGATCGTGACGTGCTTCGAGACAAGATCCGCCGATCCCGAGATGCTTTTCGCGGACTGGTCGACGACCCAAGCGAGCGAAAATTTATTTTTGTTGCAGAGGATCTCGAGCAGGGTCGCGTAGTGGGCACCTCGATGATTGCCTCTCAGCACGGGACGACCGAATCGCCGCACTTTTATTTTCTGGTCGGTAACGAGAAAAAGTTTTCAGAGTCCATCGGCACGGGCTTTATTCATGGGACGCTCGAACTCAAGGTGGATGCAGACGGCCCCTCCGAAATTGGGGGTCTAGTCATGGACCCTGAGTACCGGAACACGGGAGCCAGGGTGGGGCGCCAGGTCTCGTTCGTGAGGTTTCTGTTTTTGGCGCTCAATCGGCGCCAGTTTAAAGATCGGGTTCTTGCGGAGCTTCTCCCGCCGCTAAACAAAAAAGGTCAGAGCCCGCTTTGGGAAGCCATTGGCCGCCGTTTTACCAATATGGACTATTGGGAGGCTGACCAACTTTGCCAGAAAGATAAAGAATTCATCTTCTCATTGTTTCCTTCGGGAAAGATCTACACGACCTTTCTTACGGCAGAAGCGCGTAATGCGATCGGCAAAGTCGGCAAGGACACCGAGCCCGTTGTTCATATGCTTAAAAAAATCGGGTTTAAATATTTGAGCCAAGTGGATCCTTTTGATGGGGGCCCGCACCTCTGGGGAAATGTGGACGAGCTTCGGCCAGTCCAGAAGACGGAGAAGCGCATCTACGCAGGGGCTGATGTTGGCCAAGGGGATCTGGGATTAGTCTGTCGAGAGTCACAGAGCGATGGAGAGTTTCGCGCAATGTGTCTTCCTGTGGTGCGCAGCGGGGCGAATCTTTCCTTCTGTCTGACCGAGCCCGAGGCCAAGCTCGTAGAGAGTCAGCTCAAGATTCGTCCGGGTGACCGGATGGTGTTCATGCCATTTTATTGAGACCAAGCGAGGGCGGAGCATGTTTCAGGGAAATTATATTGAAGGCCAGTTTTTTTCCGTTTCTGGAAGCGAGAAAGCGGGAGAGTGGGCCCTAAAAAGTCCTGCGGACCTCTCCGACTCTATTGGGGATGTTGCCTACTCCTATGCGGCTATTGACCGTGCCGTTGAGTCAGCACTTAAGGCTTTCAGGTCCTGGCGACGAGTGTCGCTCAGCGACCGGGCGGCCGCACTCAAGCGGTATCAAGAGCAGATTAAGCGCCGAGAAGAGCAGCTCGCGCGACAAATTTCGAGAGAAGTGGGTAAGCCCCTCTGGGAATCCAAAACCGAAGTGGCCTCCATGGTGAGCAAAATCGACATCAGCATTCAGCACGGGCAAAAGCTGACTTCTGATTATGAAATCCCAAACATTATGGGAGCCGCACAGGAGGGGGTGCTTGGGGCTTGTCGATATCGCCCCCACGGAGTGATGGCTGTGATCGGGCCGTTCAATTTTCCCGGGCATTTGCCCAACGGCCATATCGTGCCCGCCCTCCTGGCGGGCAATACGATTGTGTTTAAACCCTCCGAAAAAACTCCCGGCGTTGCCCAACTCATGGCCGAGGCGATGCACGCGGCAGGACTTCCTGCGGGGGTTTTCAACTTGGTCCAGGGCGAGCGAGAAGTGGGACGGCGCCTCTGTGTTCACCCAGAAGTCGCCGGAGTTTTGTTTACAGGCTCCTACGAGGTGGGAACTCGAATTAAGCAGGACACCCTGTTGCAACATTGGAAGCTTCTTGCGCTCGAAATGGGCGGCAAGAATTCGACCATCATCCATCAAGATGCTGACTTTGAGTCTGCGGTACAAGAGACGCTACTCTCAGCTTTTCTCACCACGGGGCAGCGCTGCAGTGCCACGAGCCGAGTTCTGGTTCACGAGAGTCTTCTTGAGAGGTTCCTCGAGAGTTTCCATGCGCGAGCCAAAGCGTTTACGATTGGCCACTGGTCCAAGCCGTCTTTTATGGGCCCACTCATTGATGCGGCCTCGGTCGATCGTTACACCAAATTCCTAGGCATTGCCTCGCGCGAGGGGTGCGAGCTGGTGATGAGAGGAAAGGCGATTGAAACGGGCCATGCGGGTCATTACGTCGCGCCGTCGATAGCCTGGGTGCCGTCACCCTCCATTGAGCAGACTAAGAAGAGTGTGTTTCAGCAAAGCGAGCTTTTTGCTCCGTGCGCGGCTGTTTTGGGGTACCGCGATCTCGATGAGGCCGTAGCTCAGGCAAACGAAACACAGTTTGGATTGGTGACAAGCGTGTTCACCGGGGATCGCAAAGTATATGATAAGGCCAGAGAGGACCTCGAGGTGGGCCTGGTCAATTGGAACAAGTCCACAGTGGGCGCCTCCTCAAGGCTGCCCTTTGGTGGATTTAAGAAAAGTGGCAACCACTTTCCTACGGCTCTCTCAGCGAGCCTTTACTGCGCAGCACCCGTGAGCTCTCTAGAAGTAGCCGAGCCTAAAGCTCCCGAAGCCCAGGCGCAGGCTTATCCGGGACTGAACTGGAAACCCTAGCCACAGGCGATTAAAAACAGAAAGGCGATCCCGAAACCGGGATCGCCTTTGCTGATTCAAACAAACCCTTTTTTTGGGTCTATTCTAGCGTTTGCAGACTCAGTTCATCCGCGCAACGTTAGAGGCCTGAGGCCCCTTCGGTCCATCGATAAGCTCGAAGTCCACCTTTTGGCCTTCCGAGAGGGTCTTGAAGCCCTCACCCTGAATAGCCGAGTAGTGCACGAACACGTCGCGCTCTTGGCCATCAGCCTGGATGAAACCGAAACCCTTACTGTCGTTGAACCACTTTACCATTCCCGTTGCCATTCAAGTACCCCCTGTAGAAAAAAGCTGCCACATCCGTTGGTTTGCGACGTGACGAATTAGCAACATGGATAAAGGACTAGCTGCGACTCCGAATTGCGTCAAACAAAAAAATTGAGGCCCGCACTCTGTTTTTTAGTGCGAACCTCAATTTTTTTTGGGTGCGTCTGAGGTGATCAGAGCTCTGCACGAGGTGCGCCGAGCGGAGTTGAGGCCGGCGTGATCACTCCGAACTGCCCGGTCTGAAGCTGCACCTGATGTTGGCGCATGATCTCCATCTGGGTGATCTGAGCGCGCATCAGCTCCTGTTGGAGCAGCTGGGCGATTCGCGCTTGCTGAATCGCTGCGCGCTGTCTGAGTTCAGCGCAGCGCTGGAAGGATTCGCGCCCACTCTCTGTCATCGTCTGAAAGATTCCAAACCGACCGCAAACAGCGCGCATTTCTTCTTCCATCGATGATTGGTAGGAGGAATAAGCGCCATGCTCCATGACCGAGCGCTGGATCTGAGCCGGGTGAGCGCCAGAGCGCGCCTGGGCCTGAATGAATTCAGAGAGCTCGGCAGAGACTAGGGATCCACGCGCATCGTAGGCAGAGAGCTCAGCTGATCTACGCAGGTCCTCAGGGAGAGAGCTTTTTTCCTGTATTTCTTCGTAGACCTGCTTTGCATATCGAGTGGCTCGGCTGGAGCTGCCTGGGGAGCTGATCATTTTTTCGGCAAGCTTCATTCGAAGTCTGGCTGCGATACTGCCCGAAGCCTCGTGGTCGGAGTAGCGCTCCTGCCAGGAGCGGATGTCGTCATCTAGGTTTTCGAGCTCCACCGACTCCTCGGACTTGAGATCGCTGAGGCGCTTTTCGAGAAGTTTGAGTTCACTGTTCCCGACGCTTTTGGTGAGCGTCTCCGCCTCGTCGCTTTCGAGCTTGCCGGCGTCCAGCAGCTCTTCGATCGCACGGAGAGCTGCATCGTTGTTCGTCTCAGAATCGCGACACTGCTTGGCAACCTTCATCAGGCGTTCGTGCCTTGCATCCACCTTGGCCTGGCGATCGGCTTCTTCTTTCTGAGCACGGGTGAGTCTCGAAACAAATCGAAGCTCCGGTTGAAAGGAAGTATAACGGTCGGTTGCAGGGTCGGCTGCAAGATCAAGTGCTACGAAGCGAACTTCGCCATCGTAAGCATCAAGACCCGTCATTTTTTGGCTGCTGGTCGAATCCGAGAGGCGCAAAAAGAAATCATCATCTCCTAGGGCCACGTTGGGGTGGGCCTTCTCAGCCTTCTCGAGGCAGGACATCAGGAAGTTGCTGGCCTGAATGCGGAAGTTCCGACCCTCCACCTTGAAGAGGATTTCGTCTTTGCAGTCTTTATAGACAAATCCGGTAAGGGTGGCCGTGGTTTTAGCCTCATCAGACACCCGGGCGCCGAGACTCTTGATCGCACGATTCGCATCACCCCAAGAAAGATCACGCCACTTTTCTTGTGCGGGACCGTCTGCCTTTGCAGAGCCTTGGGCCATCAAAGCCGCAAACACGAGAATCAGGCTGGAGCGGTTGCGAGGTTTTTGGGTCAGCATGGGGGTCTCCTTGGGTTTCTCTCTCCCCCTAATGCAGAGCAACGAACGGGCCAAGATGGGGCGCAAATTGGGCGTGAAAAAACGGCAAAAAACAGATAGAAAACAGGCACCTATTTAGTGTCAGAGCGGACACACCTCTGGACCCAGGGGTGGGCCCAGGGATTCCCGTTGTCCATGAGCTGCGGCGCTGTCTAATGCTTAGGCAGGAGAGAGACTTTGGAGGTTTGCGGTGTTTAGGCCCCTAGATCCACTTGGACTCAATCGAGTCATCGAGCCCCGAGGCGTTGGTCTTCTCCCACAGCAGGCTGAGCGCCTTGATCCAGCACTCCCGATCGCAGAGGACGAGCTTTTGATTGAAGTAGAAAGCCTGAACATTGATTCGGCAAGCTTCCATCAGATTTCGGAGTCCTGTGGGGGCGATCTCAAACGCATGGAGGGCGCCATTCGGGGATTGGTTGAGAAAAGGGGCAAGCACCACAATCCGGTAACCGGTTCAGGAGGGATGCTCATTGGAAGAGTAAGCCAAGTGGGCCCACAATTTCCGGTCGATAAAAAGCCCATTCAGGTGGGGGATCGAATTGCAACGCTGGTTTCGCTCTCTCTCACGCCCCTTGAGATTAGAAAGATCAAAGCCATTCACCCCAAAGTGGATCGCGTGGACATTGAGGGGCATGCCATTGTGTTTGCGTCGGGCCTTTTTGCGAAGCTTCCCCAAGATCTTCCAGACGCCGTGTCGTTAGCGGTGCTTGATGTCGCTGGCGCCCCAGCTCAGACGGCAAAGCTGGTTCGCCCAGGGGATACGGTCTTGGTGATCGGAGGAGGAGGAAAGTCCGGAGTTCTCTGTCTCTATGAAGCCAAGAAAAAGCCCGGAGTGACCACTCTTGCTTTGGACTATTCGGATGCCGCTATTGAGAGGCTCAAGAGTTTTTCGTTTGTCGATCAGGTGATTCAAGCTGACGCCAGGCGCCCCCTTGAGGTGATGTCTCAGGTTCGGGAGCTCACGGGAGGCAAGATGGCCGACGTGGTGATCAATGTTGCTAACCTGCCTGAGACGGAGATGTCCTGCATCTTGTCGGCCCGGAACCAGGGGCTGGTTTATTTTTTTAGTATGGCCACAAGCTTTACCCGTGCAGCGCTCGGTGCCGAAGGTGTGGGAGCCGACCTCGATTTAAGAATCGGCAACGGCTACACCGAGGGTCATGCGGATCATGCGCTCGAGATTTTAAGGGAAAGCCCTGAACTGAGGGCGCTTTTCTCAAAGACCTACTGTTAAGGCGGAAAGTGACTATGTCGCGATTGAATTTAGATACGGCACAGATCCAAGAGTGTCGAAAATTGGCCGAAAAGATTTCAAAGCCCGTAGAAGAGATGATCGCGGGTCATACGACTCTGGCCATTGAGCGCGCCACATTGAGGCTGCTTGGAGTCAACGGCGCAGTCCAACAGTCGCAGCAGGTGGTTCCCGAAGTGAATGTCATTATCGAGGACCTCCATAAGGCGGGGATCTTGGGGCAGGGCGTTTTGAGGCCCTTTGTAGGAGCCATGCTGGACTCGGGGTTAAGCCCCACTGAGCTAGGAAGGCAGGCTGCACTCCGCAAAGTCAAACTGAGTGCGCCCCCCCCCGGGCGCTCACGACAGATCGAGGCAAAAGCACTCGAGCTTTGTCGCCAGGCGGTGGCCGGACTCGATGGTGCGCGCACGGTGCGCGACGGTCTTCGAGCTCAGGTGGGCGATCGCTTCAATGCCCAAGGAAAAGGCGGACCTTGTCTTTATGTCATCGTAGCCACGGGAAATATCTATGAGGATGTCGTTCAGGCTCGAGCCGCCGCTCAGGCTGGAGCCGAGGCGATTGCCGTCATCCGAAGCACGGCGCAGTCGCTTCTGGATTATGTTCCTCATGGAGCAACGACCGAGGGTTTTGGGGGTACCTATGCCACTCAAGAAAACTTTCGGATCATGCGCGAGGCCCTGGATGAGGAGTCCAAGAAGCTTGGGCGCTACATCAGGCTTACGAACTATTGCTCGGGCCTCTGCATGCCGGAAATTGCTGCGCTCGGCGCACTCGAGCGACTCGATTTTCTGCTCAATGACGCTATGTATGGCATCTTGTTTCGCGATATTAATATGAAGCGCACGCTGATTGATCAGCACTTCTCTCGAAATATCATCGCGAGATCTCGGATCGTCATTCACACCGGAGAAGACAACTACCTCACGACTGCCGACGCGACAGAAAACGGCCATCAGGTACTGGCCTCACAGTTCATCAATGAACGCTTTGCTCGACATGCTGGCATGAGCGATGACCTCATGGGTTTAGGACACGCGCAAGAAATGAATCCAGAGCACCCCAACGTGTTTTTGCTGGAGCTGGCGCGAGCCCAGATGACCCGCGATATTTTTCCCCGCTCTCCCATCAAGTTTATGCCGCCCACGCGCTTTAAGTGTGGAGACATCTTTTACAGCCACCTCATGGACGCGATGTTTAACCTGGTGGGTGTGACTACGGGGCAGACCATTCAACTTCTTGGAATGCCGACCGAAGCAATGCACACCCCACTGCTTCAGGACCGCTGGATGAGCATCAAAAACGCTCGCTACATCTTTAATGGTGCCAGGGACCTGGGATCCGAAATCACCTTTAAACCAGGAGGCATGGTGGAAGGATGGGCCACCAAAGTCTTAGGAGACACCCTGACTCATTTGCGAATGATCGACGCTAAGGGATTGTTTCGCGCCATCGAAGAGAAGGCCTTTGCAGAGGTGAGCCGCAAGGAGACCGGCGGCAAGGGCCACGCAGGAGTGCTCACGCGAGAGGAGGGGTACTTAAATCCCCTCTTTGATCTCCTGGGAGAAGGGGGGCCAAACCCATGACCGCCAAGTCAAAGAACGCCAAGTACGAGGTTGCACAAGCCAACCTCAAGAAGCTCAAGCCCTATGGCGACATCATGGACGACGGCACCGTGCAGCTGTGCTTCACGCTTCCGGTGGAGCCCTCGCCCGAGGCGAGGGAGGCCGCCATTCAGCTCTGTGAGAAAATGGGTTTTGAACAGATCAAGGTCGCTACAATGGAAAGGGCCGCACAAGGCTTTGCTCTCTTTGTGATCTACGCCAACCTCAAGCACACCGTCGACTTTACGCGGATTCATGTTCTCAAAGTCGATGCAGCCCGGAGGAGTCGGGAGGAGATCGACGAGCTCATTGCGACTCGAATTGGAAGAAAGCTCGTCGTGATGGGTGCTTGTACGGGCTATGACGCTCACACGGTGGGTATTGATGCCATCATGAATATGAAGGGCTTTGCGGGCGACTATGGCCTAGAGCGCTATCAGTGGATTGATGCAAGAAACCTAGGCGCCCAGGTGCTCAATGACGAGCTCCTCAGGCGGGCGGTCGCTGAGAATGCCGATGCCGTCCTGGTGTCTAAAGTCGTCACTCAACACAATATCCACATGAGGGACATGAAAGACCTCATGAATCGCGCAAAGCAGATGGGGATCAACGAAAAAATCGTGTTTGTCGCGGGCGGTCCGCGTGTGACCCATCCGCTCGCGCTGGAGTGTGGGTTTGATGCGGGCTTTGGAGTGGGCACCAAGCCATCCGACGTGGCAAGCTACATTGTCGAGGAAATTTTAAGGCGTTCGGAGAAACAGAGGGCTCCGGTCCAGGTAGCCAAGAAAAAGCGGCCCTTGCCTAAAGCGCGCCGAAAGTGAACACTCTGGACTTAAGATCATGAAAAAGAAGCGAGCAAGTTCATCCCAGCCAGTCGTAGAGCTTGTGGGTCGGAGCGAGGAGCAGGCCTTGATTTCTGCGTGCATTCGCACTCGGCGAAATGTTCTGATCGAGGGTCCCGTGGGAGTGGGTAAGACCCATCTTGCCCTAGCGCTGTGCGAGTCCTTGGGGCGACCGGTCTTCCGGGTCGATGGAGATGGTCGGTACTCTGAGCAAAAGCTTTCGGGCTGGTTTGATCCCCCATTGGTCCTAAGAAAAGGGTATTCGCTTGCTTCCTTTGTGTCGGGCCCACTGGTCGAGGCGATGAAGTCAGGCGGCGTGCTTTTTATCAATGAGCTGAACCGATTGCCTGAGGGCGTTCAGAATGTACTGCTTCCAGCCATTGATGAACGAAAAATCATGGTCCCCAAGCTCGGCGTCGTTCATGCACACCCAGACTTCACTGTCATTGCGACTCAAAACCCAAAAGAATTTGTAGCGACCTCCCACCTGAGTGAAGCGATCCTCGATCGGTTTGAGCTCGTGGTCCTGGATTATCAGTCGGAGTCAGAAGAGCAGGCGATTGTTGCCCGCACGGTTTCAAAGACCGATCTCGTGAAGGCTGCAGTGAGGCTAGTGCGCTTCACGCGATCGCATGAGCGGATCAAGCGCGGGGCTTCGGTCCGCGCGGCGCAGGCCGTGGCCGAGCTTTCTCAGGCCTTGGCTGAAACCCTAACTCCTCGCGAGGCATTTTTTCGTGCCGCTCTTCTAGCCCTTCCCACTCGAATTGAGCTGGAGCGAGACGTCGACTCCGAGGCCTCACCCCCTGAGGAACTAAAAAAACTCGTGCAGGAGCTTGCCCAAGAGGCCTGGAGTGGTGCCTTTGAGCAGGGGATTGAAAAAAAAAAGAGCTAAAGCCCGGGACGCTGCAGCGATCGGAGCCTCTTTTTCAGAAGGCTGAGATCCGATTTCATGCACCCGAGCTGGATGCTCCAGGCTCGGCGGTCGCGGATGCAATCGATCCCGAGGAAGATGTTTTGGATGCGGGCATTTCTTCGGCCTGGGATGTCGCCACCCGCTATCATGAGTTCAAAGCGAAGCCCTCACTTCAAAAGATCTCGGAGCACCTGAGGGAGATCTCGACGCAGGCCATTCTAGAGAAGGCTCGGGCCTTGGTTGGGTCTGTGGTCCACCCCACGCGCTCTGCGAGCGCACCGATCGAGGAAATTCCTGCACTTGCCCAAGGTGTGGATCTGGATATCGACGAAACGATTGAAGCGAACCCGCACTTGCGAGACCCGTCCAGTAGTGGCCTGGATCAGCTTTGGATGGAGTACCGTTTGCGACGGAGTCAGCCTGTGGTCCTGTCGGTCGACACCAGTCTCTCGATGACCGGCGAAAAGCTAGCGCTCACTGCAGTGGCTCTGGCGGTGGTGGCCCTTCAGTTTCCGGAGGACCCCGTGGGGATTGTGGCGTTTGAGAATCGGGCGACCGTTTTGAAGCACCCCGAAGAAAAGGTCAGCCCCGAGGTGTTGGTGGGCCGTTTCTTAGACGTTCCCGCTCAGGGATACACCCATCTTGAGGAAGGCATTCGGCAGGCGCTTCGGATGGTTCGAGAGCTGGAGGATTCTGGTCGGGGGCGAGCAGCCGCAACGGTGGTGCTCACCGACGGAAAGTACACGGCGGGACGCGATCCGGCCTATCTGGCGCCTCGGTTTGGACAGCTTCACGTCCTTAAGATGGGTAAGGAAAAATCCAGTGCACCCCTCTGCCGAGAGTTGGCCCATCGCGGACACGGGTCTTTGCGAGAGGTGGGAGAACTCGATGCACTGCCCAATGTCATGTACGGAGTGGTGAAAGATCTATTGAGGGGTCGGGCCTGAGATTTTTGGGGTTGAGCTCCCTGCACGATCAGTTATCTTGCCAGCACAGTATGAGAGACGATTACAAGATGCAGGGTAAGTTGATTCAGCTCAGCCTTCAGGTGGAGGAGCACGTCGCACAGATTCTAGGAGAGATGGAAAAATACTCCAAGTTCTCCAGTTCTGAGCTGGCTAACACCGCCTTGAAGCGGTTTATCACGCACCATAAAGACTTTTTGCCCCCAGGCTTTAAGGCGCCCGCTCCGGCAAAGTCGCCCTAACAGGTTACTTCGATTTTTTTTCTGTGACGACGTGAACGCTGACCAGGGCCTCAGCAACGAGCCCCTTGGACTCAGCTTTTGGGTCTGAGTGAGAGATGGCGAGCACCTTTCTGGTGTCGTCCTCCCATCCAAACTTCCAAGACTCTGCGGCCACTTTTTCTTGCAGCCGCTCTTCGGACATCTGTACCCGCAGGATGATTCGAATCGGTAGGGCAGAGTGCGATCCGGATTCTTCGCCGGCCGCTTCAAAAGGGCTCAGTCGAATAAAACCCTCCTTACGAAGGCGGGCGATCTCATCGATGCCGAGCTTCTTGATTTCAAAAACTCGATCAGAATCCAGCTCGTCTGAAAGCTGTTCGTCATCCCGAACCCAGCGAATTTCTAACTGTGATTCTTTGTTCTCTGAGCTCAGGCGTTGCGCCACCTGGGGGGCCTGCGACGACGGCGAGGGCTGGGGGAGCACTCGCTGCGAATCTCCTGAGCGAAGGACGCTCTTGTGGACGCTCGGGGCAATCGGGGTACAAGCCACGGGAGTGATCAAAAGTGCTAGACTTGGAACCAGGCGCAGGAACTTCATAACTCCCTGGCAATCCAAGGCCCATGCCAGGGCAAGTGCCTGGAATTGAGACGTATTTTTGGGCGCAGTAAGCAAAGCCCCAACAAAAAACGCGCAGGTGTCTAATCTTTAGACACGGGCTCCCACGCTAAGTGGCCTGATCCATCAGCTCGGCAATGTCCATGACCTTGACCTTGTCGAGCATCTCCTTGCTCTTCATTCCGTCGGTCATCATGGTCATACAGAAGGGACACGAGGAGGCCACAATTCCAGCATGAGTGGCGAGTGCCTGCTCCGTTCGTGTGATGTTGATCCGCTTACCGATGTGCTCTTCCATGAACATGCGTCCGCCGCCAGCGCCACAACACAAGCCCTCGTCTCGGTGTTGCTTCATCTCGACCAACCTTGCCGAGGGGATCGACTCGATCACGGCCCTGGGCTGATCGTAGACGTTATTCCAACGGCCCAGGTAGCAGCTATCGTGAAAGGTGATCGACTCGTCCACCCCCTTGGTGGGTTTGAGACGCCCTTCCTTGATAAGAGAGGCGATGAATTGTGAATGATGAAAGACCTCATAGCTTCCGCCAAAGTCCTTGTACTCATTCTTAATGGTGTTGAAGCAATGAGGACAAGCGGTGACGACCTTTTTGACGCCGTAGCGATTGAGGGTCTCGATATTGGCCTGAGCAAGGGTTTGGTACAGGTACTCATTTCCAATTCGTCGTGCTGGATCTCCGGTACACTGCTCTTCGTTTCCTAAAATGGCGAATCGAACACTGGCCTTCTTGAGGAGCGAAACAAAAGATCGGAGCACCTTCTTGTTTCGATCATCGTAAGAGCCCGCACAGCCCACCCAAAGCAGCACATCAATCTCTGGGCTCTCGGCCATCGTAGGAACCGAGAGGCCCTCGGCCCACTTGCCCCGGTCAGCGGCACTAAACGCCCAGGGAGTCGCATTGGTCTCAAGGTTTTTGAAGATGGTTCCGATCCCATCAGGCATCTTGGATTCCATCATGACGAGATTTCTACGAATGTCGTAGATCTTGTCGGTCTGCTCAATGAACACGGGACAGGCGATTTCACAGGCGCGGCAGCTCGTGCAGGCCCAGATCACATCCTCGGTCACGTCTTCGTTGATGGCGGGCGTGACTTCATCGAGCTTGCCAGCCAGAATGGCTTCTTTATTTTTGTAGAGGTTGTTCTTGAGATCCAGAACCAGGAGCTTGGGGCTCAGGGGTTTCTGGGTGTTCCAGGCGGGGCAGAGGTCCTGACACCTTCCACACTCGGTGCAGGCGTAGAAATCGAGAGTGTCTTTCCAGCTCAGATCAGTGACTTTTGCGGCCCCGTATTGAGTGACGCTCTCGTCTGCAAAGTTGATGGGACGCATTGCTTTTTCACGAGAAAGCTGCCGAAGAAAGGTGTTTGGACCTGCCGCAATGATGTGCAGGTGTTTGGAGTGCGGGATGTAGGCCGCAAACCCCAGAACGAGAAGCATATGAACCCACTTAAAGACGGTCGCTAAAGTCTCATTGGACTCAGGACTCAGGCCGAGCCCCGAAAAGAGGTCTGCGACGTGTTTAGAAAAAATGAAGTGAGGCCCATGAGAAGCGGCAAGGCTCAAAATCTGAAAACCATTCATAGCCAGAATCGAGATCATGAGTGAGGCCGTAAAAATAAGAACGATGTTTGCGTCTCGCGACTGCCCTAGGCCCTCAGGCCGGATGACGAGCCGTCGGTAAAAGGCGCCCCCAACGGCAAGAAGAATGGCCACTGTGAAAAAATCTTGAATCGAGAGGAGTGGCCCGTAGATCGGGCCCAGAAACTCAAAACTCCAACCGTTGTAGAGAGTCGAGGCAAATTGCTCGAGAGTTCCTACTGTGATGATGATGAAGCCCCAAAAGATCACCGTGTGTAGAATCCCAATCCCCTTTTTGTGGAGCACGGCTTTTTGGCCAAGGATGTGAATGGCGGCGTCGATGACTCGAGTGGGCAAGTCGGTCAGGCGATTTCTGGCAACGCCCTTTTGAGCGCGGAGCATCCGAAATAGCAGTGAGAATCGATAGCCGGAGTAGCTAAAAGCAGCCCCAGCAACAGCCAAGAAAGCAAAAGTTTGCCATGTCATAGTGCGCCTAAAATTCTAAGCGGGCCCACTGCGAGCGGCAAGGGATAGAATTTTGACTCTACTCAGAGAGCTCAGTGTTCTTTTAGCTTTTTGAGTTCGTCTTTGAGAAGTGGAGCCACCGTAAAGAGGTCTCCTACGACCCCGTAGTCAGCCACCTGAAAGATCGGAGCCTCGGGGTCCGTATTGATGGCCACGATCACTTTGGAGGTCCGCATCCCAGCCAGATGCTGAATGGCACCGCTGATCCCACAGGCAATATAGAGGTTAGGAGAAACCACTTTGCCGGTCTGGCCCACCTGATCGCGATGGGGTCTAAACCCCGCATCCACGGCGGCACGGGAGGCACCCACGGCAGCCCCGATCGTATCTGCCACCTCTTCGAGAATTTTGAAGTTCTCAGCATTTTTTAAGGAGCGTCCACCCGAGATGACGGTAGAGGCTTCGGTGACATCGGGACGCCCCGCCTGGCCCTGAACGACTTCGCTCACCTGGGTTTTGACATCCGCAAGTGCAACCGCCACCGCGGCCGTTGTTGCAGTCTTTGAGGTGTCGGGTTTTGGAATCCCCAGCGCATTGGCTCGGATCGTAGCAAGCCTAGGCCCTGACCCCAAGAACTCGACTTCAACCGTGGCCTTGCCCGCATAAACAGGGCGTCGCACCACAATTCCTGAGCCCTCAAACTTAAGGCTAATGCAGTCGGTGGCCACACCGACGTTGAGTCGGGCCGCGAGCTTCGGCATCAAATCTCGCCCTGTGGGGGAGTGCGCAGCCAGGATGACATCGGGACCGAGAGCTTTTGCGGCAGCAAGAATCACCTGCGCGTAGGCCTCAGCGGTATAAAACTTAAGTCCCGCATCATCGGCGATGTGAACCGTCTTTGCGCCGTAGTGAGCGAGCTCTCCAGCTAGCGCCGAGACGCCGCTTCCCAAAAGGATGCAGTGAGTTTCGTTTCCTGCAGCAGAAGAGGCGCCCAGGAGTTCAAACGTGGTTTTCTTGAGACGATTGTCGCGCTGTTCCGCGATGACCAGTACTTTAGCCATTTTAAATCACCTTTGCTTCTTCGTGGAGGAGTCGAGCGAGTTCTTTAGCCTGAGTAGCCGGATCTCCGGCGAGCTTCTTTCCAGCCTGCTTGGGCGGAGGAAGCTGGAAGTTTTTATAACGAATTTTTTGATCCGAATCGCCCACACCCAGGTCAGCCTCTTTGAGCGCCTTCACTTCTTTTTTCTTGGCCTTCATGATGTTCGGAAGGCTTGCGTATCGGGGCTCGTTCATTCCCTTTTGAGCAGCAATCAGAGCAGGAAGCGGAGTCGTGACCATTTCAAAAGCGCCCCCTTCGACTTCTCGTTTGCACTTCACAGACGTGGGGCCATACTCGGCGTTCAGCACTACGGTCACATAGGGGAGTCCAGCAAACTCAGCCACAAGCTGACTGACTTGAGCGGATCCATCATCGATTGCTTCTTTGCCCGTAAAAACGATATCGACTTTGGGTTCTTTTTTGAGGGCAAAAGCGAGCGCCTTGGCAGAGCGGTAGTTGTCCGCGCTCTCGGGGGCCTCCAAATGGATGGCGTTATCCGCACCCATCGCCAGAGCAGTTCTCAGGGCTTCCACCACGCGAGCGGGGCCAGCTGAAACGACCGTCACAGTGCTTCCTGGATTCTTTTCGCGCAAACGGAGGGCTTCCTCGACTGCAAACTCATCATACGGAGAGAGGATCCACTTGATCCCGGCCGTATCGATGCCGGTGTTATCGGCGTTGAGTTTGATTTTAGTTTCAGTGTCTGGAACCTGCTTGATGCAGACGTAGATGTTCATAAGTGGGCCTATTTATATCGATGTGCTTAAGATCTCTGCAACCTGTTTTAGAACAGATGCATCGCTACAAAGCGTGAAGCGGACAAAACCTTCACCACCCAGACCAAATCCGGTGCCTGGAGTGCTCACAATCCCTTGTTTACGAATGAGGCTCAGAACAAAATCCTCGGATTTGAGTCCTGCGGCGAGTTTGCACCAGACATAGAACGTCGCCTCAGGCGTGTGACAGCTCAGGCCCGCGCGCCTCAGGGCAGGAACCAAGATATCCCGACGCTTTTGGTAGACCGCTCGAAGCTCCGTGCAGAAGGGTTCATAGCGATCCAGCGCCTCGATCCCTGCTTCTTGGCAGGCGTTAAAAATACCGGAGTCGATGTTGGTCTTGACCTTAGCCAGGCCTTCAATGACGCGAGAGTTGCCGGCAACAAACCCCACGCGCCAACCCGTCATGTTGAAGGTTTTGGAGAGGCTGTGAAACTCAACCCCTACGTCCTTGGCGCCTGGAAGCTCCAGAAAGGAGGGCTGCGCCTTTCCGTCAAAGAAAAGCTCCGAGTAAGCATTGTCGTGGCACACGATGATCTCGTGCTTTTTTGCAAAGCGGACGACTTCGCTAAAAAACTCACGAGTCGCCACCGCTCCTGTGGGATTATTGGGATAATTCAAAAACAGAAGCTTTGTTTTTGGTCCCGTCTTCACGAGGCGCTCCAAATCCGCAAAGTCAGGAAGAAAGCCATTCTCCTCCCGAAGTCTAAACGGGAGCGGGATTCCATCGGCAAACAGAGTGGCTGAGTTATAAACCGGATAACCAGGGTCTGGAACCAGGGCTGCTTCGCCTGGGTTCACAAAGGCCAGAGGAATATGCGCGATCCCCTCTTTGGATCCAATGAGCGCAAGGACTTCGGTGTCGGCATTGACGTGGACGCCAAATCGTTTTTCAAGAAACCGCGCAGAAGCCTGCCTGAACTCGCGCATACCCCAATAAGAAGGATACTGGTGATTCTCCGGATTTCTCGCGGCCAGTTCGAGGCGTTTAATGATGAACTCAGGAGTGGGCAAATCGGGATCCCCAATCCCTAGAGCAATGAGCTTTCGGCCCTTTTTGATCTCCTCTTGTTTGATCTGGTCGATCCGAGCAAAAAGATAAGGCGGCAGTTGCTTGAGCCTGTGGGTCACTTCAAACATGAGATTCGCTCCTCAAAATAGTCATCCAGTGTGATCCAGCCCGAACCGTGAGGATCGGATTGTTGTTTCTTTCCAAGCCACAGGGCAGCAGCAAGTGCTCCTCGCGCAAATACATCACGGGTTTGTGCATGGTGCTGCAAGCTTAGAGTTTCGCCTGGGCCATGAAACTCGATTCGGTGATCCCCAATGACCTCTCCTGCGCGGATGCTGTGAATTCGCTCCTCGCTCATCCCGTCGGTGGCAGAGGCGAGGAGAAGGGCGGTTCCACTGGGCGAATCTTTTTTGTGAATGTGATGGGTTTCGACCAAAAGGGGCCTAAAGCCAGATTGGCCGAGGACTGGAGAAATGAACTCGAGAGCTTTTTTTAGAGCAAGCACTCCGGGCGAGAAATTGGACGCGTGGAGAACGCGGGTTTGACCTGCCCACTGTTCGAGTAGTTTTTTTTCGGAGGCCGAATGCCCCGTGGTGCCCACGACCCATGCGGGCCGCGATGGAGCGCCCGCTGCGAGTTGAAGCTTTGAGGCAATCTGTGGGGTGCCATGCGCGAGCGAGAAGTCGATCCATACATCGGCGCCCAGGGCCTGGCTCCATTCCGAGTCAGAGGATTGAGAGTGAATCGCGGCTTGAAGCACGCAGCTCGCAGCAAACTCGCCCTGGATCAAATGAAGCAGAGCGCGACCCATTCGGCCACGGGAACCAATGACAGCAATGCGGATCTCTTTCTCAAGCACGTTAGAGGGTTCCTCCGCCGGGCCTAAAGCCACAGCGTGCAAGGCTGCTTTCGAGACGTCGCCTGTTCTCGTTAGAGATGGGCGCTAGCGGAGCACGGACCGTCTCGCCGCAAAGAGCCCCAGCAGAGGACTCCGATACATGCGCCAGGGAGAGCTTGATAGGAACGGGATTAGATTCGATAAAAAGGTCCCTGAATAACGGGAAATAGTGCTGATGAATGCGCTGAGCTTCTGTGTTTTTTCCCTCCTCGAAGAGGGTCTGAATTTGAATCATTGCTCTTGGAAAAAGGTTGCTTGCGACCGAAACCACACCCTTTGCGCCCACGGATAGCAAGGGCAGAAAAGTGGCATCATCACCCGAAAAAATCTCAAGTGATGAGCCCGCGAGTCGAAGCTGGTCCAGGAACTCAGAGGTCAACGCCACATTTCCAGAGGCCTCTTTTAAAAATCGAATTCTGGGATGCTGAGAGAGTTTTGCTGCGGTTTCGGGAGAGAGGCTCACACCCGTTCGCCCTGGGACGTTATAAAGCATCACGGGGCACTGGACGGCGTCTGCGACCTGAATGAAGTGGGTCAACATGCCAGCGTGAGAGGGCTTGTTGTAGTAAGGTGTCACAATCAGAACGGCATCCGCTCCCTCTTGAGAGGCCCAGCGTGAGAGCGTCACTGTCTCCTGGGTGTTGTTGCTCCCGGTTCCAGCGATGACGGCAGTGGATGATCCTCGGCAAATCCGAATGGCCTCGCTGATGAGTGTCTTTTTTTCTTCTCCCGAGAGGGTGGGACTCTCTCCTGTGGTGCCACACGGAATGATGGCCGACACGCCAGCATCAATTTGATCCCGGATCAGACGATCGAAGGTCGCAAGATCGAGCGAACCATCAGACTGAAAAGGGGTGACTAAAGCAGTGATTATGCCTTGAATCGATTTTTTTCCGCCGATCATAAGTGCTCTCCTCGTACCAGATCTTTAAACTGCTCGCGATCTCGGATCACGCGCCAGCGAGAACCAGAGACCAGAACCTCGGCAGGTCTGGCTCTCGAGTTGTAGTTGCTGCTCATGCTCATCCCGTAGGCGCCCGCACTCTTCAAGGCAACCCAATCCCCCGCAGCGAGCGAGATGGGGACGAGCCGTTCCGAGCCAAAGCAGTCCCCCGACTCACAAACGGGGCCAACGATGTCGGTCTTTTTGGTGCGCCCCCGAGTGTGGAGCTCCTGAAGCGGCTCGAGAGCGTGATAGCCTCCGTAAAGGGCAGGACGCATCAGGTCGTTCATGCCCGCATCCAAAATCAGGAAGTCCTTTTTTGGGCGCGCTTTTCGAAAAAGAACCTCTGAGACTAAGACGCCAGAATTGCCACTCAGAATGCGACCGGGCTCAAGTAAGACACGAAGGCGTGACTTAAAGGTAGAGCTTGGTCCAAAAGCGCGGACCACCTCCGCGCAGTAGTTCTGGATCGAGGGTGGATTTTCGTCACGGTATTGAATCCCAAGCCCTCCACCCAGATCCACAAATTCGAGATTTTTTTTGATCCGTTTTTCAATCCGGAGAACTTCTTGCCCGAGGTGCCGAAACGCTGCCCTGAGGGGGCGCAGAGAAGTGAGCTGACTTCCAATGTGAATACTCATTCCAACCAGCGAAACCCCGGAGAGAGAAGGAAGCCAGGAGAGCGCCTCCGAGATCTCCTCAGAGTTGAGCCCGAACTTATTTTTTTTGAGCCCCGTGCTGATGTAAGGGTGAGTTTTTGCGTCGATATTTGGGTTGTATCGCAACGCCACGCGCGCTTTCCCGCGGTTGAGTCCCCGAGCAACGCGATCAATGAGCAGAAGTTCAGGCAGGGACTCGACATGAAAAGAGGCAATCCCCTGGTTTTGATACAGAATGCCGGCAGCAATCTCGTCGCGAGTTTTTCCAACACCCGAAAAAACCACCCGATCGGCAGGGATTCCCGCAAGTCGGGCCCGCTCAAGCTCACCCCCAGAAACCAGGTCCGCTCCCGCGCCCCACTGGCCGAGCATTTTTACGATCGACAGGTTCGAGTTGGCTTTGAGCGCGTAACAGATGGTTGCGTGGCGAAGGGGCCGGAGTCCTTTTTCAAAAGCACGAAAGCGCTCTCGAAAGGCCGCCTCACTGTAGACATAGAGGGGCGTTCCTAAGCGCTTAGCCAGGATCGAGAGTCGAACCTTTTCTGCATGGAGCTCGCCGCGAGAAAATTGAAAGTGAGATTTCTTCATGGTGCAGGGCTCGGAGAATTGCGGGGCTCAGGGCGCCCAGAGTCCGAGCTTTCAGCGCTTGTAGGCACGGGTGGGAGAGGTGGACCCTTAACGCCACAGGAGACCAGGGGCGTGAGAATGAGGATTAAGCCAAGCCAAGAAAGGGTTTTTAGAGTGTCCATCGCGATGATCCTTTGTGTCCTTCTTAGAACTTGAGCGTGATGCCGCCGCTCAGCTGCTCAACGCCTAAATCAATCCGAGCAAACCATTGTGGCCCTAGGCGCCAGAGTGCGCCGATGCCCAGCCCAAATTGAAACTGACCTAAAATTTCGGCAGCAAGCCCCTCATCCGTTCCCGACGTGACTGAGGAGAGAACCCAGGGTTTCATGAGGCCCGTTTGCGCAAAGACCCCAAAGCTTTCGCTTAAGTTCCAGTTGTAGCGCATTGAAATCAATAGGGGCATCACGGTGTAAGAGTCTCCCGCCTCAGCGTATTCCAGGCGCTTTCCAAAAACCGCAGTCACATCGGTCGACACGCTGTCTTGAAGGCGGCGAAAGTTTTTCCAAACGGGGAGAAGAAAGGTTCTGGAGTAACGGACTCCCGCCGCACGAAGATACATTGCGCCCCCGTCGGAGTACTCAGGAAGGCGGTAGCCGCCAGCCACAAAACCTACGGCGTCCCTCTCGGGTTCAAGGTTCGGAGGTTCTTCATAGGCTAAAGCCTTCAGCTCTCGCTCTTCGTCTTCGGTCAGCTGTTGTGCTGATTTTTCTTCTTCTGGCGGCGGTGAATCTGCGGGAGGCGCGGGTTCGAGCTCGGGTGGAGCAGGTTCGTTTTCTTTTCCTTCGGCGACGTCTTTGTCGAGCGCCTCAAGGTCGATATCCCGAAGTTTGAGAATTCCTTTGTGGGAGGCGCCGAGCCGCAACTGAAAGCTAAAGTCGTAAGTTCGGACCCACTGGGCTGCAAACCGCGAGGAGGTCGAGCGAAGGTCGTCGGCTCTAAAGAGCTTGAGTACGCGCAGAGCAATTTGGTGGATCCCTCTTTCTTTGATCAGAATGAGCTTCCTCGCTCCGGGAGGC
>Ga0169931_10003516_pt1 | contig 24802 bp, 13 predicted proteins | sample Kivu_15m_20L_FD_129675 | JGI IMG/M metagenome (GOLD analysis project Ga0169931, IMG submission 129675) | Freshwater microbial communities from Lake Kivu, Western Province, Rwanda to study Microbial Dark Matter (Phase II) - Kivu_15m_20L... | ecosystem: Environmental > Aquatic > Freshwater > Lake...
GAGAACGGCACGGCCGACAAGCGGCTGCAGGCCTACTGCTTCCGCGTCTGCATGAGCTTCGAGGCACGGAACCGCATCCCCTTCCCCAAGCCCGAAGGCTACGACCGGTCGAAGTACGAGCTGCTGGGCCGCCTCTTCGCCGCCGGCTGGCGCGACGTCTTCTCCAAGTTCGACAGCATCCCCAACCGCAAGACCGACACCAACAACCACGGCCCCTTCAGCAGCGACTACATCGGCGGCAACTACGACTACCCCGAAGCCACCTATGCACGCCGCCGCGAGATCGTCCGCGAGCACGAGCAGTACCAGAAGGGGTATCTATACTTCCTCGCCAACGACCCGTCGGTGCCCGAGGAGGTCCGCGCCGAAGTCAACCTCTACGGCCTCGCGAAGGACGAGTTCGCCGACAACGGCCACTGGCCCCACCAGCTCTACATCCGCGAGGCCAGGCGCATGAAGGGCGACTTCGTCATGCGCGAGCAGGACGCCCTCGGCAAGACCGACATCGAGCGGCCCGTGGGCATGGGCTCCTACCACCTCGACTCGCACAACGCGCAGCGCTACGTCACCGCAGAGGGACTCGTGCAGAACGAGGGCGACATCGGCGTGCGGCCCAAACGGCCCTACGGCATCGACTACGGCTCGATCCTCCCGAAGCGGCAGGACTGTGCCAACCTGCTGGTGCCCGTCTGCGTCTCCAGCACCCATATCGCCTACGGCTCCATCCGCATGGAGCCCGTCTTCATGATCCTCGGACAGAGCGCCGCCGTGGCGGCCGTGATGTCCATCCGCCGGGGCGTCGACCTGCAGGCGCTGCCCTATGCCGACCTCCGCGCCGAGCTTCTCCGCGCCGGGCAGGTCCTAGAGGCCCCTGCCAAGAAGGGCAGGGGGTGAAGCCCTGCCGACATGCACCCTGACCGTAACAAACCCCGACGCCCCGATGCGTACATCCCCTGCGAAGCTGACGACCCTGGCGATGGCCCTGGCCCTTGCCGCGACGGTGCGGTCGCAGCCCTATCCCGAGAGCGTCGACTTCCCCGTTGGATGGGGAGTGCCGAGTCCGCAGCCCGACCGCATCATCCTGACCTTTTCGGGCGACCCGTCGCGCTCGCAGAGCGTGACCTGGCGGACCGACACCACCGTGCGGGCGGCCCTGGCCCAGGTGAGCGTGGCCCATGGCGCGCCGCGGCTGCGCCGCACGGCCGTCGACGTGCCGGCTGTGACGACGCGGCTCGACGGCCGAGGCGTGCTGACGGCGGGCGGCGTCTCGCACCACCATTCGGCCACCTTCACCGGGCTGCAGCCCGGGACGCGCTACGCCTACCGCGTAGGTGACGGGACCCACTGGAGCGAGTGGTTCCAGTTCCGCACCGCCGCCGCCGGCGAGGAGCCCTTCACCTTCCTGTACGTGGGGGACGCCCAGAACTACATCCTCGAACTCTGGTCGCGCGTCATCCGCGAGGGGTTCCGCCAGGCCCCCGACGCGCGTTTCATCATCCACGCCGGCGACCTCGTCTCGGACGCCCACAGCGAGCGCCAGTGGAGCGAGTGGTTCGCGGCGGGCGGATGGCTGCACGGCATGCTGCCCAGCGTGCCCGTGACCGGCAACCACGAATACCGGCCCCTCACGGCCGAAGATGCCAGGGCGAAGCGCAGCTCGCTGTCGGTCCAGTGGCGCCACCAGTTCACCCTGCCCGTCAACGGGCCCGCCGGGCTGGAGGAGACGGCCTACGCCTTCGACTACCAGGGCGCCCGCATCGTGGTGCTCAACTCGATGGACAGGGAGCAGGAGCAGCGCGCCTGGCTCGACTCGCTCCTGACGGACAACCCCAACCGCTGGACCATCGTGTCGTTCCACTTCCCCCTGTATTCCACCACCGGCGACCGCGACAACCGGGAGCTGCGCGAGACCTGGAAGCCGGTCTTCGACAAGCACCACGTCGACCTGGTCCTGCAGGGGCACGACCACACCTATGCGCGCGGCCGGCCATGGGCCTTCGCCACCAATGCCGCCACAGGGGTCAACCGGCGCGACCGGAAGTCGGGCACCGTCTACGTCGTCAGCGTGAGCGGCGGCAAGATGTACGATTTCAAGAAGGGGGGCTGGGACGGCTACGACGCCACGCTGGAGCGGAAGGCCGAGAACACGCAGCTCTTCCAGACGGTGCGCATCGACGGCGACAGGCTCCGCTTCCAGTCGTTCACGGCCGCCGGCGAGCTTTATGATGCCTTCGACCTGCGCAAGCGCAGGAGGGGTCGCGACGCGCGCTTCCGCGAGCGCATGCCCGCCGCGCCCGAGCGGGTGCACGACAACACGGTGCCGCACTACCACTGAGGGCCGTCCGTGTCAGGCGGTGAACTGCTTTGCGTATTGGAGCGGCGTCCGACCCGTCGTCCGCTTGAAGACGTTGTTGAAATGGGTGAAGTTGTTGAAGCCGGCCCTGACATACACCTGTTCGATGCTCAGGTCCTGTTCGCGGAGGAGCTTGCAGGCGTAGTCTATCCGCATGTCGTTGAGGAAGTGGGTGAAGCGCCGGCCCGTCTGGGTGCGGAAGAAGCGGCAGAAGGAGTGCGGGCTGAGGTGCGCCTCGCGGGCGATCTCGCCGATCGTGATGCGGCGGTCGAAGTTGCGGGCGGCGTAGCCGTAGATGCGGCTCATGCGGTCCGACTCGCCCGCCTTGCCGTCGGGCTCCGCCGCCAGGCGTGAGAGGGGCAGCAGGTCCTCGCTGGTGGAGAGCATGTCGAGCGTCTGGTAGAGTTGGAGGACGTGGTTCATCCGGCCGTCGCTCATCATGAAGCGGATCTGTTCGAGGATGAGGCGCCGCGTCTCGCCCTGGATGGAGAAGCCCTTCCGGGCCGCGTCGAGGAGCTGGGCGATGGCGCGGTTCTCCAGTAGGCCCAGGAAGGCGTCGCCGAAGAGCGATGGCAGGAAGTGCACCACCTGCGCCCTCGCCTGCAGGGTGTCGTCGCCCGTGAAATAGGCGTCGTCGCTGCGCAGGTAGTGGGGCAGGCCGGCGCCGATGAGCAGGAGTTCGCCCCCTTCGAAGCGCTGGACGTGGTCGCCGACGAACCAGGTGCCCGTTCCCCTTTCGATGTGCAGCAGTTCCACTTCGGGGTGATAATGATAGCGGTGGTAGAAATGGGGGAGGATGTCCTGGCGGATGCTGAACGAATGGAGGGGTTTCGGCTCTACTTTGAGGAGGTGGGGGCGCTGGATTGGCATGCTTTGGGGACTTAACCCGGAATTAATGCCAATTTAATTCAAAAAAATGGGAATCGAATTACTTTCACACCTCAAACATATGCATAAATTGTCCCCGCAACCGGGCATGCCCTGGCCGGTCGCCCCAAACCCAAAACCAACGCTAATGTACATGAGAACGATGTTGCGAAGGATCTTCCTTCCCATGGCGGCCCTGGCCCTTGTCGCGGCTGCGACGGGGTCTGCCGTTGCGCAGACGAGGACCGTCACCGGCAGTGTCACCTCGGGAGAGGACGGCAAGCCGCTGTCGGGTGTGAACGTGCAGGTGAAGGGCGGCAGCCGAGTGGTGATGACCGATGCTGCGGGCCGTTACAGCCTGGACGTGTCGGGCGGTTCGCCCGTGCTCGTGTTTTCCTATGCGGGCTACGAGGGTCGCGAGCTGAAGGCCGAGGGCCGTACCCTGGACGTGGTGCTGGCCGCCACGGCCGGCCGGCTGAGCGAGGTGGTCGTGACGGCCCTGGGCATCACGCGAGAGGAGAAGTCGCTGGGCTATTCGGTCGGCAAGGTCAAGGGTGACGCCATGCGCACCGTGACCCAGGAGAACGCCATCAACGCCCTGGCGGGCCGTGTGGCGGGCGTCACGGTCAACCAGATCGGCGGCGTGGGCTCCTCGACGAGCATCGTCATCCGGGGGGCGACCTCGCTGACGAGCGACAACCAGCCGCTCTTCGTGATCGACGGCGTACCCGTGTCCAACTCCATGAGCAACATGCGCGGCATGGGCGGCCGGAACGAGGTCGACTACGGCAACCCCATCTCCGACCTCAACCCCGAGGACATCGAGAGCCTCACCGTCCTCAAGGGCCCGAGTGCGGCGGCCCTCTACGGCTCGCGCGCAGGCAACGGCGTCATCATCGTGACGACCAAGAAGGGCCGCAAGGGCGAGGCGCTGACGGTCAACTTCTCCTCCAGCAACGTCTTCGAGACGCCCTACCGCTACCTCGACTTCCACTACAAGTATTCCAACGGCAACCGTGTCGGCCTGCTCGACGAGCGCTCGGCCTACTGGGCCGGCATCGAGCTCGACAAGGGCATCAAGGCCGTGCAGTGGAACAGCCCGGTAGACCCGACGACGGGCCAGCGCGTGCCGCTGGAGATGAAGTCGTACCGCGACAACATGAAGAACTTCCTGGAGCTGGGCGTCACCTCCACCAACGCCCTCTCCGTGTCGGGCTCCTCCGACCGGTCGACCTACCGGCTCTCCTACACCAACATGACCCACAAGGGGATGATCCCCAACTCGGACCTGTTCCGCCACAACCTCGCCTTCACCAGCACCTACGACCTCACGAGCAAGCTGCGGCTGAGCATCGACGCCAACCTGTCGCGCTCCAAGTCGAACGACAGGCCCAAGACGGGCAACCGCGGCGCCAACGAGGTGGAGGCCATCTACAACTGGTCGCATGTCAACGTCCAGGACCTGAAGCCCATCTGGGCACCGGGTCAGACGGGCATCCAGCAGCTCGCGCCCTCCGACAACATGGACAACCCCTACTTCATCGCCTACGGCATCACCAACGCCTACGTGCGCGACCGGGTGTTCGGCAACGTCAAGCTCGAGTACAACTTCAGCAAGGCCCTGTCCTCGCACCTCCGCCTGGCCTATGACACCTACGTGGAGGACCGCGAGACCAAGATCCCCTGGTCGTACACGCAGGAGCGCCGCGGCGCCTACCACCTGCAGGACCTCGGCTGGGGCGAGTCGAACGTCGAGTTCATGACCAACTACCGCAAGCGGCTGGGCGACTTCAGCCTCAGCGCCTCGGCGGGCGGCAACCTCATGATGCAGGACTTCCGCGAGAACTACGTGGGCAGCGCCCCCGGCGTCGGCCTCGTCATCCCCAACCTCTACCGCGTCAGCAACATCACGGCCGCGGGCATCCGCTATTCCAACAGTACCTTCCGCAAGGCCATCTACAGCGCCTTCGCCACCACCTCGCTGGGCTACCGCGACCAGGTCTACGTCGACCTCTCCGCGCGCAACGACTGGTCGAGCACCCTGCCCGTCAGCAATCGATCCTATTTCTATCCCTCCGCCTCGCTGAGCTGGCTGGCCAACTCGACCTTCCGCCTCCCCAAGGTGATCAACCTCCTCAAGCTCCGGGCCGGCTGGGCCCAGGTGGGCAACGACACCAACCCCTACGCCCTCGAGCCGGTGCTCGGCACCGACACCTGGGGTACGCTGGTGTTCAACTCCTACCCCGGCACGCTGCTCAACCCCAACCTGAAGCCCGAGATCAACACCTCGCAGGAGTTCGGCCTCGACCTGGCGCTGTTCAACAACCGGCTGCGCTTCGAGGGTACCTACTTCCGTCAGGAGAACACCAACCAGATCCTCAACATCCAGTCGCCGTCATCCTCCGGCTTCTCCGCCAAGCAGATCAACGCGGGCGTCATCTCGAGCCGTGGCCTGGAGCTGATGGTCAGCGGCACGCCCATCAAGACGAAGTCGGGCTTCACCTGGGAGCTCAGCGCCAACGTCACCCGCATGCGGACCCGTCTGGAGAGCCTCACGCCGGGCATGAACTTCATCACGCTGTGGGATGACAACAACGGCGGTGCGCAGACCTTCGTCGGCGAAGACATCGGCAACCTCTACAGCCGCGGCTACCGCCGGGTGATGGACCCCAAGTCGCCCTACTACAACTGGCCCATCCTGACGCCCCAGGGCAGCTGGATCCCGGACAACACCCGTGAGGGCCGCATGAAGGTGGGCAACTTCAACCCCGACGCCATCGTCGGCATCCAGTCGAACCTCCGCTACAAGCGCTGGACGCTGAACACGAGCTTCGACTGGCGCATCGGCGGACAGTACCAGTCGTTCACCTACCGTTATGGCGGTTCAGACTGGAAGTCGCAGCTGCAGATCGACAACATGGTCGCCGGCGGCCTCCTCTCGACGGCCGACCTGATCGCCCTGCTGAAGTCGAACCCCGGCCTGTACATCATCCCGCAGAACGGCAACTTCCCCCGCGTGGGCGGCTATACGCAGGCCACGGGCGGCTTCCCCATCCCCCTCGGCACGGGCACCAGCTACGACGGTGTCTTCATCCCCGGTGTGATCGAGACCTCGCCCGGCGTCTACGTCGAGCACCTGGGGGGGGGCGGCACCCAGTTCCGCCCCGCTTCCAACATGTTCTCCTGGAGCTACAACCAGCAGGTGACCTTCGACGCCGACTTCCTCAAGCTGCGTGAATTCTCCATCGGCTACGACCTGCCCAAGGTGGTCAAGGGCGTGCGCAACGCCAACCTGGCCTTCTTCACCCGCAACCTCATCCTGTGGACGAAGGGCAACAACGGCATCGACCCCGAGCGGGCCTTCCAGGTCATCGGCGGCAAGCAGGGCGACACGCAGAACCTCTTCCGCCAGGGCATCGAGCTGCAGAACGTCATCCCCTGGACGATGGCCCTCGGCTTCAAGCTGAACGTGACCTTCTAATCCGATCCAAACCAAACGAATGCATATGACACACAAACCCATCCGACGCTACGCGGTCCTCCTCGCGGCCCTCTGGTCGCTCGGCGCCTGCCAGAAGCTCGAGGAGCTGAACGTGAACCCCAACGGGGTCTCCACCTCCGAGGCCAACCCCAACCTCCTCATGCCCGGCATCCTGCGCGGCGTCGCGCTGAACATCGTCAACCTGGGCTATCAGGACATCGCCGGCACCGTCCAGCACACCCAGAAGGACGGGTGGTGGACCGGCCACAACCAGTACGAGTGGGGCCTGCAGGACTGGACGGGCTGGTACGGGATGCTGCGCACCAACCGCTTCCTCGGCGAGCGGGCCGACGCCATGGGGCTGACCTTCCACAAGGGTGTGCACTTGACGATGAAGGCCTTCATGTTCGGCACCATCGCCGACCTCTGGGGTGATGCGCCGTATACCAAGGCGCTGCAGGGCGACCAGTCGGGCGCCGAGTTCGAATACCCCGCCTACGACAGCCAGGAGACGATCTACCGCGGCGTCCTCGAAGACCTCAAGGCGGCCGCCAAGATCTTCGCCACCGGCAACAACACGGGCGTCGTGGCGGCCTACGACATCTACTTCGCCGGCAGCGCCGCCCGCTGGCACGCCTTCACCAACTCGCTGATCCTGCGCTACAGCATGCGCATATCCTCGAAGCTGCCCGACGTCGCCAAGGCCAACATCGAATCCGTCTTCAGCTCGGGCGTCTACCTCAAGACGGCCGCAGAGGACGTGGCCATGAACTACATCGGCGCGGCCGCCGGCGACTCCTGGCCCACGGCCACCGAGTTCGACGCCGGCTCCAACTTCCGCCGCCTCAAGCCCTGCGCCACCCTGCTCGACAAGATGGTCGAGTACAGCGACCCGCGCGTGCCTATCTGGTTCCGCCCCGTGCATTGCCGCTGGGTGGCCGACAACGCCCTTGCCACGACCATCGACCCCGCCATCCGCCGCAACGGCAACCTCGTACCGGGCGTCGTCTCCTATTCCGACTCGCGCTACCTGACGGAGATCGCCGCCGGCAACGTCTTCACCAAGAACTACAACCCCACCCGCCTGGGCCGGACGCTTGACACCCGCCAGTACGTCGGGGTGCCGCCCGGACTCATCGAGCCCAGCGAGTACAACCTCAACCCCACGCCGGGCCAGCAGCTCGAGAACCAGCATGTCTCGCAGCTGGCCGACGTCTACCGCGGCAAGTCGGGCGGACTGCTCCGCGCCCGCATCATCTCGGCCTCCGAGGTGCACTTCATCCTCGCCGAGGCCGCCCAGCGCGGATGGGCCGCCGGGACGGCCAAGACGCAGTACGAGGCGGCCGTCAAACTCTCCCTCGACACCTGGGGCGTCGGTGGTGGCTATGCAGCCTACATCGCCCGCCCGGGCGTGGCCTACGCCGGCACCCTCGCCCAGCTGATGGAGCAGAAGTGGATCTCTTCGTGGACGGTGGCCACCGAAGCCTGGTTCGACTACCGCCGCACCGGCCTGCCCGCCTTCAAGGTGGGTCCCGCCTCCCCCGAGCCCGTCATGCCCGTCCGCTTCACCTACGGCAACAACGAGGTCAACTTCAACGCCACCCAGGTCAACAAGGCCATCGACAAGTTGGAAGTGACCTTCGGCGCCAGCCGCGGCAAGAACAACCAGTGGGCCAAGCCCTGGCTGCTGCAAGGCACCGGCAAGCCCTGGTGACAACGGCCTTGATGCCACGACGGACCACAGACGCCCACGCCGGCTGTGGTCCGTTTTTTTCCGCCCACCGGGCGGCATCCCCTCCATCTGTCCATCCGACAACGTCCCATCGAACCCATATGCGTAAACGATCATCATCCCTCGCCATTCTTTTCCTGCTGTCCGGCGCCGGCATCCTCGCCCAGAACCGCAACGGCCAGCCCGTGCATGTCGACAGGCCCTTCCTTCAGGACCATAGTGTGAAATACGTCCTTCCGGAACCGGGCACCGTCCTGATCTCGGCGGGCGCCGACCGCAACGGCGGCATCCGGGTGTTCTCCTCTGCGGGGGTCCTGCTGACACACGACGGGCAGTTCCTGCACCCCGGCAGCCTGCGGCCCGACAACCGCTACCGCACCACCGTCACCAAGAAGATACAGGGCATGACCATCTGGCGCGACCAGTTCGTGCTTGTCGACGACAAGGCCGTCTTCAGCAATGCCTGGGCCGGCTCGCTCTACCTGCCCCACCGGCTGCCCGGGGCACGCCTCGTGGCAGGCGGCGCGGCCGAGGATTTCCTCGTCAGCGACGGCAAGGCCCTGCAGTATGTCACGCGCAACGGCGTGCTGCACACGGTCGCCGTCGAAGGGCCCTCCGTCATCGACATCCGCCACGACCCCGCCCGCGGCGGCTTCCTCGTCCTCACGGCCGACGCCCTCCACCGCTTCGACCTGCGCAGCCTCCGCCTCGACAGGGTCTGTGCGGGCGAGGGCCTGACGGCCTTCGACCTGTCGGGCGACAGGGCCTGGCTGGGCACGGGCAACGGCTACCTCAGCCTCGACCTCCGCAACGGCGCCCTGGCAGGACCCTTCCGCAAGGTACCGGTGACGGATATCCGAAGTGTGCGCGCCATCGGCACCAAGGTGTGGTTCGGTACGGCCGACGGCGCCTTCGCCCTGCGGCCCGACGGGAAGTTCGACTACTACCAGGGCCGGCGCTGGATGCCCGGTCAGGTGGTCTCCCACATCGGCGCAGGGCCCGAAGGGTCCGCCCTGCTGCTCACCGAGGCCGGCATGGGCCAGGTGTGCTTCCGTAACATGACACTCGCCGACAAGGCCGAATTCTTCCAACGCCAGGTGCGCGACAGGCATATCCGCAACGGCTTCAACGCGACGCTGTCGGGCATGAAGCCGGGCGACCTGTCGACAGGCTACCTCTCCGACTCCGACAACGACGGCCTCTGGACCTCCATGTACCTCGGCGCCGAGGTCTTCCGCTACGCCGTGACCCGTTCGAAGGATGCGCTGCAGAACATCCGAGAGTCGCTCGACGCGATGGAACGCCTCTACACCATCAACCCCGTGCCCGGCTTCCCGTCGCGCTCCTTCGAACGCAGCGGATTCATCAAGGCGCTCAGCGACCCCGAACGCTGGCAGCATGCGCCCGACCCCGAGTGGGACTGGAAGGCCACCACCTCCTCCGACGAGGCCATCGGCCATGTCTTCGTCTTCGGCGCCATCGCCGAGCTGGTGGACGAACCCTCGCTCCGCAGGCAGGCCGTCGCCCTGCTCGACACGCTCATGATGCACATCGTCAAGAACGACTGGTACCTCATCGACTACGACGGCAAGCCCACCCTCTGGGGCAAGTGGAACCCCGCCTACGTCAACGCCTTCCCCATCGCCGTGGGCGACCGCAAGCTCAACGCCAGCAACATCGTCGCCATGCTGCAGACGGCCTATCGCTTCACGCGCAAGCCGATCTACCGGGACAAGGCCTTCGAGCTCATGCAGCGCCACGGTTATCTCGAGAACCTCATGCGGCCCATGCGCGTCATCGGCGAGGCGGGTGACAACGCCGACGAGCATGCGAAGATGCTCTCCGACGGATGGAACCACTCCGATGACGAGATGTATTTCCTCGGCTACTGGGGCCTCTACCGCTATGCCTTCAACGACACCCTCCGGCGCAAGTACCGCGAGGCCATCATCGACCACTGGCAGGCGGAACGCCCCGAGAAGGAAGGCCTGTGGAACATCTTCACCGCCATCACCGGCACGCGTTCGTTCGACCTCGCCGAGGCGGTCTGGTACCTGCAGGAACACCCGCTCGACCTGATCGACTGGGCCATCTCCAACAGCCACCGCAAGGACATCGAACCCGTGAAGCCCAACTTCCGGCGGCAGACCATCAAAGAGGTCCTGCCGCCCGACGAGCGGCCCGTGCAGCGGCATAACGCCGACATGTTCCATCTCGACAGAAAGGGCGGCGACGGCGTCTCCGAACACAGTGCCGGCGACATCTGGCTGCTGCCCTACTGGATGGGCAGGTTCTTCGGCGTGATCAGCGCCCCGGTGAAGTGAGGCGGTTCCGCATCGGGGGCGATGGACGACGACATGCCTCCAGCCGTCGTCCATCGCCCAACGGCGCGCGGCGCAGCACTCACATATGGCGTCTGGCGAGCCACTTGCGCACGGGCTCGTCATACCATTTCAGCCAGCCATAGGCCATGAGCGTACAGAGCAATGCAGCCAGGACGAGCACCCAGGTGCCTGTTGCCAAGGGGATGTCGTTGTTGTCAACCCAGGCATAATAGACGGAAATCACCGGGAAATGCGTGATGTAGAGCGGGTACGAGATGTCGCCCAGGAAGACGGAGGCCCGCTTCGCCCATGCCCCCCTCAGCTCGCCGCCCGCCCCCAGCCGGATGACCAGCGGGAAGACGAGGAGGATGACGGCCGACTCGTAGAGTCCGTTCATCCAAAGCTCATCGTAGCCACCGATGCGAGGGCAGGCGAGGACGGCGACGAGGATGCCGCTGGCCGTCAGGAAGCCGCCCCTTCCGCCCTTCACCGGCATGGCCCGCCGCAGCAGCATGCCGGCCATGTAGGGGAAGAGAAGCCGGGTGAAGCCGAGGCGCAGCTGTTCGGGTTCGAGCGACCAACCGCCGATGATGTCGCCGGACTTTCCCGCGATGGCGTGGTGCGCCAGCGCGGCGCCGGCGAGGATGACCAGCACCGTCAGCATGGCCTTCGAGAGCCGCCGCAGGACGAGGGCATGGAGGATGTTGGCCACGTATTCGAGGAAGAGCGACCAGGACGGGCCGTTCAGCGGGAACATCTCGTTCCAACCTCGGATATCCATCGAAGGAGGGACGGGGATCATGGTAAAGCCGATGAACATGATGAGCAGTACCTGCATCAGGGTCGCATCGGCGACCTTCGGAAAGAACGAAGAGGCCTGCAGCGGGAAGAGGGTGGCGCCCAGGACCGTGCCGACGATGATCAGCGGATGCAGCCGGATCAGACGGCGTTTGAAGAAGTCGCGCACCGTCATCCGGTCCCAGCGGTCGTCGTAGGCATGGGCCATTACATAGCCCGAGAGCATGAAGAAGAAGTCGACGGCCAGGTAGCCGTGGTTGATGTACATCCTGTGGTAGTCGCCCCCGCAGTAGATCTCGAAGCCGTGCATCATCACGACCATGATGGCGGCGATCCCGCGCAGGGCGTCCAGGATGAGGAAATGCGGCTTCGAGTCGGCGTAGGCGGCAGTCGATTTTATCATACCTTGATCAGATAACATGATGGTACAACCCTTGCGTATGGCCGACAAGCTAATGATTACATCCCATTCACGCATACGCCGTGTCTTCGGAGGGCCGTATTTTCTATGGGCGGTGATGTGGCTGGTCGGCCCATCGGTGCATGCGTCCGAACCTGTCGACATGCGCCGCGCCTCCGTCGTCGTCGCCTCGTCACTACGCCCTGCCGACAGGGCCCTCTGCCTGCGCGTACTCACGGCCGAGGTCACCCGAAGGACGGGTCTGTCCTGGGACACGACGGGCAGGCCGTCCCCGCAGCCCCTGGTGATCCTGACGGTTGGAGGGGAGCGGCAAGTGCAGGGTCATCCCGTTCCCGCACCGGATGGGGCATCCGACTGGGACAGGCCCGAGGGCTTCCGCATCGTCCATGTGCGCGAGGGCGGCCGCGATGTCGTCTGGCTCATCGGCCATGACCTGCGCGGATTGCTCTATGCCATCGGCCGCATGCTGTCGGTGCTGGAATGGGGCGCCGGCAAGGCCAGGCTGCCGGCAGGCGTATCCATCGCCACCGCCCCCGCCTACGCGCTGCGGGGCCACCAGGTCGGCTACCGCAACACCGCCAACTCCTGGGATGCCTGGACGCCGGCACAGATGGAGCGGTACATCCTCGACCTCGTGCTGACGGGCGGCAACGCCATCGAGAACATCCCTTTCACGAAGGCCGGCGAGAGCCCGCTGTTCCGCGTCACGCCCGACTCGATGAACCGCGTGATGAGCCGGGCCTGTCATGCCTACGGCATCGACTACTGGGTATGGACGCCCTGCCAGGCCGACCTTTCGGATACGGCAGTGTTTCAGCGGGAGGTCCGCAGGCATGCCGACTTCTATGCCGCCACGCCCCATCTCGACAACGTCTTCGTGCCGGGCGGCGACCCTGGCGACAACCATCCCAGGCATGTCATGCCCTTCCTGAAGGCGATATCGGAAGCATTGCGCAAGCGTCATCCCCATGCGGGCGTCTGGGTATCGCTGCAGGGCTTCAGCGACGAGCAGGTCAGCTATTTCTTCGACTACCTCGAGCGGGAGGGGCAGCCCGGCTGGCTGCGGGGCGTCGTGTCGGGTCCCGGCAGTCCGCCGCTGTCGACGACCCGCTACCGCCTGCATCCCAAATACAGGCATCGTCATTATGCCGACATCACCCACAATGTGCGGTGCGAGCTGCCCGTGATCGGCTGGGACCAGGCCTTCGCCCTCACCCTTGGACGCGAGGCCAGCAATCCGCGTCCCGTCTTCCAGGCGGCGGCCCATGCCCGCCAGGCGCGCTTCACGGACGGCTTCCTGAGCTATTCGGACGGTGTGCACGACGATGTCAACAAGTTCGTCTGGACGCGCCGGGCCTGGGATCCGCAGGCCGCCGTGGACGAGATGATGAACGACTATGCCCGCTTTCATTTCGGTGCCGAGGCGGCCATGGAGGTGGCAGAGGGGATCCTCGCCCTCGAGCGCAACTGGGCCGGTCCGGTAGAGGAGAATGGCGGCATCGGCCTCACGCTGCGGCATTGGACGGCCTTGGAGCGTCGGCTGCCCGGCCGTTCGGGCGACTGGCGCTGGCAGCTGCTCGTCCTGCGCGCCCGCTACGATGCCTGGCAGAAGGGCCGCAAGGCCTACGAGCAGCGGCTGGAGCGCAGCGCGATGGCTGTCCTGAGAACGGCAGCCGCCATCGGTGTCGACAGCGCCCTGCGCCGGGCGCTCGCCACCGTGCAGGAGGCCGTCACCCTGCCGTATGACACCCTCCTGCGTGCGCAGATCGTGCAGGACTGCGAGCGGCTCAACGCCTCCATCGGCCTGCAGACGAGCGTGTCCAGGCATCGCGCCAGCGGCTCCGAACGCGGCGCCATCCTCGACCACCTCGACCACCCCCTCAACAACCGCTGGTGGCTGGAGGACGAGTTCGGGAAGATCGCAGCGCTCAAAGACGGGGAAGGCCGTCTGGCGGCCATCCGCCGCATCGTCGAATGGGAGGACCCCGGCCCCGGCGGGTACTACGACGATGTGTCCAACAGTTCGGCCAGCCCCCGCGTGAAGAGCATCGTGGAGGACGCCACCGACTTCCTCTGGGAGAACGACGGCCGCAGCCGCCGACGGCTGTCGACACAGACCTATCAGAACTTCCCGGTGCTGGAGTACACCGACCTCGACCCGCGCGCCAGGTATGTCATCCGCATCGCCGGCTATGGCGATGCCCTGCTGCGCATCGACGGACGACGCATCGAGCCGGTCGTCTATGGCAAGGGGATGGAGGCGTTCAAGGAGTTCCTGGTCGACCCGAGATATTATAGCGATGGCGAGATGCGCGTCACCTTCGACGAGCCCGAGGAGTCGCACCTCAACTGGCGGCAGCACTCGAAGGTGTCCGACGTGTGGCTGTTGCGGACCGACCGGTGATCACTTGACGGCCGTGCTGTCGGCCGCTGGCTGGGGCGTCTCAAAACGTTTCTTGGAATTCTTGAAACCATCGTGTGTGGAGGTGGCGATGGCGGCCATGATGAGAATGCCCACGGCGACCGCCCCTGTCAGGGCCAGGTAGCGGCGCGGTTCCAGTCCCAGCCGCGGGTTCTCGACCCCCACGCGGCCGATGAGCATCCCCACGGCGATGAAGTTGGCGAGGTAGAGGTATTGCTCGATGCGGTAGGGGCTGACGATGGCGCCGGTGATGACCCAGCTGAGCAGCATGTAGAGGGCCCAGTGGGCGAAGAGGAAGCTGCGCATGCGCGTGGTGTCGGGGTTGCCCGGCGTGGACCGGTGCCGTTGCCACCAGAAGGCGCCGACGGCCAGTGTGACGGCGATGGGCAGCCAGCGGACGAGGGGCAGGAGGGATGCGGCGCCTTCTTCGCCGACGAGGCGGCCGTAGGTGTCGAGGATGCGCTCGGCGTCGAAGTTCTGCTGCCACATCACGAAGGGTACGACGATCACGAGCATCGCCAGGTGGAACGACTGCCGGTTCGGCTTCACCGGTCCCGCCACGGGCCCTTCCCAGGCCGAGGTGAGCACCCCGTAGGCCAGTCCCACGCCACCCCAGAAGCCCAGCGAGTACTCCATGACATTCCAGAAGTTGAATGGGATGCCGGACACCTGTCCCAACACCATCAGGAAGTTGCCCGAGGCGAAGCCGAAGCCGCCGCCGAGGCCGGCATAGACGGCGGTGCGGAGGGCGGCCGTCATGCCGTTACGGCGCAGGTGCCAGGCCAGTGCTGCGGCCATGCCCAGGCAGGCCGTCCACAGCTCGGAGCGCGGCGGGTTGGCGAGCCAGCCGAACTGTTCGGTGAGGAAGAAATAGAAGAGGATGGCGCCGCCGATCATCTCGAGGAGCACCTGGTGCCAGGCCACCTTGCGCGAGGGTCCGTCGCTGAGCGACAGGCCCAGGAGGCCGCCGCCGATGAAGCCGTAGAGGCCGCCGACGACGAAGAGCATCGCCAGGCCGAAGGAGGCGTTGCCGATGTCGTCGGCCCGGCCATAGCCCACCAGGAGTCCGTAGCTCATCATGCCGCCGATGCCCCAGCCCAGGCCGCCCGCCATCGTGGCGTAGAAGCCCTTCGCCAGCCAGTCGCGGCGCCCCGCGATCAGCAGGGTCGCCAGCGTGCCGATGGCGCCCGCCCAGGCCGCGCCGTGCTCGTGACCGAACTGCCCGCGGATGGCCCAGGCCGTGCCGAGCGACATGCCCGCCACCAGCAGCGCGGGCAGCAGCCCTCCTCCTTTCTTCCCAGATGTCATCATGCTTTCCTGTTTTATCGTGCCGATTTTCAAGATATCGTTTTTCGGGATAACAGCGCCATCGCATCTTTCCATCCGAGGCCGCCTGTGCGCGTTCGCTGTCGAAGGGAAATCTTACATTGGAACCCCCAATCCACCGACATGCACCGAAGACGCTTCCTCACGGGTGCCGCCGCCCTGGCCACGGCCGGACTGCAGGCCGCTCCCTTCCACATCCTCGCGCCACGACGCATCCGCGGCGAGGTCATCGGCCATGGCGACTTCCGCTACCGCGTCGACCGCGAATGGGGCGTGCTGGGATCGGGTCATCCCGTCAAGGACTGCCACGAGATGGTCATGGACCGCCGCCAGCGCATCTTCCTGCTCACCAACGAGACCCGCAACAACATCCTCATCTACGACCGCAGCGGCAAGCTGCTCGGCAGCTGGGGCAGCCGGTTCCCCGGCGGCCACGGCCTCACGATACACGACGAGGGAGGGGAGGAGTTCCTCTACATCACCGACCACGAACTCGGCGAAGTGTACAAGTCCACACTCGAAGGACGCATCCTGCTGACCATCCGCCATCCGAAATACATCGGGGCCTATGGCGACTGCGACCGCTTCAAACCCACCGAGACCTGCATCGGCCCCAACGGCGACATCTACGTGGCCGACGGCTACGGCTCGCAGTTCATCCTGCAGTACACCGCCCAGGGCGAGTTCATCCGCAAGTTCGGCGGCGACAGTTTCGGGGAGAAATACTTCAAACAGGCACACGGCGTGACGCTCGACACGCGCAACCCTTCCGACCCCGTGCTCATGTGCACCGACCGCGTGAAGACCTGCTTCAAGGTCTTCACGCTCGACGGACAGTACCGCCATTCGATCCAGACACCGGGCGCCTATGTGAGCCGGGCCGTCTTCGACGGAGAACACCTGTATTCGGGTGTCTGCTTCTCGGCCCTCCGGAACCACATGCTCACCTACAATGCGGGGTTTGTGACGATCCTCGACGGGAAGGGCAGGGTCGTGTCGAACCCCGGCGGTACCAGGCCCACCTACCGCCACGGCGAGTTGGAGCCGATGGTGCAGGCGGAGCCCGTCTTCAAACACTGCCACGACGTCTGCGTCGATGGGGACAAGAACCTCTACGTGGCCCAGTGGAACGCGGGCAACACCTATCCCATCCGGCTGGTGCGGGTGTGAAAGCGTCCAGGTGTCCAAATGCCGAAATCATATACAAGTCAGCCAATGCCCGCTCCGTCGATGAGGGCGCTGCAGACTAACTTGGCAGGAGTAAATCGAATACACATGTCATACCGGCTCAGCATCGACGATGTCGCGCAATACCGTCAGGACGGCTATCTGGTCGTCAAGGGCTTCTTCAGCGAGGCCGAGGTGGGCAAGCTGTATGCGACCGCCGTCGGCGACGAGGTGCTGCGATCGAACGCCACCAACGTCACCGACAGTTCCGGAAAGCACTCGCGCCTCTCGCTGTGGTTCACGCCGGGCGAGGACGTGTACGGGATGATGCTGCGCAGCGAGCGGATGGTGGATGCGGCGGCGCGGCTGCTCGACAGCGAGGCGCCCGTCTGCCACTACCATACCAAGCTCATGCAGAAGGAGCCGCGCGTGGGCGGTGCCTGGGAGTGGCACCAGGACTACGGCTACTGGTACAAGAACCAGTTCCTCTTCCCCGACCAGCTGGTGAGCATCATGATCGCCCTCACGCCCGCCAACCGGGAGAACGGATGCCTGCAGGTCATCCGCGGCTCCCACCGGATGGGGCGCGTCAACCACGGCTTCTCCGGCGAGCAGGTCGGCGCCGACATGGTCATGGTGCAGCACGCGCTGAAGACGATGGATCACGTGTATGCCGAGCTGGAGCCGGGCGATGCGCTCTTCTTCCACAGCAACCTGCTGCATCGCAGCGAGGCCAACCTGAGCGAGAGGCCCCGCTGGTCGATCATCTCCTGCTACAACTCTTATGGCAATATCGCCTATAACGACGATAGCCCTTCGTGGAAGGTTCCTGTGAGCGTCGTGCCTGATGATGCACTGATGCGTGACGACTATGGCGCCGCCCTGGCGGGCGCCGATTTCCTCCGGAAGGAGGATGATCCCGCCCTCAAGTCGACCGGTTGGGAGAAGGACGTCGCCACCGGCTGAGCGCGGGTTTTTATTTGGTATGAGGAAGGGCCCTCGCGGATGCCAGCGATCTGCGCAGGGCCTTTACCTTGCCCGGCCTCCTGTTGGCGAGGTTACGCCTTTCGCCGGGGTCGTGCCGAAGGTTGTATAGTTGGAGTTCGGCGGGCTTCCCGTCGAGGATCTCGGCCGGGTAGGTCACGAGTCCCCCGCCGGATCCGCCCGTCAGGATCAGCTTCCAATCGCCTTGTCGGATGGCGAATTGTCCTCCGCTGGAGTGGTGGATGGTGTTCGGGCGTTTGTATTGGGCAGGGCGTTTCCCTTCCATCAGCGGGAGGATGCTGTAACTGTCCTGCCCTGCATTTTCGGGTAGCCGGTACCGTAAGATGTCGGCCATCGTGGCCATGAGGTCGGTATGGCACACGGTCGCGTGGTTGACACGGCCGGGGGCGATCCTGCCGGGCCAGCGAACGACGAAGGGCACACGGTGTCCGCCCTCCCATAGGTCGGTCTTCATGCCGCGGAGGGGTGCGTTGGGGTCGTGCCCCGTCTTCAGCAGCGAGTTCATCGCCCCGGCCATTTTTGTGCCGTCCTGTGCGGGGGAGCCGTTGTCGCTGGTGAAGACGATGATGGTGTTGTCCTCGATGCCTGTGCGGCGGAGTGCATCCATCACTTGTCCGACCGCCCAGTCGCTTTCCATCACGAAGTCACCATAGGCGCCGGCCCTGCTGCGTCCGCGGAAGGCTGCCGAAGGAGCGATGGGTACATGTGGCGAGGTGAGTGTGAAGAAGAGGAAGAAGGGTTTTTCTTCTTTTGCCCTCTCTTCTATGAATTGCACGGCCTTCTGTGTGAGGGTGGGCATGATAGCTTCCAGCGACCAGCCGGGGGCCATGCGGCCGGGATGGCCATACATCGTATCGGGCTTCATGAGGACCGGCTCGGCGGTGAGCTTGTCGTTGCGGATGAATGCGTAGGGCGGGTAATTGGGCACGTCGTCGCCGTAGTAGTGGTCGAACCCGCGCGTCAGTGGGCCGTTGGCGAGGGGTTTGCTGAAATCCACCATCGTCTCGATGCGCAGCCGCTCTTTTGCGTCTGCGGTATAGATATCCCCCAATTCCTTTGCATATCCGCCTTGGAGCAGTGGCCAGTCCCATCCGAGGTGCCATTTGCCGATGCATGCCGTCGTGTAACCCTGCTGTTGCAGCATGCTGCCGACGGTGAGTCGATCCGGTTCTATGAGCGGGGGATCGTACTGCCGCAGTACGCCCTGCTGTAGTCTGCCCCGCCAGGCGTAGCGGCCCGTGAGGATGCCATAGCGGGTGGGTGTGCAGAGCGAGGCGGGCGTGTGCGCGTCGGAGAAGCGCATGCCCTCGCGGGCGAGCCGGTCGATATGGGGTGTTTCTATCGGAGATGCGGGGTTCTGGCAACGGGGGTCGCCGTAGCCCATGTCGTCGGCGAGGATGTAGACGAGGTTGGGCCGCTGCTGGGCCGGGGCCGTCAGCGTAGCGGCCAGCATGGCCGCGGCCATCATTCGGGTATGCATACCCGTTATCCTTCTCATCGGTTCGGGGTGGTTGCCGTCATCGGGGTGTTGCGACGTCGAAGGTGCCGGTGGGCCTGCGTTTCCATACGAGTCCCCTGCCGGCCTCCCAGGAGCCTTCGGCGATGCGTCCGCCGGCGAGGTGCACTTTGAAGTCGACATCCCAGTCGCGCGGCCAGGCGGGCAGGAAGCGGGTGCCCATGGCGTCCGACTGTACGAGCATGCGTTGCAGGGCGAGCATGGAGACGCTGCCGTGGTCCTGGTCGGGCAGCCAGTCGTAGTTGGGTCCCCAGAAGGCGGGGAAGCGGCTGCCGGCATGCTTGGAGGAGAAGTTGTCGGCCACCATGCGGCGGGCTTCTGCGGTCTCGCCGAGGAGGGCGGCCTGGATGGCGTCCTGGTGCCAGCCGTGCCACGACTTCTGCGGCCTGTCGGCGAAGGTTCGGCGGGCGATGTCGAGACCGGGCCTGCCGAGGCCGTAGATGCCGTAGGGGAAGACGGCGTAGAGTTCCGGGTTCTCGATGTTCTGCCGGGCGGGGTCGAAGCGCACGGCGGGCAGGATGCGGGAGCCGTCCGCGGCGACGGGCACGGGGGGTACCTGTCTTTTGAAGTCGGCTGAACGGCGGAGGAAGGCTTCGTCGCGGAAGAGCCGGGCATGGCGCTGGATGCCGTCGAGCACATGTTGCAGTCCCGACAGTTCGGGCGTGGGGTTGGCGACGCCGAGCTGGTAGGTCTCCAGGGCCTGGGTGGGTTCGATGAGCAGCATGCCTGTCGCGTCGCGCGGATAGTGGCGGTCGTAGAAGGTCGTCACTTCGCGGATGAGGGGGGCCATGTGAGATGCGAACCGGGCCGTGTCGCCGGTGTGTTCGAGGTAGGCGAGCATCATGGCCGACAGTTCGAGGCCGGCCTGCCAGTAGTATCGGATGTAGAGGTTGTCGGAGACGCCGTCGGGCTTGCCCTTGCGGTTCCATCCGTAGTTGTCGGGCAGGTAGCTGCCCCAGGGCGTCATGACCTCGGTGAAATAGGCGCCGTCATGCCCGAAGTAGCGTCGCGTCCGGAACCTGGCCAGTGGCAGGGCTTTGACGTACAGGTCGAAGAAGGGGTGCATGAGGTCGAAGTCGCCCGATGCGTACATGGTCCAGTAGGGCAGGCGCGTGTTCTGGAACCAGTAGTTGCCGCCCCACTGGCGGAAGTCGGCGTCGAAGCCCTTCTCGCCGCCGGCGAGGTCTTCGGGCAGGTCGGTCGTGAAGATCGAGCCGTTGAACTTGATGGGCATCCTGCCCCTGCCGGCGCAGGCGTTCATGTATCGTTGCAGCAGGTAGCCCTGCGTGACGGTGAAGGCGGTGGCGCTGTCGCTCTTCGAGGTGACGATGATATGATGGCGGTCCCACAGGCAATGCCACCAGGAGATATGGGCAGCCCGTGCAGCGGTGCCGTTGGCCCGAATCCCTTTTTGTAGTTGGCTGGCCAGTGCCTGCTTCCATTGCGTCAGGGAGGGCTCGGCTGACTTGCGCACGGCGACGCAGAGGCTGAACCTGCGCATGGGCCTTGCCGTGGCGAGGGTGAGGCCATTGCGCCGGGTGAAGCCTGCGCCCCCGACGGCCGCGCCGAAGCGTTGTCCGAGGAGCGGGTCCTTGCCGATGCGGTTGTAGCCACTGATGTTTTGATTGTCGAGTGTGAGCTGCCAGATGGACGTCCTGTTCTCATGTGCCCAGGCGATGGCGCCGGGCATGGCGAGCACCGTGTCGGTCTCTGTCATCCAGGTGTCGGGACCGAAGGCCACGCCGTAGCCCGAATGCCTTTCCTTGCCGACGATGGGTCTTGCCTTGGTGCGCCAGACGGCGTTGCGCACTTCGATGCCGACGGCGGTGTCGCATCGTCCGTCGATGCGGATGACGGGGCTGTTGGCATCGACGCGGCATTCCAGGCTTAGGCGGTGTCCGCCTGCGACGGCTTCGATCTGGACGAGGCCGTCGCGCAGCCTGAGTTGCTGCACGAAGGTCCCTCGGCCGAGGATGTCCGGCGAGAAGCGGATGTCGATGCGGCCGATCTTGAGGAGTCGTCCGATCTCGCTCATCGCGTCGGTCTTGGAGATGAGCAGGCTGAGGGTGCCGGCCGTGTCGACCCAGAGGTTCGCCCCGATGTCGCCGTTGCCGATGGGCATCGAGCCCCAGGCGTTGGGGCTCCGCGTTTCCCATCGCACGCCGTAGCGGTCGACGGGGTGTTGTGCCGATGAGGGTGCGGATGTCAGGGCGAGGCCGAGGCTGGCGAGTCCGAGGAGTGCTGGTCGTGTCGGAAGACGTTCCATCTTCGAATGGATGTTTGATCTGGGAGGGCCTCACCTGCGGTAGGCGTCCTTGTAGGTGCCCATCTTCTCGAAGGGTACGGGCTCGAAGCCTTGTATTTTCTGAAAGGCCTTCGAGTCGGGCCTGAGGCGGAAGTCTTTTCTAGTCATGTCCACGAACCCCGGGTCTTCGGTTGTCTGCCAGTTGTTGCGGCTGTCGATCTGTGCGAGGGGGCCGCCGAGTCTGGAGACGGGGTTTGCGGGTCCGCCGACGATGAGGTTGCCTTCGAGGAGGTTGCCGCGGGCGCGCATGCCCTGCCATTCCTTTCCGTCGGTTATGGTGTCGAGGTAGGGGAGTAGGGCGGGGTAGCGGGTGGCGTAGGGCGGGGAGCGGAAGTCGACATCTTCCGTGAGTCTGCGGCGCAGCAGGCCTTTCTCGCCGAACATGTCGGCCCCGTGTCCGGCGTACCAGGTATAGTAGTGTGCCGAGATCTCGGCGGTGGCGGCGATGGGGTTGACGACGATGTTGTTGCGCATGACGAGGTGCCAGCCGGAGTTGCTGAAGAGCACGCCGTGGTCGGTCTTCATGTCGTTGAAGACGTTGCCGTAGACGTAGACGTCGGCGGAGGAGTCGTCGCAGTAGATGCCCATGTTCATGCGGTCGGCGTTGCCGCAGTTGTCGAAGAAGTTGTAGCGGACGATGTTGCCGCGGTCGGAGGGGTTGCGGCCCATGTACCAGGGCGAGGTGTCGTTCGAGTTGAGGGTCATGTCGTGGACGTGGTTGTACTCGAAGACGTGGTCGTTGCCGAAGACGAAGATGCCGTGGAAGTCGCCGTTATAGACTTCGTTATGGGCGACGCGGTTGCCGCAGCCGTCGACGCGGATGCCGGCCCAGGTGAACTTGTTGCGGCGGTTGAAGTCGTGTATCCTGCAGTTCTCGACGGAGCTGTGGCCGGGGGAGAGGCTGCGCTTGTCGCCTCCGCTGAGGACGATGCCGCCGCAGCCGGTGTTGTAGACGTCGCTGCTGAGGATGCGGTTGTATTCGCCCGCCTTGCGGTTCCAGGAGGTGTGGCGGTAGAAATGGTTCTGGTATGCGCCGATCTGTCCGGAGACGGTCCTGCCTTCGTAATCGTCGACCGACATCTTCTCGTCGAGGGCTTCAGCGCCCTGTCCCATGAAGATGCCGGCGGTGCCGGTATTGCGGACGGTGCAGCCGGCGACGAGGGTGTGGCGGCTCTCTTCGATATGGATGCCGATGCCGCGGCCGGCCTCGATGGTGATCCCTTCGAGGCGTAGGTGTGCCGTGCTGTGGAGGGATATGACGGGTTCTTCGAGGAGCGACACCTGGATGCGGGAGCGGGCGATGTCGGTGGCCGGCCAGACGTAGAGGTGGCCGTCGGCCCGGTCGAGGTACCATTCTCCGGGCGTGTCGAGTTCGCCGAGGATGTTATAGGCGACGTAGGCCTGGAAGGGTTTGCCGCTGGCCACCCCGTAGAGGTGGGGTTTGCCGAGCCTGACGGTTCCGGCGAGGGTGTCGATGGCGGCGACGGGGTTGAAGTCGTCGGCGAAGCCGTAGTTGAGGGTGCCCTGTATCCAGACGTCGGGCAGGCCGGCCCAGGTCTTGTGGCGCGGGTCGGTGAAGTGGAAGACGGCGCCGCGGTCCGACTTGTCGCCTGTACGGGGTACGGCGCCTGCGTCGAGGACCTTCCCGATGGCGATGGCGCCCTGGTTGGGGTAGCGCGCCAGGGTCAGGGGCCTGCCGTCGATGAACAGTTCGAGGGGTGCGGGGACGACGGGCAGCGAGTGGCCGTATTGTCGGTGACGGCCGTAGTCGCGGATGCCGAGGCCCGCCAGGTCGGCGCGCCATACCTTGCCCCGCGCGTCGGGGTGTAGGCGGGCCAGCGTGGCGGGGTCGGTCACCTGTCGGAAGGCGGAGGGCCTGAGGGTGCGGCCGCCGGTGACATGTACGGCCTCGCCCGGGGCGGCGGCCCAGGTGACGGGCGCCCCTTCGCGTCCGGCGTCGGCCGCTTCGAGGCGCAGGCCGCGGCCGAGGTCGTAGGTGCCGCCGTGCAGCGTCACCCGCAGCCCGCCGTCGGGGAGGCCGTGGGCGTTCTTGTAACGGCGCAGGAGCGAGCGGGCGGCTTCCAAGCTGGCGACAGGACGCAGGGCCGAGCCGTCGTTGCCGTCGCGTCCGCGGGGCGACACATGGAACACCTGGCTGCCGGCCACCAGGGGCAGCAGGGCCGCCAGCGCGGCCAGGGAGAGGGGGGTAGCAGTGCGCATGGGGACTTCTCCTTTTAGGGGAATGAATATACGACCCGTGCCCGGCCCGCATGCTTCCACCGCAACGCCGGATGCCGTACCTTCAGGGGGTGGCAGGGGCCGCAACCGGCCGGGAGACGCGGCCGACGGCCGAGGGCATCCCGACGCCGGACCGCGCCAAATGCCAAAAAAACACAACAACGCGCTGCCGCCGCTGCCGTCACCCCCTGGCCGGCGCAGTATTTTTGCAGCCATGCGCCGACCGATGAGGACATACTTCCTGCTGGCCGCCGTGCCCGCGGCCCTCTGGCTCCTGCTGCCGCGCTCCTGCGGCCATATCGACATGCCGACCGACGTGGCGGAAGCCTATGCCGCCCTGCCCGACGAGGTCGACTTCAACCGCGACGTCAAGCGCATCCTGTCCGACAAGTGCTTCTCCTGCCACGGCCCCGACGCCCGCAAACAGAAGGCCGACCTCCGCCTCGACATCGCATCCTTCGCCTACGACAAGACCACCGAGTCGGGCCGCAAGGCCATCCGCCCCGGCGACCCCGCAGCCAGCGAAGTGGCCCACCGCATCCTCAGCGCCGACCCCGACTACCGCATGCCGACGCCCGAGTCGCACCTCGAACTCAGCGCGCATGAGAAGGCCGTCCTCCTCCGATGGATGGAACAGGGCGCCGAATACAAGCCCCACTGGGCCTTCGTCGCGCCGGAAGACCCCAAAGTGCCATCCGTGGATGACCGCCGCTGGCCCCGCAACGACATCGACCGGTTCATCCTGCGCACCCTGGAGGACAAAGGGCTGCACCCCGCTGCGGAAGCCGACCGGGAGACCCTCATCCGCCGGCTGAGCTTCGACATCCGCGGCTTCGCCCCCTCGATC
>Ga0169931_10003517_pt1 | contig 24797 bp, 25 predicted proteins | sample Kivu_15m_20L_FD_129675 | JGI IMG/M metagenome (GOLD analysis project Ga0169931, IMG submission 129675) | Freshwater microbial communities from Lake Kivu, Western Province, Rwanda to study Microbial Dark Matter (Phase II) - Kivu_15m_20L... | ecosystem: Environmental > Aquatic > Freshwater > Lake...
AAAGCGGGCTACGACCTCGAGGCGGCCGCCATCCTGATCGTTGAGTCCGACGGCACGCCTGAGGAAGTTGCCGAGGAGATCGAGCGGATTCGCGTGGTGCTCGCAGGCTGCGGTGCAACCGCTTTCAGGGTGTCGGCCAATGAGTCCGAGCGCCTGGCCTTCTGGTCGGGGCGCAAGAACGCGTTTCCCGCCGCAGGCCGGATCTCGCCCGATTACTACTGCATGGACGGCACCATTCCGCGCAAGATGATCGGGCGCATGCTCGAGGATATTGCCGAGATGGAGTCGCGCTACGGCTTGGGCTGCATGAATGTCTTTCATGCGGGCGATGGCAATCTCCATCCCCTGATTCTGTTCGACGCCAATGACGCGGACAGCTGGAATCGGGCCGAGCGCTTCGGATCCGAGATCCTGGAGCGTTGCGTCGAGTTGGGCGGTACGGTGACCGGCGAACACGGGGTGGGTGTCGAGAAACTTTCTTCGATGTGTGTACAGTTTTCCCCGGATGAGCGCGAGATGTTCTTTGCGGTCAAGCACGCGTGGGACCCGCCTGGCCTCCTCAATCCCGGCAAAGGCATTCCGACGCTCGCGCGCTGTGCCGAGTACGGCCGCGTGCACGTGCATCGTGGGATGCTGCCGCATGCTGAACTGCCGAGATTCTGATTCGTCTGGATGGACTCGCACCGATGACCTCAGCTGAAATCGCGATTGCCCGATTGCGCGATCGCATTCTTGCGGCTGCAGCCGATCGCTCGACGCTTCGAATCGTGGGTGGCGACAGCAAGCGATTTCTGGGGCGTACGCCGGTCGGCGAACCGCTGTCCACCTTCGAACTCTCCGGCCTTCTCAGCTACGAGCCGAGTGAACTGGTCGTGCGGGTGCTCGCCGGTACGCCCCTCGCCGCACTCGAGGCTGCGCTCGCGGAACACAATCAGATGCTCGCCTTCGAACCCCCTGCGTTTGCGCCTGGGGCGACTGTTGGCGGCATGGTGGCGGCGGGCCTGTCCGGCCCGCGACGCGCGCAGGCCGGTGCGGTGCGCGACCATGTGCTGGGGGCGAGTATCCTGGATGCGCAGGGGCGTCTGCTCCATTTTGGCGGGCAGGTGATGAAGAACGTTGCCGGCTATGACGTCTCGCGCCTGCTCTGTGGGTCAATGGGCATTCTCGGTCTGATCACCGAGGTGTCGCTCAAGGTGCTGCCGCGTCCGGCCGCCGAGCAGTCGCTGGTGATCGATTGCGATCAGGCCCAGGCGCTCGGCCGGCTGGTTCGCTGGGGGGTGGAACCGCTTCCGATCTCGGCCAGTGTCTGGTATGCCGACCGATTGTTGGTTCGCCTGTCGGGTGCGCGCGCCGCCGTGGAGGCTGCCGCCCGGCGTTTTGCCAGTGAAGCGGGCGCCCAGCCCGTTTCGCCGGTCGAGGCGCTGGCCTCCTGGCATGCCGTGCGGGAGCAACGCCTGCCATTTTTTGAGGAGGCGTCACGGCCCCTGTGGCGGATGTCGCTGCCTCAGACGGCACCGGTGCTGACTTTCCCCGGTGAGCAGTTGTTCGAGTGGGGTGGAGCCTTGCGATGGTTGTCCAGCGATGCGCCTGCCGAACAGATTCGCGCTCATGCGGCAAGCCTCGGCGGCTCAGCCAGCCTGTTTCGCCACGGCGACCGAAGTGGCGAAGTCTTCGCGCCGCTCTCGCCGGGCCTGCTCGCGGTCCATCGTCGCCTGAAGGCTGCCTTCGATCCGCTCGGCCTCTTCAACCCCGGTCGGCTCTACGCCGCACTCTGAATTCAGACCACCGCCCCATGGAAACCCATCTTGCGCAATGGCTTCGCGGCACCGCTGAGGGGACCGAGGCCGAAGCGATCCTGCGTCGCTGTGTGCACTGCGGGTTTTGCACCGCGACCTGTCCCACCTATCAGCTGCTGGGCGATGAGCGCGACAGTCCGCGCGGCCGCATCTACCTGATCAAGGCAGTCGTGGAGGGGGAAGTGCCGGGCCCCTCCACCCGTGATCACCTCGATCGCTGCCTCACCTGCCGCAATTGCGAGACGACCTGTCCGTCGGGTGTCCAGTACGGGCGCCTGGTCGACATTGGGCGGGAACTCGTGGAACGGCAGGTGCAACGACCGCTCGGCCAGCGTCTGCTGCGCGGTCTGTTGCGCGAGACGCTGACTCGCCCCGCCGTGTTTGGGCCCGCGATGAGACTGGGGCAGATGGTGCGACCCTTGCTCCCCGCGCGCATACGCGACAAGGTGCCGGCCCGAAGACCGGCCGGCGCCTGGCCCTCAGGCGATCATCGCCGTCGTGTGCTGATGCCGGCAGGTTGTGTGCAGCCTTCGATGATGCCCTCGATCGATGCGGCGTGCGCCCGTGTGCTCGATCGCCTTGGGGTTTCTGTGATTCGGCCCGCGTCGGCAGGCTGTTGCGGGGCGATTCGCCAGCATTTGTCCGACGCCGAGGGCGCCCGCGATGACGCGAGGCGAAACATCGCGGCCTGGTGGCCCTTCATCGAGCAGGGCGTTGAGGCGATCCTGATCAATGCTTCAGGCTGCACGGTCATGATCAAGGACTATGCCCACCTGCTGCGTGATGATCCGCAGTGGGCCGACCGTGCGGCACAGGTGGTCGATCTCGTGCGGGATATGTCCGAGTGGCTGCCGGCCGAGCTCGAGCGCCGCTGGCAGGATCAGGGCCTGCCCGATCCGGACCCCTCGATCGAATCGAAAGTTGTTTTCCACCCGCCTTGCACCCTGCAGCACGGTCAGCAACAGCGAGGGGCGGTCGAGCGCGTGTTGGCGGCCTTGGGTGCGCGGCCCTCGCCCGTGACCGACTCGCACATGTGTTGCGGTTCGGCCGGCACGTATTCGGTGTTGCAGCCTGAGTTGTCTGCGCAACTGCGCGCGCGCAAACTCGAGCATCTTCAGGCTCAGGCGCCTGCGACCATCCTGTCAGCCAATATCGGCTGCATTGCCCATCTGCAGGCGGGCACCGAGACGCCGGTCAGGCACTGGGTCGAGTGGCTCGATGCGCTCGGAGATGCGATTCGCCCGAAAAGCAGCCCGCGGAACGGACTTGGCTGAACCACAGTTCAATCGGGCGTTGACTCACGCAGACAACGTAGGTCGATTGACGCCGACAATCAAAGGCCGGGGGATCCCCGGCCTTGTCTCAGGCGATTACTCGACTGCCTTGACCATGTCTTCGACGACTTTCTTCGCGTCGCCAAAGACCATCATCGTGCGGTCCATGTAGAACAGTTCGTTGTCCAGCCCGGCATAGCCTGAGGCCATCGAGCGCTTGTTGACGATGACTTGCCGCGCCTTGTGGGCTTCGAGAATAGGCATGCCGGCAATAGGTGACTTGGGGTCTTTTGCAGCCGGGTTCACGACGTCGTTTGCGCCCAGCACCAGTACCACGTCGGTATCACCGAATTCCGAATTGATGTCTTCCATTTCGAAGACCTGATCGTAGGGCACCTCGGCCTCGGCGAGCAGCACGTTCATGTGGCCTGGCATGCGGCCTGCGACGGGATGGATCGCATATTTGACGGTGATGCCTCGCGCGATCAACTTGTCGGTGAGTTCTTTCAGAGGATGCTGGGCTCGTGCCACGGCCAGACCATAGCCGGGCACGATGATCACGGTCTCGGCATTGGAAAGCAGGAAGGCCGCATCATCAGGTGAGCCCGCGCGGACCGGGCGCTGGGCCTGCGGGCCGCCTGTGGATGCCGCCGCCGCCTCGCCGCCAAACCCACCCAGGATCACGTTGAAGAACGACCGGTTCATCGCCTTGCACATGATGTAGGAGAGGATGGCACCGGATGAGCCCACCAGCGAGCCGGCAATGATCAGCATCGAGTTGTTGAGCGAAAAGCCTATACCCGCTGCCGCCCAGCCTGAATAGCTGTTCAGCATCGACACCACGACCGGCATGTCTGCACCACCGATCGGGATGATGATCAATACGCCCAGCACGAAGGCGATCGCCGTCATGAGGAAGAACGGCACCCACTGCTCGGTGGCTGCAAACCAGATTCCGAGCGCGAGCATGATCAGCGCCAGCACAAGATTGAACATGTGCTGGCCGGGGAACACGACCGGAGCGCCCTGGAAAAGGCGAAACTTGTACTTGCCCGAGAGCTTGCCAAAGGCGATGACCGAGCCCGAGAACGTGATCGCGCCAACAAAGGTGCCGATGAAGAGCTCGACCCGATTGCCCAGCGGAATCGGCTTGCCTTTTTCGACGATGTTGAAGGCCCAGGGTTCGGCGACAGCCGCAATGGCGATGAAGACCGCGGCCAGACCGATCATCGAGTGCATGAAAGCGACGAGTTCCGGCATTTTGGTCATCTCGACCTTTTTCGCCATCATGGTGCCGACTGTGCCGCCTACCAGCAGGCCCCCGATCACCCAGGCCATGCCTGCGGTTGCGATCTCGGGCCTCAGCATGTAGGCGAGCGCGACCGTGGTGAGAATGGCAATCGCCATCCCGACCATGCCGAAGGTGTTGCCGATGCGAGAGGTCGAGGGGTGAGAGAGTCCCTTCAGCGCCTGTATGAAGAAAACCGAAGCGATCAGGTACAGCAATACGACGATGTTCATGCTCATGATGTCGCGCCTCTCAGTGCTTGGCCGAGCCGGACTTGGGCTCTTTCTTCTTGAACATCTCGAGCATGCGGCGCGTCACCAGGAATCCGCCAAACACGTTGACTGCGGCAAGTGCCACCGCGAGCACGCCCATCGTCTTGCCCAGACCGGTTTCGGTCAACGCGGCCGCGAGCATGGCGCCCACGATGATGATGGCCGAGACCGCGTTGGTCACCGCCATCAGTGGCGTGTGCAGCGCGGGCGTCACATTCCAGACCACGTGGTAACCCACGTAGATGGCGAGCACGAAAATGATCAGGTTGACGATGGTGGGGTCGATCGCTTCCATCTGTTCAGCTCCGCAGCAGTTGGCCGTCCTGGGTCATCAGGCAGGCCTTGACGATGTCGTCCTCGAGATTGATCACGAGACGACCTTCCTTGTCGATCACCAGTTTCAGGAAATCAAGCACGTTGCGCGCGTAGAGCGCCGACGAGTCGGCCGGCACCGTCGCGGGCAGATTGGGCTCGCCGATCAGCGTGACGCCGTGCTTGACAACGGTGGCGCCCGCTTCGCTGATCGCACAATTGCCGCCTTGCTCGACCGCCATGTCGAGAATCACCGATCCCGGCTTCATCGACTTGACCATTTCTTCGGTGATCAGCACTGGAGCTTTCCGGCCCGGAATCAACGCGGTCGTGATGACGATGTCGGCCTGCTTCATCTTCTCAGCCACGGCGGCCGATTGCCGCTTCATCCAGCTTTCCGGCATCGGCCGGGCGTAACCGCCTACACCCTTGGCGATCTCGCGCTCCTCGTCCGTCTCGTAGGGGACGTCGACGAATTTCGCGCCGAGCGACTCGATCTGTTCCTTGACGGCCGGGCGCACGTCCGAGGCCTCGATCACCGCGCCCATTCGCTTGGCGGTCGCGATGGCTTGCAGACCGGCGACGCCGGCGCCCAGAATCAGCACGCGCGCGGCCTTGATCGTGCCGGCTGCCGTCATCAGCATCGGCATCATCCGTCCGTAGGCGGCTGCCGAGAGGAGAACCGCCTTGTAGCCGGCGATATTGGCCTGGGAGGAAAGCACATCCATGCTCTGCGCCCGGGTAGTACGCGGCGCGGCTTCGAGGGCGAAGGCGGTGATGCCGGCCTGAGCGAGGGCTGCGAGCCCGTCGCGATCGAAGGGATTGAGCATGCCGATCAGTGCTGACCCACGTTGCATCCGCGCCAGTTCGTCAGGCTGCGGGGCGCGCACTTTCAGGACCAGTTCGGCCCCCAGCGCGTCGTCTGCGCTGCCAAGGGTCGCGCCTGCCGCGGCACAGGCCTCGTCAGTCTGGGCCGCGCGAACGCCTGCCCCGCGTTCGACGATGACCTGGTGGCCTGCTGCGACCAGTTTCTTGATGGTTTCTGCCGTGGCGGCGACTCGCGTTTCACCAGCGCGAGTCTCGGCGGGTACGCCGATACGCATGCGACCTCCCTCAGGGAATATGGGTATGCCGGGAAAGCGCGGATTCTATATCAGGGGTGACGTCAAGCCTTTCCGTAGCTAAAATTCAAGGTTTTTCCAAAGCGCCTCAAAGGCAAACGCCCAGCCCATGCGCGAATTCAAGCCCAGCGTGACGGTTGCTGCCGTCATTTTCCACGAAGGTCGATTTCTTTTCGTGGAAGAGGAGACGGTCGCGGGCGTGCGTCTGAACCAGCCGGCGGGTCACCTCGAGGCTGGCGAGTCCCTGGATCGCGCAGTCGTTCGAGAAACGCTCGAGGAAACAGCGCATCACGTCGTGCCCGAGGCGCTGGTCGGCGTGTACCTGTCTCGCTTCGAGCATCAGGCGAGCGGCACCGAGGTGACCTACCTCCGATTTGCCTTTGCATGTCGTCTCGCCGATCGGGTAGAAGGTGCTTTTGAGGAGGGTCGTCCGCTCGACCACGGCATCCTGCGCACTCACTGGTTCGATGCCGATGAGATCCGGGCAAAGCGTGCAGCGCATCGCAGTGAACTGGTGATGCAGGTTGTTGACGACTATCTGGCCGGCCGACGCTATCCCCTCGATTGTCTCTGGTCCGGTTCCGGCCTGGAGCGCGCGTGAGTCAGCCGGCGTCTCGCGGACGCGTCGTGGTCGGCCTCTCCGGGGGCGTCGATTCGTCGGTGGCTGCCTGGTTGCTCAAGGAGCAGGGCTTCGAGGTGGTCGGTCTTTTCATGAAGAACTGGGAAGACGACGACGATGATGAGTACTGCTCGAGCCGTCAGGATTGGCTTGATGCGGTCAGTGTGGCCGATGTCCTGGGTATTGATATCGAGGCCGTCAATTTTGCCGCCGAGTATCGTGAGCGCGTGTTCTCGATTTTCCTGTCCGAATACCAGTCCGGTCGCACGCCCAATCCGGACATCCTCTGCAACAGCGAAATCAAGTTCAAGGCCTTCCTCGATCACGCGATCCGCCTGGGCGCCGACCAAATTGCCACCGGGCACTATGCGCGGGTCCGGACGGTCGAGACCCTCGAGGGCCCGCATTACGAGCTCTTGCGCGGACTCGATCCCGCCAAGGATCAAAGTTATTTTCTGCATCGCCTGAATCAGCACCAATTGTCGCGGACACTCTTTCCGGTCGGCGAGTTCGAAAAATCCGAAGTGCGCGCGATTGCAACGCGGCTGGGTCTTCACAATGCCGCCAAAAAAGATTCGACCGGAATCTGCTTCATCGGTGAACGTCCGTTCAGGGAGTTTCTCAATCGCTATCTCCCCACTCGCCCTGGTCCCATGCTCGACGAATCGGGCCAGGTGGTCGGTGAGCATGTCGGGCTGTCTTTTTACACCCTGGGCCAGCGCAAGGGCATCGGGCTCGGCGGCACCCGGGGTTCCGGGGGCGAGCCCTGGTTCGTCGCGCGCAAGGACCTCGCCGCCAATGCCCTTTATGTGGTTCGGGGGCACGATCATCCTTGGTTGCGCGCCGATAGGCTGGTCGCGGATCAGGCGCACTGGATCGCCGGACAGGCGCCGGATGCTGCGCTCCCACTTTCTGCCAAGACCCGCTACCGGCAGACTGACGCCGCCTGCACGCTGCATGAGGCCGATGCGATGCGTTTCGCGCTCCACTTCCGTGAACCTCAGTGGGCAGTCACGCCCGGGCAGAGCGCGGTGCTGTATCAAGGCGAGATGTGCCTCGGGGGCGGGGTGATCGAATCCTCCTCGCCAGCAAACCTTCGATCCTGAACACCTGTCAGCTCAGGTTGACGATCGCGGTTGTGCCGTCATAATCGAGGCTGTCTCGATTTTCCGGAAAGATTGCCAAGTGACTCCATGGCTTCCTGGCGTCTGGGTGCTTGACCTCGTGCTGGCCAGCCTGCTCGTGGAGTGGGTCGCCTTGTGGTGGCTGTACCGTGCGCGGGGACAGGGGCCCGCGCCTGCCGATGTGGCGGCTGGGCTGGGCGCGGGACTCGCGTTGATGCTTGCACTGCGACTCAATGTCGGCGACCGACTGGACGGTCCCACCCTGATGCTGCTTGCGGGCTCCGGCCTGCTGCATGCCCTTGATCTGGCGCGTCGCTGGCCGCGCGTCGCCCGTGTGCGCCAGGAGGCGCTTCCCGAATGAATGCCGTTGCCCGTCCCGTTTTTCCGTTCACTGCACTCGTCGGCCAGCAGGAAATGCAGCAGGGTCTTCTGATTGCCGCTGTCGACCCCCTGATCGGAGGGGTCCTCATTCTGGGTGATCGGGGAACCGGCAAATCGACCGCGGTGCGTGCGCTGGCAGCGGTTTTGCCGCCGATTCGAGCGGTCGAGGGCTGCGCGTATCAGTGCGCGCCCGAGGCCAGGGCCGGGCTGTGCGCGCGCTGCGGTGAGGGCTCGCCAACCAGGCCGCGAGCCTCTGAGCGGCCGGTACCGGTCGTCGACCTGCCCTTGGGGGCCACCGAGGACCGGATTCTGGGTGCCCTCGATCTCGAGCGTCTGATGGTTTCGGGCGAGAAGGCGTTTGAACCGGGCTTGCTCGCGCGCGCCAACCGGGGCTTCCTGTACATCGACGAGGTCAACTTGCTCGAGGACCATCTGGTCGATCTGCTGATCGATGTCTCGGCGTCGGGCGAAAACCGGATCGAGCGTGAGAGCCTGAGCGTTGTGCATCCGTCCCGCTTCGTGCTGGTGGGCAGTGGCAACCCCGAAGAGGGCGAGCTGCGCCCGCAGTTGCTCGATCGTTTCGGCCTCGCGGTCGAGGTGCGCACCCCACAGGATCTGGGTGAGCGCCTGGACGTGCTGCGTCGGCGCGAGGCTTTTGAGCGGGACCCTGCGGGCTTTGTGGCGAGCCACGCCAAGGCGCAGGCCAGTTTGTCGAAGCGGCTGGTGCGGGCGCGCAAGCATGTGCTCGGGGTGACGCTGTCCGATGACTTGCTGCTGAAGGCGACCGACCTTTGTCGGCGGTTGGGTACCGATGGCTTGCGGGGCGAGTTGAGCCTGATGCGCGCGGCCAAGGCGGTGGCGGCATTGGGGGGGCGTGATGCGGTGACACTTAGCGATCTGCGCACTGTTGCACCCATGGCATTGCGCCACCGGCTGCGCCGCGATCCCCTCGATGAGACCGATTCTTCGGCACGCGTCCTGCGCGCGATGGACGAAACCTTGATCGACTGATGGAGCGGGCGCACAACCCGGCGGGTGCGTTCCCTGAAGGGGTGGTCGAGGGTTTGCTCGCCTGGGCGGACGCGCCCACTGCCTTGGGCGGGCTGGTGCTGCGGGCATGGGCGGGTCCAAGGCGACAGCGTCTGCTCGATGTGCTGCGTGGCGTGCTGTGCGGACCCCGGACTCCGGGTGCGCGCTCAGGCCCCGATTCGAGGGCATGGGTGACGCTTCCTCACCATGCCGCGGCTGAGCAGCTCGGTGCCGGGCTCGATGTGGGGATCAGTCTTTCGCAGGGGCGGCCCGCCCGGCGTGCCGGACTCCTCGATCGTCCCGTCCCGCCGATCGTGGTGGTGCCCATGGCCGAGCGCATGCCGGTGTCGCTCGCCGCCGCTTTGGCGGGCGAACTCGATTCCGGCCGGCTCGCGCTGATCTTGCTGGATGAATCGCTCGAGGATGAGTCGGGTCCCTGGCCCGGTCTGCTCGACCGCCTGGCGCTCGCAATCGATCTGCGCGACGAGGCGGCGCTCGCCGACGTGCTCGTACACCTCGAGGCGAGCGCGCAATCGAGTGACCATTACAGCGCACCGCCGCCTAGGCCGGAGTTGCTTCCTGCACAGCACGAGGCGATCGCTAGCGCTGCGTTGGTGCTCGATGTGGCCTCGGCGCGGCCCATGCTGAGTGCCGCGGCGCTGGCGCGAGCGCTTGCTGGACGCCGTGGTGCTGCGGCGCCCGCCGAGGACGATCTCGCGCTGGCGATCCGCCTGGCTTTGTTGCCCCACGCGCGGCGGCTGCCGCAGTGGTCTGACTCGCCACCGGATCCGGAGCCGAACGACCCGCCCCACGATGCCCAGCCAGATCCGCCCGACGGTCAGCCGGAGTCTTCGTCGGATCTGCCCACCGATGCAGCGCCTCAGGAGCCTTCGCGTGAGAATCATGCCGATCGCCCAGATCAGGAGGATCTCGACCGGCCTCTGCCTGATGGTGCGGTCGAGCGACTGGTGGAGGCCGCGCTCGCCACGCTCCCGAGCGATGTACTGGCTGAGCTAGCGGGTCGCAGTTCGCGCACGAATGGGCGGGCGGGCTCGGCCGGGGCAGGGCTCTTCACCTCGCGGGGTCGCGGGCGAGGCCGCTCAGTGGGCGCGCGCCGTGGTGTCCCCGAGGGGGCTCGGCGCCTGCATCTCTTTGCGACCCTGCGCGCCGCGATCCCCTGGCAGAGACTGCGAAGCCGGGATGACGCGGTTCAGCCTGGGAACGATTCAGGATCCGGTCGTCCCCGCTTGCAGCTGCGCAAGGACGATCTGCACGTTCATCGAGAACTGCATCGGCGTGGCACGACCACGGTATTTGTGGTGGATGCTTCGGGCTCGACCGCGCTGCAACGACTCAACGAGGCGAAGGGCGCCATCGAACTGCTGCTCGCGGACTGTTATGTACGGCGCGATCGGGTCGCGCTGATCTGTTTCAGGGGCCGGGGTGCGGAGTTGCTGCTGTCGCCCACTCGTTCGCTGGTCGCGGCCCGCCGGGCGCTCGTTGCCTTGCCGGGTGGCGGCGGCAGTCCTGTTTCAGCCGGACTCGAGCTCGCCATCCGTGTGGTGAGCGGGCTCAAGCGTGGCGGCGACGACACGCAGCTGGTGTTGCTGACCGATGGTCGCGCGAATCTGACCCGTGATGGCCGCCCCGGCCGCGCTGAAGCCGCACGAGAAGCTCAGGCCCTAGCACGTCAACTGGCAGGGCTCGCCACCCATCGGGTCTTGATCGATACCTCACTGCGTTCCGAGCCCGCGGCCGAGCAGCTTGCCAAGGCCCTTGATGCGCGTTATTGCCTGATGCCGTTTGCGCGTGCGCAGGCAATTCGTGCGGCGATTGGCTGAGCGCGTGGAAGCGCTTCAGCTCGTGCCCGTGCCGAGCAGGGCCTGAAGACTCGCCGCAACCCGCGCCGGCTGAGATTCGGGCAGCAGGTGGCCGCCCCGGCAAGACTCGATCCGAGCCGCAGGCATGTAGCGTTCGATCACTTCACGGAGCGGTCCTGCGGGAATCCAGGGGTCATCTTCACCGATCAGGAAATGGGCTGGGCAGCGGAGCCTGGATAGCCTCGGCAACAACGCTGGCAAGCGGGTTGCGGTCATGAAGTCCACCGCCCCCTGAAGGTGAGTCCGCGAGCTGAGCAGTTCGCGATACACCGCCCGTTGCGATTCGGCGATGACCGATCCGGTCGAATCGAGCAGCCGGTCAGCCGTTCGGGTTGTGCGGGTCAGCAGCGCAGCTGCTGCAACGCTGGCCGCTGAGCCAACGATAGGGGCGAGGATCGGTCCAAGCATCAGCGTGTAAAACGCAGGCGGCGGCACCAGCGAGGGCGCGATGCCGAGGATGGCACCGATCTCGATGGCTGGCAGGCTGGGGCCGTGGGCCCTGTTCGCGCCGGCGTCCCCTGGCCGTGAGGCGGCTGCGAGTGCGAGTTCCAGCGCAATGGCAGCACCCGCCGAATGGCCGGCCACCACACAGACCCGTGCGTAGCCCAGTTCGGCCAGCAGGGCGGCGAGGTCGGCGGCCATCTCTTCAATGCCATGGCGATGGTGGCGGGCGCAGACGGTTTGACCGTGCCCGGGCAGGTCCGGCACGAGCACGCTGATTGCTGACCCCAGTTTTTCCAGTACGGGTCGCCAGCAGTGGCTCGACCCAGCCGTGCCGTGAATCAAGAGCAACGGCAAGCTCCGCTGTGCGGCGCGAGCTTGCGCATCGCTCTCCTGTTTCAGTCCGTGCCAGGTCACTCCAGACGTCTCGAGCCGGAAGACCTGAAGCGAATCGGATCGCCGGAGTTGACTTGAGGGTTGCAAATGTCTATGGTAATTGTCACAACAAGTGACAAGTGTACGTGACACTCTGCTTGATTGCAGTGGTGACCCGTGCCGATCCATTCAGCCGGAGCCTCAGCATGCCCCTGATCAAACGCATCGAACACGCCCTTGAGTCGCATCTGGGGGCCAGCGTCGCTGGTGGGCCGCCGAGGCTCACTCAGGCGATCCGTCATGCTGTTTTCCCGGGCGGCGCCCGTATCCGGCCGCAACTGTCTCTGGCGGTGGCGCTTGCCTGCGGCGATGATGCGCCGCGCCTGTCCGAGGGGCTTGCGGTCGGGCTTGAGTTGATGCACTGTGCCTCGCTGGTGCACGACGATCTGCCGTGTTTCGACAATGCTGATCTGCGCCGCGGACGCCCGTCTGTCCACAAGGCTTGGGGCGAGCGGCTCGCGGTTCTTGCGGGTGACGCCCTGATCGTGCTCGCCTACCGCGCGCTTGCGCAGGGCGCCGCGGGGCATGTCGAGCGATTGCCGGAAGTGCTGCGCTGGCTGGACCAGAGCGTCGGGCCGCCGGCCGGTATTGTTGCCGGGCAGGCCTGGGAATGCGAACCGAGCGCTGACCTCGACGCCTATCAGCGCGCCAAGACAGGCTCGCTGTTTTCAGCTGCGACAGCTGGAGGCGCGGCGGCAGCCGGCGCTGACGGGAAGCTCTGGTGGGCGCTAGGCGACTACCTCGGTCTGGCCTACCAGGTCGCCGATGACATTCGCGACGTGGTTGCCGATTCGGCGCTCCTTGGCAAGCCCGTGGGACAGGACCTGCTCCTTGATCGCCCCAGTGCGGCCCGTGAGTTGGGCCTGGAGGGCGCGGTGCTGCATTTTGACTCATTGATCGATGCGGCGATCGAGAGCATTCCAGCTTCGCCCGGGGCAGAGTTGCTGCGGCATCTGGTGATGTCCGAGGCGCGGCGATTGGTCCCGACCGAGGTGCTGCCTGCCCCGGTACGTGACCGCGTCCCCGAGGCCCGCCCTGGCGGCCAGCCTGACAGGGCACGTATCGTCGAGCGGAACGGAATCGTCTGATGCGTGGCGCCTCGACCATCAGCGACTCCGCAGAGGGGGCGGCCGAAATGGAGCCTTCGAAAGGCTCGCCCGCAGCGGGATGGGGTGCGTGGCGAGATCGGCTGCTCGCGAGTCCTCGGTTCAGGCGGTGGGCGAGTTCCATTCCAGGTTTGCGGGCGATCAGTCGGCGACAGTCCCGCAGGCTCTTCGACCTGGTCGCCGGTTTCACCTACAGCCAGACTCTGCTCGCCTGTGTGCAGTTCGATCTGTTCAGCCGACTGCAGGGCCGTACCTTTGACCTCCCCGCGCTTGCACGCGAGTGCGGGATGCCGGTGCAGAGCGCGGAGATTCTCGTGCGGGCGGCGGTCGCGCTCGATCTGCTGGAGTGGCGGGCAGGCGACCGGGTAGGCCTCGGCATGCTGGGCGCGGTCATGGCGGGCAATGAGGCGCTTCACGCGCTCGTCAAGCATCACCAGGCGGTTTATCAGGACTTGATCGATCCCGCTGCAAGCCTGCGCGATCCCGCCCGACCCACCCGGCTTCGGGCGTATTGGGCTTATGCGCAGGAGGCTGAAGCCGACGCCGGGCGCAGCCTGCCGCCCAATCAGGTGGCCGAATACTCGGGCCTCATGGCCGCGTCTCAGGCGCTGATCGCCGAACAGGTCCTTGACGCCTACGATTTCAGCCGCCACCACCGCGTGCTCGATGTAGGAGGCGGGCTCGGCGCATTTCTCGCCGAAGTGGCTGTCCGTCACCCCAGCCTTGACCTGCATCTGTTCGATCTGCCGGCCGTAGCGGAAATCGCACGGCAGACGCTTGCCGATAAAGGGCTTGCCGGTCGGGTGTCCTGTCATGGCGGGAGCTTCTTCGACGACCCGCTGCCGCAAGGCGCTGACCTCGTCACGCTGGTGCGCGTGGCCTACGACCATCCCGACGATCGGGTGCTCGAGATCCTGCGGGCAATCCGCGAGGCGCTTACACCCCAGGGCGGCCACCTGCTGCTGGCCGAGCCCCTTTCAGGCACGCCGGGTGCTGAGGCGGTTGGAGATGCCTATTTTGGCCTCTACCTGCTTGCGATGGGCAAGGGGCGGGCGCGCTCCGCCCAGGCACTGTCAGGTCTGATGGAAAGGGCTGGCTTTGTCGACATTCGTCAGCTCACGACCCGGTTGCCATTGCAGACCGGCGCGCTGCTCGCGCGCGCGGCGCCGCAGGCCGGTCCGATGGGGGCGCGCAACGCGCGCGATCGAACTGGTTGACAAATCGGAAAAAAGGCATAGGATGTCCATTCAAGATGACATACATTGCTGTCACGTAGTACTTACACAGGAGGGCATGTGCCCCACACCGCTTCAGCCGTCGTGTTCGAGGGGCCTCGCAGGCTCGCGACGCGCACGCTCGGCCTGAATCCCCCTGGCCCGATTGACGTGTTTGTTCGCACGCTCTTCAGTGGGGTCAGTAGCGGAACGGAGCGTCTGTTCTATACGGGAGAGATGCCCGATTTCCCTGGCATGGGTTATCCGCTGGTGCCGGGTTACGAGACGGTCGGTGAAGTCATCGAGGCGCCTGCCTCGTCAGGCCTAGCTGCAGGTGACTGCGTGTTCGTTCCCGGCGCCAATTGTTACGGCGAGGTACGCGGTCTGTTCGGCGGGGCGTCGTCCCATATCGTGACCGCAGCCCATCGGGTGGTGCCCATCGACCCGGCGCTGGGCGAAGACGGTGTGCTGTTTGCGCTTGCTGCAACGGCTCACCATGCGGTGCGTCTGCCCGGCTCGGCTTTGCCCGACCTCATTGTCGGCCATGGTGCGCTGGGCCGCCTGGTGGCCCGCATCGCATGTGCCTACGGTGGCCAACCCGTCGTCTGGGAGATCAACCCCGAGCGCTGCGGTTCGCAGGGCGCTTACGAGGTGGTCGAACCTGCACAGTCACAGGGCAAGCGCTTCAACACCATCGTCGATGCGAGTGGCTACGGAGCAGGACTCGATACCTGGCTCGCCACACTGGCGCCCCGGGGCGAGATCGTGCTCGCCGGCTTCTACACCCAGCGCCTCGCTTTCAACTTTGTTCCGGCCTTTTTGCGTGAGGCGCGCATTCGGTTCGCTGCTCAGTGGCAGCCCCAGGACCTCGAAGCCGTTCGTGAGCTGGTGAGCGATGGGGTGTTGTCGCTTGCCGGCATCGTCAATCGCCGTGAGAGCGTGGACGCGGCCAGCGAGGCCTATCGGCAGGCTTTCGAAGACCCTGCCTGCCTGAAGATGGTTCTCGATTGGAGGAGACATTGATGCATACCCAGGATTCCCCCCAGGCCCGAGCGGCCACGGTGCAGCTGATGATGAAAACCCGGCTGTCGGCCGAGGCCTCCCTCGAGCCCGATCCGGTTGCCACTGGGCCGGTGACCAAGCAGACGCAGATCATCGCGATCTATGGCAAGGGCGGAATCGGGAAGAGCTTCACCCTCGCCAACCTCTCCTACATGATGGCCCAGCAGGGCCGCAAGGTACTCCTGATTGGCTGCGACCCCAAGAGCGACACCACTTCGCTGCTCTTTGGCGGGCGCGCGTGCCCCACGATCATCGAGACCTCGTCGCGTAAAAAGCTCGCCGGCGAGAGCGTCTCGATCAGCGATGTCTGCTTCAAGCGTGATGGCGTTTTCGCGATGGAGCTCGGCGGGCCCGAGGTCGGCCGAGGCTGCGGCGGCCGCGGCATCATCCACGGCTTCGAGACCCTGGAAAAGCTTGGCTTTCACGACTGGGGTTTTGACTACGTGCTCCTTGACTTTCTCGGTGATGTGGTCTGCGGCGGTTTCGGGCTGCCGATCGCGCGCGACATGTGCCAGAAAGTAATCGTTGTCGGAAGCAACGATCTGCAGTCGCTCTATGTTGCCAACAACGTCTGCTCGGCAGTGGAGTATTTCCGCAAGCTTGGCGGCAACGTCGGTGTGGCGGGCATGGTGATCAACAAGGACGACGGTACGGGCGAGGCGGCTGCCTTTGCCGAGCGTGCCGGTATTCCCGTTCTCTCGGCCATCCCGGCCAACGAGGACATCCGTCGCAAGAGTGCGAGCTACGAGATCATTGGGCGTCCCGGTACACCCTGGGCACCGGTCTTCGAAACCCTTGCCACCAATGTCGCCGAGGCGCCCCCCGTGCGTCCCCGGCCGCTGTCTCAGGATCAGCTGCTGGGGCTCTTTTCGGCCAGTGCGGTCGGGCGCGATGTCGTGTTGCAGCCGGCGACGGTCGCCGACATGATGGGCTCCGAGGTGCTTGCAAGGCCTTCGCTCGAAGTCGTCTACGAGCAGGTTTGAGCGCGCAAGGCCAGCCATCATGAATGCCAGACCGCCGATCCCCATTCTTGCCGACGCGACCGCGCAGGGTTGTCACGCCGGTGCCGATACGATGCGGGCTGCGGCCGAGCAAGCGGGCAAGAGCGCGACCCTCGAACGCTACGCTGCCGACTACCCCAAGGGCCCGCACGACCAGCCGCAGAGCATGTGCCCGGCCTTTGGATCCCTGCGGGTGGGGCTGCGGATGCGTCGCACGTCCACCATCCTCTCGGGCTCGGCATGCTGCGTCTACGGGCTGACCTTCACCTCGCATTTCTACGGTGCTCGGCGCAGTGTGGGCTACGTGCCGTTCAACTCCGAGACCCTCGTCACCGGCAAGCTCTTCGAAGACATCCGCGAGGCGGTCTACCGCGAGGCCGACCCCGATCGCTTTGATGCGGTGGTGATCATCAATCTTTGCGTGCCCACCGCAAGCGGCGTGCCCTTGCAGTTGCTGCCCAAGGAAATCAACGGCGTGCGGATCATCGGCATCGATGTGCCGGGCTTCGGGGTCCCCACGCATGCCGAGGCCAAGGATGTGCTGGCTGGCGCGATGCTGCAGTACGCGATCGATGAGGCTCGAGCGGGCCCGGTTGCCCCGCCGCGGCTGAGCCGCGGGCAAGGCCCTGCCGTTACCCTGCTCGGTGAGCTCTTTCCAGCTGACCCGGTTGGGATCGGCCAGATGCTCGGCCACCTGGGGCTATCAGTCGGATCGGTTGTACCGACTCGGGAGTGGCGCGAACTCTACGCCGCGCTCGACTGCTCGGTGGTTGCGGCGATTCATCCGTTCTACACCGCGAGTGTTCGCGCATTCGAGTCGGCCGGGCGGCCCGTGGTGGGTTCCGCCCCGGTGGGCTATGAAGGCACGGCCCAGTGGCTGCAGGCGATCGGCGAGGCCGCCGGCGTTGACCCGGCCCGGATTGCTCAGGCCCGGCAGGCGGTGCTGCCTGCGATCCGCGCTGCGCTCGCGCGTACCCCCATCCAGGGCCGCATTACGGTCTCAGGCTACGAGGGGTCCGAGTTGCTCGTGGCAAGGCTGCTCATCGAAAGCGGCGCACGCGTGCCCTATGTCGGTTCGGCCTGCCCGCGGACCGCGTTCTCCGATGTCGATCGTCAGTGGCTCGAAGCCCAGGGCACAACCGTCCAGTTTCGCGCTTCGCTCGAGCAGGATCTAGCGGCCATCGAAGAGTTCAGCCCCGATCTCGCGATCGGTACGACGCCCGTGGTTCAGGCAGCAAAGCAGAAGAGCCTGCCCGCGCTCTATTTCACGAATCTGATTTCCGCCCGGCCGCTCTTCGGCGTGGCAGGGGCGGGCTCGCTCGCTCAGGTCATCAACGCCGCCATGGCGAACCGGTCCCGATTCGACGAGATGAAGGCCTTTTTCGGTGACGCGGGAGAGGGTGATCGTGCAGGCGTCTGGGAAGGGCTGCCGCCCGAGCATCCGGAGTTCCGTGCCGTCAACCGCCGCAGGCTTGAGAAGGCGCTTGCCCGCCGCAAGGCCGAGGAGATGGGGCCATGATGGTGCTCGATCACGATCGCGCGGGCGGATACTGGGGTGCGGTGTATGTGTTCACCGCGATCAAGGGGCTGCAGGTCATCATCGATGGTCCGGTGGGCTGCGAAAACCTCCCCGTCACGTCAGTCCTGCACTACACCGATGCGCTCCCGCCGCACGAGTTACCGATCGTGGTGACCGGTCTTGCCGAGGAGCAACTCGGCCGCGAGGGGACCGAGGGCTCGATGCGTCGCGCGCATCAGGTGCTCGATCCCGACCTGCCTGCAGTCGTGGTCACGGGTTCGATCGCCGAGATGATCGGCGGCGGCGTCACGCCTGAGGGGACTGCGATCCAGCGGTTCTTGCCGCGCACTATTGATGAGGATCAGTGGCAGGCCGCCGATCGGGCGATGTACTGGTTATGGACCGAGTATGGCCCCAAGCGCGTGCCGGCGTTGAAGCCTCGCCCCGCCGGGGTTCGACCCCGGGTCAATCTGATCGGGCCGTGTTATGGCGTGTTCAACTCGGCCAGCGATCTGGCCGAGTTGCGGCGACTCGTCGAGGGGATCGGCGCCGAAGTCAACATGGTTTTTCCGCTCGGCTCGCACCTGTCCGACGTTCCGAAGCTTGCAGACGCCGAGGTCAATGTCTGCCTCTATCGCGAGTTCGGTCGCATGCTGTGCGAGGCACTCGACCGGCCGTATCTGCAGGCGCCGATCGGGCTTCACAGCACGACTCGTTTCTTGCGCAGCCTGGGCGCGTTGCTCGGCCTTGACCCAGAGCCTTTCATCGAGCGGGAAAAGCACAGCACCATCAAGCCGATCTGGGACCTCTGGCGTTCGGTCACGCAGGATTTCTTTGGTACGGCAAGCTTTGCAGTGGTGGCCACCGATACCTATGCAAGGGGGCTGCGCAACCTCTTCGAGACCGAACTCGGCTTGCCCTGCAATTTCGCGGTTTCCCGCCGGCCAGGCGAGAAGACCGACAATGATTCCATCCGCAAGCTTTGTCGCGAGCGGCCGCCCCTGGTGCTGTTCGGCAGTTTCAACGAGCGCATGTACCTCGCCGAGGCTGGCGCGCGCGCCACCTACATTCCGGCATCGTTCCCGGGCGCCTTGATTCGGCGGCATACAGGCACGCCGTTCATGGGTTATGCGGGGGCGACCTATCTGGTCCAGGAGTACTGCAACGCCTTGTTCGACGCGCTCTTCCATATCCTACCCCTTGCGACCGACCTCGACCGCGTCGACGCCACACCGACAGGCATGTCTCCGGTCGACCATCGGGCGCTCCTCTGGGAAGAACGTGCGCGTGAACTTCTGGCCGAGCGCGTGGCCCGTGAGCCGGTTCTCGTACAGATCTCTGCAGCCAAGCGTCTGCGTGATGCGGCCGAGCGTGGTGCACGCGAGGCGGGTGAAGACACGGTGACGCTTGCACGGATGCGAGCCGTCGCTGGTCTACCTGAGGAGGCCGCCCATGTTTGATCCGTCTTTCACTGTCTCTCCTCTTTTTTCGAACAATGTCCGCACAGACCGGACAGACCGTACGTCGTGGCGCGGTGCCGCGGCTGCCTATTCCACGCAGGCCCAGCGTGGACTGGCCGACAAGGCCACCTCTATGGAGAACACCCCATGAGTGACAAGCAAAGTATCTCCGGACTCACCGACGAGGAAGCCCAGGAGTTTCACACCTACTACATGCAGGGCCTGGTGGGCTTCACGGCGATTGCCGTGGTCGCCCACATCCTCGTCTGGGCCTGGCGTCCCTGGTTCAACTGATCTCCGCAAAAGGAGTGGCCATGAATCCACTGAATGTTGGTTCGATTCGACACGAGCCCAGAGGCGATTCCTTCGCCTTCCAATGCATCTTCTGCCTGAGCTACGCACTGCTGCTCGTCGTGGCGCTGGTTTCGCAGATGTTGCTCCTTCCGTGGCGTTCCTGGCTGCCTGGTGCAGAGGCCGGCAAGAACCTTTTCAGTGACGTCAAGGCGGCGGTTTACACCCTGATGTCACATCTGGTCTGAAAGGAGTGATTTCTATGTGGCGAATCTGGAAGCTTTACGACCCGCTACGCGCGATGGCTGTGCAAGGCGTTTTTCTGTTTGGGCTGGCAGCGATGATTCATCTGATCCTGCTCAGCACGAGCAACTTCAATTGGCTCGACGGCATGACGCAGGCGCAGTATCAGGCTGCAAAGGCCGCGGCTCCGGCGAAGAAGTAAGCGTCGTCGCAGGTGCAGCCGACGGCGGCGCGGTGCGTGCACCGAGCCGCCGCCAGCGGTGATTTCTGGAGGGCGGGCAAATGGCCATGTTGAGTTTCGAGCGAAAGTACCGGGTGCGTGGCGGTACGCTGTTGGGCGGCGACCTGTTTGATTTCTGGGTCGGACCCTTCTACGTCGGATTCTTTGGAATCACGACGATCTTCTTTGCCGTGGTGGGTACGGCACTGCTCCTTTACGGTGCAGCGCTGGGTGATACCTGGAACCTGTGGCAGATCAACGTCGCGCCGCCCGATCTCAAATACGGGCTGGGCCTCGCGCCGCTCAAGGAAGGCGGGCTCTGGCAATTGATCACTGTCTGCGCGATCGGTGCGTTCAGCTCCTGGGCGCTGCGCGAAGTTGAAATCAGCCGAAAGCTTGGCATCGGCTTTCATGTGCCGGTTGCCTTCAGCGTCGCAATCTTTGCCTACGTCACATTGGTTGTCATCCGGCCGGTGTTGCTGGGCGCATGGGGGCATGGCTTTCCCTACGGCATCCTCAGTCATCTCGACTGGGTATCCAACGTTGGTTACCAGTATCTACACTTCCACTACAACCCCGCGCATATGATTGCCGTTTCGTTGTTTTTTACAACGACATTTGCACTGGCACTCCACGGTTCGCTGATCTTGTCATCGACCAACCCTGCACCGGGTGAAATGGTCAAGACACCCGAGCACGAGGACACCTTTTTTCGAGACACGATCGGATATTCGATCGGTACCCTGGGCATCCACAGGCTAGGCCTCTTTCTGGCACTGTCGGCCGGATTTTTCAGTGCGGTGTGCATCGTCATCAGCGGGCCCTTCTGGACGCGCGGCTGGCCTGAGTGGTGGGGCTGGTGGCTCCGTCTGCCGATCTGGTCCTGATCCCTGCCCGGAGAATCGTCATGCCTGAATATCAGAATCTATTTACGCAAGTTCGGGTCGAAGCACCGAGCTATCCTGGCGTGCCGCTGGAGCGCGAACGCGACAATCGCGAGCGGCTGGGGTCCGGCTCGCATATCCAGCTTTTTGCCTTGCTGGGTAATGCCCAGATCGGTCCGGTCTACCTCGGTTTCACCGGGATCGCCTCGATCCTCTTCTTTACCCTCGGCTTCACGCTGATCGGCTGGAACATGCTTGTTCAGGTGGACTACAGTCCGATCGAGTTCATCCGGCAGCTCTTTTGGCTGTCACTCGATCCGCCTTCGCCCAAGTACGGTTTGAGCTTTCCGCCCATGAATGAGGGCGGATGGTGGATGCTTTCGGGCTTATTCATCACGATTTCGATTCTGCTATGGTGGGTGCGAACGTATCGACGCGCTCGCGCGCTCGGCATGGGTACGCACGTGGCTTGGGCGTTTGCGGCAGCGATCTGGCTTTACCTGGTGCTGGGCTTCATTCGCCCCTTGCTGATGGGCTCATGGTCGGAGGCGGTACCGTTTGGGATCTTTTCCCACTTGGACTGGACGACGGCGTTTTCGCTGCGCTACGGCAATCTCTTCTATAACCCCTTCCACATGCTGTCGATCGTGTTCTTGTACGGATCGGTGCTGCTGTTTGCGATGCACGGCGCCACGATCCTGGCGGTCAGCCGCTACGGTGGCGAGCGTGAGATCGAGCAGATCTACGACCGCGGCACAGCATCTGAGCGCGCGGCCCTCTTCTGGCGCTGGACCATGGGATTCAATGCGACGATGGAATCGATCCACCGCTGGGCATGGTGGTTTGCCGTGCTGACTTGCATCACGGGCGGCATCGGCATCCTGCTGACCGGCACAGTGGTCGACAACTGGTACCTGTGGGGGGTCAAACACGGTGTTGCGCCGGCCTATCCCGAGATCTGGGGACCGGTACCTGATCCGGCTGCGGGTCGCTGAAGGAGTACGGATGATGAATTTCAAGACGAAAATCCTCTCAGGGCTACCCGCGCTCGCTGCGCTTGTGCTCCTGGTCGGTTGCGAGCGCCTGCCGATGGACACCGCGCAGATCGGATACCGCGGTACCGGGATGGAGAAGGTGACCAATCCGCGTATCGTTGCGGCAGAAGCCGCCAAGCATGTTGCACCGGCCCCGCTCGACCCGGTCGATGGCGGGGGGCCGCGCGCACGTGATGTCTATCAAAATGTTCAGATCCTGGGCGACCTGGGTATCGGAGAATTCAACCGCTTGATGGTCGCAATGACCCAGTGGATTGCGCCCAACGAGAGTTGCGGCTACTGCCACAACCTCGCCAACCTCGCAGATGATTCGGTCTACACCAAGAACACCGCGCGGCGAATGTTGCAAATGACCTGGCAAATCAATTCAGATTGGAAGTCCCATGTCGCTGATACTGGTGTGACGTGCTACACCTGCCATCGGGGTCAGGCCGTGCCTGCTGAGCGCTGGTTCGCTGATCCGCCCATCCGGACTGCCGGGCGGATGCTGGGCAATGACAATGGGCAGAACAAGGCGGGCAAGGCGTCTGTGGTCAATTCCTCGCTCCCCTTCGATCCCTTCACGCCTTTCCTGCTCGGCAGCCAGGAGATCCGTGTTACGGCCAAGACTGCGCTCCCCACGGGTCACAATGTGCCGATTCAGCAGGCTGAGTGGACGCATGGGCTGATGATGCACATGTCGGACGGTTTGGGCGTGGGCTGTGTGCACTGTCACAACAGCCGGGCCTTTGCACAGTGGGATCAGAGCCCGCCCGCCCGTATTACGGCCTGGCACGGAATCCGCATGGTCAGGGACCTGAACAATCAGTTCATGCTGCCGCTGACCGCAGGCCAACCCAAAAACCGGCTCGGTCCGACGGGCGACATCGCCAAGGTCAATTGTGCGACCTGCCACCAGGGCGTGAACAAGCCCCTGAACGGTGCGAGCATGGTGAAGGCCCATCCTGAACTGATGGCGGCCCCCAAGCCGGCCGCAAAGACCAGCCTGTTGCCTGCGGCTCTCATCGAATCCGCCCCGGCGGTTCGATAAGTCTCTGTTCGAGACCCGGGCATGAACCAGCGCAGTCGATTCACTCCCCAAGGCCCAGCCGGGGGGGCGCATGAAAAGGAGTTCGGATCCGGTCCGTCCGGGCGCTGAAAAAGATAAGGGGTGCGATTCGCATCGCACCCCGCCGATTTGGCACACTTTTCTTTATTTACCCATCCTCCGGTGTATTGTGCCAGACGCCTCCGATCTTCGGTAGGCGTTTTTTTTATGTGCGTGACAAGGCGCAGCCACCGGGCATGCGCCGGATGGGGCTGTGGTGGTCGATTCCGGTCGGGTTGTGCGCTTGGCCCAAGGTGAGGGGCCAGGTATGGTTTTTCGGTGAGAGCCCTGGGCGGGCGTGTCAGAACGGGCTGTTCAGCCGTACAGTTTCGAGGTTGATCAACGCGGCCAGCGTGACCCAGAGCAGATAGGGAACGAGCAGCAGCGCAGCTTTCCGCGCATAAGGCCAGAGATGCAGAATGATCAGCAGGATCGAGCCCCAGAGAAAAGGCACCTCGATCAAAGCCCAGTCGGGACGCTGCAGGAAAAAGAACAACAGGCTCCAGGCGATGTTGAGCGTGGCGTTCAGGCCAAACCAGGCCAGCATGCGCGCGCGTGGCGATGGCTCAAGCTCAGCGCCCGCTCGCCAGGCTGTCACGGCTGACCAGGCAATCAGCGCAAAGAGAACTGTCCAGGCTGGGCCGAACGCCCAGTCGGGCGGCTTGAACCAGGGCTGTTCAAGGCCGTAGTACCAGGCGTCGAGTCGCGTGAGCGCACCGCCCGTGGCTGCGGTCAACGTGACCGCAGCAGCTGCAATACCGACATCTCTTGCAAAGAGGCCCCGGCTCGGCCTCATGCCTTGGCGATGCCAAAGAGATGGGCGATGTCCTTGAGAAAAATGCGAACGTGCGCCATCGGCCGCTTGCGGACCAGTCGCTTGTTCATGTAGGACTCAAATGTCAGTTGCTGGACATCCTTGTCGCGACAGATCTTTACAAACTGCTCGCGACGCTTGTCGCTGACATACCAGAATCGTTGCAGCAGGCCCAGGACCCAGAACACCCTCCCGTGCTCTTTCATGAAGCGCTTTCTTGCTGTGGCGAGCGCACGCGCGTCGCCACTTGCCAGGCATTGTTCGGCCGCTTCGGCCGCGAGTCGTCCCCCGAGCATGGCGTAGTAGATGCCCTCGCCCGAGGCGGGTGCAACCACGCCCGAGGCGTCGCCCGCCAGCACGACGTTGACCCCGTTATCCCAGCGTGGCAGGGGCTTCAACGGAATCGGCGCGCCTTCACGACGCAGGGTCTCATAGCCCTCGAGTCCAGCCGTGCGCCGGAGCGCTGCGACCGCGCTTCGCAGTGAAAAGCCCTTGTCCATGCTGCCGGTGCCGATGCTCATCGACTTGCCGTGAGGAAAGACCCAGCCGTAGAAATCGGGTGAGAGCTCGCCGCGGTAATAGACGTCGCAGCGCTGCGCCTGGTAGTCGACGCCGACAGGTGGGTCTTGCTGAGGGGCCCGCACGATCTCATGATAGGCGAACACGAAGCGGCCCTTGTCCGCGCCTGGGACCTGTTGCTGGGCGACGCGCGACTTGGCACCGTCGGCGCCGATCACGATGCGTGCCTTGACGGTGACCGGCGTCTCCTCGCGCGAACCCGGCGACGGTCGGCAAAGGATCCGTACCGAGGAAAGGCCCTCGCCATCCGGCCTTTCCATGTGCTCGAAGCTGCCGATCAGGCGCTCGGC
>Ga0169931_10003518_pt1 | contig 24794 bp, 25 predicted proteins | sample Kivu_15m_20L_FD_129675 | JGI IMG/M metagenome (GOLD analysis project Ga0169931, IMG submission 129675) | Freshwater microbial communities from Lake Kivu, Western Province, Rwanda to study Microbial Dark Matter (Phase II) - Kivu_15m_20L... | ecosystem: Environmental > Aquatic > Freshwater > Lake...
AATGCAGTATTAGTATGAGATTAGCCGTGATAACGGGTGAAAAACCAGTAAATCTGCCCTTCTCTCAGAAAGCGAGCAATCTGTCTGTATTGTAATTAGCCAATTAAGATGCGATTACCCTGGGCCTGCTCCTGCTGGAAACACGATAGTGTAGCGCCGCTCTGCATTTCTTCTACTTTGATCCTACCTCGCCCGTCTAGGATCCGCTATATGAATTCCAAGGCTTCTCTCAGCCGAGGTGTACCTCATGCATTCAGGAACCTCTATAAATGGATCTACTTCTACTGCTCCGGCACTAGTTCACTGTTGACTTCATTGATCGGGCGGCGGCGCAGTTCTTCTGACTCGCTGCGGGGCAGGAGAACAAACACCTCTCGCATGGCATCGTCGATCGCCTCATAGGAGGCCATGCCAACTTCGTTAAACACCAGCTCTCCGGCCGCATTGAACACCAGGGTTTGGGGCACGGCGTCTCTAAAGTAGTGGCCTGGCTCGTCGGGTTCGTAGGTAGCCTTGACCGGAATCGCGTCGGCCATGATGGGGATGAAGTTGGCCACCCGTCCGTAGGGGGACTGGAGCTGGGAAATGACGGACGCAAACTTCTTGCAGTCGCTACTGTCGTCAACATAGATCACCACCAGGGCGGGCTTGCCGTACCGCAGGGACTGCTGCAGGCTCACGTTGGGTGGCACTAGGGATCCATTGCCGGCGTAGAGGGCAAAAATATTGCCGTCGTACCTATCGTCGGTGAGGCCTGCCAGGGCGGCGGGCTGCCCCCCCAGACCCAGCCATAACACCAGGGCGGCGCAGGCTAAGCCCATCATTGGCCCCAGTTGGAGGACGCCGTGGAGAAGAGGGCGAGGGCGGAGCGTTGCGGTAAGCCAGCACGGCATGACAAATTTATCCTGAAGACCACACCCTCTATTAGGCCACAGAATGGCGGCCCTTAAAGCGGGGCCTCGCTAAATTCTTTCACCACCGATTCCATGGCGGCGGCGTTGGCCATGCGCAGCTCGTCGGGGGTCCACACCACGACTTGGTAATAGTGGTCGCCCATTTCAATGGTGGTGTGCAGGTAGGCCACAGGGTTTTGGCCCACATTGCCCCGTACCTCGTACTGCACCGCCGGAAAATTATTAATGCTGTCTACCTTAGTGCGAGCTTCGTCGTCAATCATCTGGGTAAAGCCGCTCTTAAGAATTTGCAGGTAGTTGGTAGCTTGCTCATCTAAAGTCCCTGGGGCCACGGCGGCGCGATCCTCGCCCAGCACCACCAAGAATAGGTTTTGGTCGGAGTTAACGGCCTCCAGGTCAGCACTGGGGTTGAGGCTGCCAGCGGGCGCGGCCTGCCAGCCGCCTTTGAGGCCCAATCTTACGGGCGTTATGCGGCTGACCAGCATCGTGCCGCGAAAGCCTCGGTCCACATACTGGTTGGCCATGGCGGCGGTGCCCTCAGGCGATGGCGATCGCGCCAGGGTGCTACATCCGCTCAGCGCCAGGGCCGCTAGCCCCACTACCCAGGCCAGATTCCCTGCCAAATACCTTTGTCCAGGCTGCTTTAACCCGTTTTTTCCAGTCATCGCCTCACCCGAATTATGGTCTTAGACACCGTTAGTTTCAAGGGTATAACAACACCTCCGCAATGGCCCCATCCTCTCCTATGCTAGATAGGTGATTTCGGTGGGTCCCAGAATCCTACCTGGGGCCACCCAATGCCGCTGATCGCAACCCCACCACCGACCAGTTCCCCTGCCCCTGTTTACCTGAACCTAAATTAGAGTTACCCCATGTTACGAGCTGGCATTGTTGGTCTTCCCAACGTTGGCAAATCTACCCTGTTTAACGCTGTAGTAGCGAACGCCAAGGCCCAGGCGGCCAACTTTCCGTTTTGCACCATTGAGCCCAACGTCGGCGTGGTGGCTGTACCCGATGCGCGTCTACAGGTGCTGGCCGAGCTGTCTAGCTCCGTCGAAACGGTGCCCGCTCGAGTCGAGTTTGTCGATATTGCTGGCCTGGTGCAGGGGGCGAGCCAGGGAGAAGGGCTGGGCAACCAGTTTTTGGCCAACATTCGCGAGGTGGATGCGATTGTTCACGTGGTGCGCTGCTTTGAGGACGATGACATCATCCATGTGGCTGGCTCCGTTGACCCGGTGCGCGACATTGAGATCATTAACCTAGAGCTGGCCTTGTCTGATCTGGCCCAGCTAGAGCGCCGCGTTGACCGCGTGCGCAAGCTGGCCCGCGCTGACAAAGAGGCCCAGACTGAGCTGGCGATTCTAGAGCAATTACTGCCAGTGCTCAACGAGGGAAAACCCGCCCGCCAGGTCGATCTCGACGACGAGTCAGACGCGATCATTAAGCCCCTGGGGCTGTTGACCCGAAAGCCCGTGATTTATGCCACCAACGTGTCCGAAGAAGACCTGGCCAGCGGCAACGCCTGGGTGGAGCAGGTGCGGGCCGTGGCGGCGGCAGGCAGTGCCCAGGTCGTGGTGATCTCCGCCCAGGTGGAGTCGGAACTGGTGGATTTAGACGCCGCTGAGCGCAAAGACTTTCTCGAAGCCCTCGGGGTCGAAGAGGGGGGCCTTCAAACCCTCATTCGCGCCACCTACGAGCTGCTTGGTCTGCGCACCTACTTCACCACTGGCCCCAAAGAAACCCGCGCCTGGACGATTCGGGCTGGCATGGTGGCACCCCAGGCGGCGGGGGTGATTCACACCGACTTTGAGCGGGGGTTCATTCGGGCCGAAACCGTAGCCTATGCCGATCTGGTGACCGCAGGCTCCATGGCCACGGCCAAAGACAAAGGCCAGGTCCGCAGCGAAGGCAAGGACTACATGGTACAAGAAGGGGACGTCATGCTGTTTCGCTTCAACGTGTAGGCTGCCATGGTCACAACCGCCGGGGGGCATCCAAAAACCCTTACCCCCTCCGTGGTCTGTCCGGGGGAAATCTGTTTACAATTTGACCTATTGGGGGTTCCGGTCTTTCGCTCCAGGTTTGTAGGTATATAGCCGTGGCATCACCGCTTCAATCCTATCCTCAGCTACGCTCAGTGCTGCATCAGCTCAAGGGTGTACCCCCCTGGGCCCTGCTCTCGCTGGTGATCAATGGGCTGCTGTTTATTACGGTCATCGTCATGGTGCGCCAGCTCAGCCGGGCTGGAGATGCGGTCTTGTCTTCGGCCAATGCCTTTGCGGCCGATCAGTCGGCGGCGGTCGCACCGTTGGAGCCCGAGTTGGGGCAGCGCCACACCCTTGATTATGAGCAGTGGGTGGCCTTGCTGGCGGCAGAGGCCCAGGCGGCGGTCGATATCAATGCCCCGCACCAGATGATTTTGCTGGGCGATTCCCTGACGCTGTGGTTTCCGGCCAGTATGCTGCCAGGGCGCAGGACTTGGATTAACCAAGCGATCTCAGGGGAAAGCTCGGGGGGCCTGCGCGATCGCCTCTACCTGCTCGACGACACCTCCCCGGAGGCGGTGTTCATTATGGTGGGGATTAACGACTTGATCTGGGGTGGATCTAAGGCCGATCTGGTGTACAACGTGCGCAAGATGGTGGACTACCTGCGCCAGACCCACCCCCAGGCCCGCATAGTGGTGCAGTCGATTTTGCCCCACGGCGGTGAGGCGGCCACCTGGGAAGGGCGCGATCGCCTGCGCGCGATTCCCACCGAGCTGATTCAGGAGGTCAACGGCCAGCTTGAGCTGGTGGCAGCAGAAACCGGGGCCGACTACCTCGACCTCTACCCCCTGTTTGTCAATGGAGATGGCTACCTGCGCGCTGATTTGACTAGCGATGGCCTGCACCTCAACCAAGACGGCTATATGGTCTGGCGCACCGCCCTGGCCCTGGTCAATGAGGGCGGGTTGAGGCCCTAGGGGGAGGCGAGGGTACTGGTCAGTTGCCAGTTGCCCCCCAGCCAGTCGGGGTAAACCAGGGCACCCTGGGCCGTTGGCAGGGTCGGCCGGATGCCCCAGGCCGGAAGATCGGCGAGGGTTCCGGCCTGGGCCTGGCCACTGCACAGCAGCCACACCGTCAGCAACAGGGTGAGCCAAAACAGGCGACGACGCAGCAGAGTGAGTAGCGATCGCGGCATGGGTTTAGAACAAATCCATATCGGTCACGGCGCCCTTACTGCTCGACGCCACCAGTTTGGCGTACTTGCCCAAAATGCCGCGTCGGTAGCGGGGGATCGGGGCCACCCAAGCGGCCCGCCGCTGGGACAGCTCGGCCTCCGAGACATTGAGCTGCAGCAGATTGTGGTCGGCGTCAATGGTGATGGAGTCACCCTCCTGCACCAGGGCAATGGTGCCGCCCACAGCGGCCTCCGGAGCCACGTGGCCCACCACCATGCCGTAGGTGCCGCCGGAGAAGCGCCCGTCGGTGATCAGCCCCACCGAGTCGCCTAGCCCCGCGCCAATGATGGCCGACGTGGGGGCCAGCATTTCGCGCATGCCAGGGCCACCCCTGGGCCCTTCGTAGCGAACCACAATCACATCGCCCGGCTGAATCGCCTTGGCCAAAATGGCATCCAGACAGGCCTCCTCCGACTCAAACACGCGGGCTGGCCCGGTAATCTGGCGATTTTTGATGCCGGTTAGCTTGGCTACGGCCCCCTCGGTAGCCAGGTTGCCCTTGAGAATACCCAGGTGACCAATGGCGTACATGGGGTTGTCGAAGGGGCGAATCACGTCCTGATCGGCGCGGGGCTGGTCGGGAATATCGGCCAGCAGCTCAGTCAGGGTTTGCCCGGTAATGGTGAGGGCGTCGCCGTGGAGTAGCCCTTGGCTGAGCAGCATTTTCATCACCTGGGGCACACCCCCGGCCCGATGGAGGTCGGTGGCCACGTAGCGACCGGAGGGTTTGAGGTCGCAGAGCACCGGCACCCGCTGGCGAATGGTCTCGAAGTCGTCAAGGGTGAGGTCAACGTCAATGGCATTGGCGATCGCCAACAGGTGCAGCACCGAATTTGTGGAACCGCCCACGGCCATAATCACCGCAATGGCGTTCTCAAAGGCTTGGCGGGTCAAGATTTGGCTAGGCAAAATCTGCTGACGAATGGCGTTGACCAGGGCCTGGGCCGACTTTTCGGTACTATCGGCCTTCTCCGCATCTTCAGCGGCCATGGTCGACGAGTACATCAGGCTCATACCCATGGCTTCAAAGGCCGACGACATGGTGTTGGCGGTGAACATGCCGCCGCAGGACCCCGCCCCCGGACAGGCGTTGCGCTCCACCGCCATCAGCCGTTCGGTGCTAATTTTACCGGCGCTGTACTGCCCCACCGCCTCAAAGGCACTCACCACGGTGAGGTCTTCGCCGTCGTAGTGGCCGGGCTTAATGGTGCCGCCGTAGACAAAAATTGCCGGGATATTCATGCGGGCCATGGCAATCATGGCACCGGGCATATTTTTGTCGCAGCCACCAATGGCCAGCACCCCGTCCAAACTTTGGCCATTGCACACGGTTTCGATCGAGTCGGCAATCACCTCCCGCGACACCAGGGAATATTTCATCCCCTCGGTACCCATGGAAATGCCATCGCTAATGGTGATGGTGCCAAACAACTGCGGCATGCCTCCGGCGGCCCGCACTCCGGTTTCGGCTCGGCGGGCGAGCCCATCGAGACCCATGTTGCAGGGGGTAATGGTGCTAAAGCCATTGGCTATGCCCACAATGGGCTTGGTGAAATCGGCGTCGCCAAAGCCGACGGCGCGTAGCATGGCGCGGTTGGGGGTGCGCTGTACCCCCTGGGTCACCACCTGGCTTCTGGGATTATCGGGCATGGTTGCTCCTCTACGGGTAATAATTATCGAGTCACGGGCGAGTTACGGGAATGTGTGGCAGGGCTCTCGCCGGTCGTGGGGAGATATGGGGCACCAAGACCACAGCGCCACAGATTTAGATTTTCCCTCAAAAGCCGGATCTTAGGAAATTTTTGGGGAAATTTTTGGGGAAATTTCTGGGGAAATTTCTGAGAAAGAAGATAACCCCAGTAGGGGCGCAGAGCCCTGCGCCTTGGCGAGGAATCAAAATGCTTCGGTATTTTCGTTACCAGAATTGTCCTTGGTTCGCCATTCTTGAGTTCTAACGATAGACCCTAGGCAGGCTGCCCCGGAGCCTGCCTAGGAGGATTATTCTCCCTTATCATCATGGGCTAAATGGCCTAGAAAATAGTTTTTCTACCCATAGAGGCTCTAGCTCGGATACTCTGAATAGAGGTAGGCGATCACTCTGGATAAATTGACCTGGGCCGATGGCTCGATGGTGCGTTGCCGAGTAAACCATACAGTCGGCCCAGGGGCAGCCGCGTTCAACTTCAAAGTATCCCAGGCAAGTAGCCCAGGGTTGAGTCAACGTTTACCACCAGAAGGCTACCCATGCTTCTTAAAGATATCAGCCTGAAGCGGGTGGGCGACCTATCTACCTCTCCATAGCCTGCTTTGGCCTGGAAATATCACCCCAGGGCGGCTAGGGGCTCAACCCCTAACCTAATCGCCATAACACGTTGAGGATTGTTTCTGGAAACCTCTCCCTTTAGTTCCCAACCCGTCGACCTGCCCGTGGATATGAACACCGCGGACCTATTGGAGCGCTATGGGTCAGGGGAAAGAGACTTTCGCGGCATTCAGCTGATCGGAGTTGACCTCAGCCACCAAGATCTGAGCGGCGCTAACTTTCGGCAGTCTAACCTGCAAAATACTAATTTTTTGGGCGCTACCCTGGTGGGAGCCAATTTTCGCGAGGCCAAGCTCACCGCCGCCAACTTTGATCAGGCGACGCTGATTTTGGCTAACCTGATCGGGGCTGATCTGGCCGATGCCCAGCTGGTGAAGGCCGACCTGAGCGAAGCAGGTATGCGCAGCGTTAACCTGGTGCGCGCCAATCTGAACCAGGCCGTGCTGCGAGATACCAACCTCAACGAAGCCATTCTTGACCACGCGACCCTGCACCATGCGGTTCTGGTCGAAGCCAGCCTGAGCCGAGCCAGAATGCTGGCGACAGACTTATCCGAGGCCAACCTAGAGCACGCCAACTTGACCAACGCCCTGATGAACCGGGCGATTCTGCGGGGCGCTAGCCTGGTGGGGGCGCTGCTGGCCGGAGCTACCCTAGAAGGAGCCGATCTACAGGAGGCCGATCTGAGCCGGGCCAAGCTGTTGAGTACCAACCTGGTCAACGTCAACCTGTCCCAGGCCAATTTACGGGGAGCCAACCTGAGCTGGAGCTCGCTGCGGGGCGCTAACCTACGCGGGGCAACCCTCTACCGTACCCGACTCAGTTGGTCAAACCTCAGCGGTGCCGACCTCACCGATGCCGTGATGATTAACGCCAAGATCGACTACACCAACCTACGGCGTACCGATGTGCAAGGTACCATCATGCCCGACGGGTTTACCATGGGCTCCCAAGGCTAATTTCCACTGCTTTTTACCCGAACCGATACCCAAACCCCCGCAGGGTTGTCACGTACTGGGGGTGGCCTGGGTCAGTCTCGATCTTCTCGCGCAGCCAGCGAATGTGGACGTCTACGGTCTTGCGATCGCCCACAAAGTCGGCTCCCCAAACCATCTGAATCAGCTCTTCCCGAGACCATACCCGGTTAGGACTCTGCATAAACAACTCGAGAATGCGAAACTCCTTGGGCGATAGGTTCACCTCCTGTCCACCCACCAGCACCCTAAACTCGGTGGTGTAAAGAACAATATCTCGGTAGGTCAACACGGTGGTATTAGTTTGGGTGGATGTCCACTGGCGGCGACGCAGGAGGGCGCGACAGCGAGCAATCAGCTCTCGCATGCCAAAGGGTTTGGGCAGGTAGTCGTCGGCCCCGACCTCCAACCCCACCACCCGATCCATCTCGGTGCCCCTGGCGCTCAAAATCAAAATGGGCGTGTCCAGGTTGTGATGGCGCATCAAACGACAGATATCCAGGCCATTCACCCCTGGCAGCATTAAATCCACAATGGCCAGGTCTACCTCTAGCCCCGCCCCGCCCTCGCCCGGCGGGGGAAACAAGAGATCGACCGCGTACTGACCAGAGTCGGCGGCGACCACCTGATACCCTTCCTCCGTCAGCGCCATGGCTACGGTTTCACGAAGCAAGTCTTCGTCGTCAATCAGCAGAATGCGCTCTTGCACACCTGACAGGGGAGGCAACCCGGAGGGTAGTTTTTGCACGACAGGGCTAACGCAGAGCACTCATAGGCCAACAACCACGGTCAACTCAACCGTCACGCCCGCTGCCCCAGTCGCTCACCTAAAGGCGTGCGGCTAGGGTAGCGGGAGCACCGTAGGGGGCCGCCAATGGCATCAGACTCTAATCATGTCGGCTGTAGCTTAAGAAAAGGCCGCCTTCTGGTTAAATTTATGTAAACCTTGAACCGGGACGCTATGGCCAGGTTGACCGGTGGACCCCGACCTCTGGCTGGCCCTGGCTGGCCTCAGCCCGGGCGGTGGCCGCATCCATGACCGGCAGCAGCACCAGCAGCCGATAGCTACTATCGGCATTGCTTTGCACCTTAATATTCCCCCCATGGCGCTGGGCCAGGTGCTGGCTCAAGAGCAGCCCCAGCAACGGCCTGGGAATATCGGTAGAGCTGGTTCCAGGGACTGCACCGACCGCAGGCCCAAGGCGATGGAAGGTCGTGATCACCTCCTGGGGTAGCCCTTCCCCTAGCCAGGGGTTGGACACCCATAGGCCTAGGGATAACGCCTGCCCTAGACGACAGGCGTGAACGCGCAGGGTGCTATTGTCTCCGGCCACCTGCATGATGCTAAAGACCAGGTGATAGAGGATCTGCTTCACCGTGCGCTGGTCTAAAATCCAGTGGTTTTCGTTGGGCTCTAGGGTCAGCGTCAGGGCTTGGGCGCTGGCTTCGGCTAGGGGATTGAGGGTCGTGAGCACCTGCTGTCCTAGTACCTCAATATCCACCGGGGTCGGAACCAGGTCTGGAAGGGTGGTTTCAACCGGGCTGAGATCGATAATTTCATCCACCAGGGTCATTAGGGTCTGACTGCTGCGGTGCACAATGTCGGTGTATTCTCGTTGTTTTGGCGTTAGGGGGCCATAGATTTCTCGACTCAGCATGGTGGCCATACCCAGGACTGTGGTCAAGGGGCTACGCAGGTCTTGGGTGAGTTTGCTCACCAGGTTGAGGCGCACCCGATCAATCAATGTCTCCAGAGAAAGCAGGGCCATGGCTGAACCCAGGGCAGGCGCAGCCGTGGGGTCAACGGGGGCCGCATGGCGCTCGTATTCGCTCATTCCCCACCGGGCCGCCATAGCAAGAAAGCCCAACTCTTGTTCGGTAAAGGAGCGGGGGTGCCTATCCATGACCGCCAGGGTGCCTAGACAGGTGCCCTGGGAGGTCACCAGGGGTACCCCGCAGTAGGTTCTAATCCCGTAGGTGTTGACCAGGACGCTTTGGGAGACTACAGGATTGTCGGTGGTATCGGCCAGTATGAGCGGCTGTTTACTATCGAGGACATACAGACCCAGCCCACCGTCGAGAGGCAGTTGGCGCTTCTGGGACAGGGGGTTACCGATTCCTAGGGAAGACAGTCCGTAGGCCGCCTGAAAATACTCGGTGTGGCTGTCGGCTACGGTTACAACGGCCATGGGTATCCCCAAAAACCGAGCCGCTAGCTGGGCCGCTTCTTCCCAAGCCGGAATGCTATTCTGCCCGTCTACCCCCAGGGCTGCGATCGCCTGACTGCGCCGTCGCTGTCGTTCTTGCCAGGGGAGCCCCCCCAGGGGGCAGCAGGGCCAGGTATACCCAGGCATACTCCCAGCCTCCTCAGGCACATTCTTAGACAGCGTCGGAAACACAGAACCGCTCATGACCAATGCTTAACCTTGCCAAGACACAGCCCTAGAGTGCCCTAGGGTTGGAGCCTAAGTAACGACAGCGGGGACAAAAGAGTATCTTTGTTTACCAGGTATGGATTACCGGTCTGGGGTGATGGGCACCGGTATCGCACCGGCGATCGTCAGCCAACCCCACCGGTTTCTGGCGCCAGGGCAACCACCGCAGTCGCCGCCGCGGCCTGATCGAGGAGTGTCCAGATCTGCTGTAGCATCGGCCCTGTACCGGTACCCGCCACCGCCGAGATGCCGTAGACGGGCCCCGGTACTAAGGTCTCAAACTGCTGCACCAACTCGGCTAGGGCCTCAGGGGTCAGAGCATCGATTTTATTTAAGGCCAGCACCTGGGGGCGATCGATGAGATCGCGCCCGTAGGCCCCAAGCTCCTGCTGAATCGTGTGAAAGTTGTCTGCTGGATCCTCGGCGGTGGCATCCACCAGGTGCAGCAGCAGACGCGTCCGCTCGATGTGGCGCAAAAACTCATGGCCTAGCCCGAGCCCCTGGTGGGCGCCCTCAATGAGCCCAGGGATATCGGCAAACACGGTGCCATCGCCCGACGGGCGACGCACCACGCCTAAGTTAGGGATCAAGGTGGTAAAGGGGTAGTCGGCAATTTTGGGCCGAGCCGCTGACAGGGCCGAAATTAGGGTGGATTTACCGGCGTTGGGCAACCCCACAATCCCCACTTCGGCCAGCAGTTTGAGCTCTAGCCGCAGGCGACGCTCTTCCCCCGGCAGGCCGGGTAGGGCATGTTCCGGAGCCCGGTTGCGGTTGCTTAAAAAGAAGCGATTGCCCAGGCCACCCTTACCTCCCTGGGCGACACAGAGGATCTGGCCAGGGGTGACCAAATCGCCCAGCAGGTCGTCGGTATCGACATCGTAGATGGCGGTACCACAGGGCACCTCAAGGTAAAGGTCAGCCCCGGCAGCCCCTGTCATGTTCTTGCGGCCCCCCCGTTGGCCGCTATCGGCCTTGAAGCGGTGGGCGTAGCGAAAATCGAGCAGGGTTTGCAACTGGTCTGCGGCCCTCAGATAGACGGATCCACCGTGGCCACCGTTACCCCCAGCGGGGCCCCCGGCGGGCACATACTTCTCGCGGCGAAAAGCGACGATGCCATCGCCGCCGTCGCCTGCAATTACCTCAACTTCAGCCTGATCGATAAACTGCATTACTCTGTTCCGCCATTGGTGGGGCCGCCATTGGTAGGGGCGCCATTGGTGGGGCCACCAGCGCCCTGGGACTGCTGTTGGAGCTGAACCATCGCGGTGCGGATTTGCTCCGCCAGGGCTGGGTCTTGGGGGTAGGTCGTGGTAATCGTATTAAACTGCCGCACGGTGAGCCCATTGGCCTGCACGATGGCGCTAGCCTGGTTGCAGTAGTCGACCACAATGGTGCGCACGTCGCTCCGCACGTTGCGGGGGAGTTGATTGAGGCTGGCGGTGTCTGTGCAGGACATGTCAATGGTGCTGCTGTCATAGCCGGTACCCGTGAGCAGGGTCTTGATCTGGCTGTAGGCTTCGTTGCGGGGGCTATCCATTTCTATCACCGAGGCTGCATAGCCCATGATGATTTCGGGATCAATGCCGCTATCTTGTGCCCAGGCCGCCGCCCCCAAGATAACGCCACCCCCAGGAGAGGGGATCCGCACGCCTAGGCCACTGGCGAATACCGTCAAGCCTGCCGCTGCTAACGCCACGGTGAGTCGGTGGTGGGGTTTTGAGAGAGAAAAAAGATGAATAAATTGAGGAATCATATTAAGTCGAGGAATCATATTAAGGTGTGTAGCTCCTGAGCTGGTATCAACCAGAATTACCCTGTACTCTAGCGGACGAAACGGGTGAAAAAGCTTTTACTTTGGGGCGATCGCCCTGGTTCATTTGCCCTGGCCCTGCTTAATTAGCCTCACAGGCCAGACCTGTGGTGCCAGCCCCTGGCCTAGACTCCCCCAGCCCCAAATACTCGGCAGAGTTCGATCACTTTGGTCTGTAGGGTAGCGCGCTCATCCCGACCCCGCTTTAAATCAGACTCTAATTCTAGTAGCAAAGGCAGGGTCTGTTGCAATTGGGTTAGGCTCAGCGATCGCACCTCCTGTTTCAAGAAATAAATGCGCTTGGGGTTAGTCACCTCAGCGGCGGCGGCGATCTCGGCATCACTGGGCAACCCAGCCAACACCTTGAGCCATAACCAGAGGCGAAACTGGCTGACCAGGGTGGCCACAATGCGCAGGGCGGGCTCGTTGCGATCGAGCAGGTCGTTGACCAGGGAAATGGCGGTGGCGATATCCCCCTGCTTGAGAGTGTGGGCTAGCTTAAGGCTGGTTTGGGTCGATACGGTTACCAGCTCAGCGGCCACAGCCGGGGGAATGGGCTGGGGGTTCGCCCCCCAGTAAAGGGCGAGTTTTTCCAGTTCTAGGTGCAGTTGGCGGGTATCGTTACCGACGGCCTCTGCCAGCAGGTCAACGGTGGCAGACTCTAGGGCCAGCCCCCGCTGCTTAGCCACCGTCACCACCTGCTGGCGAATCTGATCGGTCTTCCAGGGCGGAATGGTGGCAAACTCGCGCAATTCGCCCCAGGTTTTGAACAGCTTGGTAAACTTGGCCCGCCCGTCGGGCTTAGCGGCGCTAGTCAGAAGTAGCACGGTGGTGTCGGGCAGTTGGGGTAGGGTGCGCTCAAACTCAGTCAGCACCGGCTCAGGGCAGCGTTGTCCCAGACCTGTGTTGGCCAACCACACCAAGCGCTGCCCCAGGCCAAAGGGGGGAGTCATGGCCTGGTTGAGGGCCAGGCCCGCGCCATTGACCACCTCGGCCGGAATCGCATCGTAGTTGAAACTGGCCCAGTCGCTGTCTAGGGTGCGCTGGCGCAGATCGTTGACCGCGTTTTGTAGGGCAAAATCGTCGTCGCCCCAGAAGTAGTAGGCGGGCATGGGTGGGGAAGGGGTAAGGGAGTGGGCGGGGGGTAGGGGCAGACCCTTGTGTCTGCCCTCCATCGAGGGGGTGGGTGGTGTGGGATGATAGAAGGTTCTGGGTTGGAACGGGTTTTAACGGCTGATTTCTAGAGCAAGCTTTTTCGAGGGCAAGATTCTATGGCAAAGCTGGTGCAAAGCCCCATTTTAGAGGAAAGCTTTGCGTTGATCGACCACGAGTTTGGGGCTCATAGTTTCACCTCGGCGGAGTACGCGGTGGTGCGACGGGTCATTCATAGTACCGCTGATTTTGAGTTTAAAGACTTGGTGTGCTTTGGCGAGGGTGCCCTGGCCGCTGCCCTCCAGCACCTCTCCCAGGGGGGGCCGATCGTGGTGGATGTCACCATGGTGCGCCAGGGAGTGGTGGGCCTGGTGGAGCGCACGTTCCAGAATCCTCTCCTGACGGCGGTCACCGTGGGCACCCCGCCGGAGGCCGGGCGCACCCGTACCGAGGCGGGGCTGCTGCGATGTCTGGAGGAGTATCCAGAGGCGATGGTGGTGATTGGCAATGCGCCCACGGCACTGCTGGCTCTGTGCGATCGCATCGACCAGGGCTCAGCCCGGCCAGCCCTGGTGATTGGTGCTCCGGTGGGCTTTGTGGCGGTGGAGGCTTCGAAGCAGCGCCTGGCCCAGACCCCGGTGCCACAAATTCGCGTAGAAGGGCGCAAGGGCGGGTCTGCGGTGGCTGCGGCCATGGTCAATGCTCTCCTGGTGCTGGCCTGGGAGCAGCAGCCATGACCCCAGTGCATGTCGTGGGGGTAGGGCTAGATGGGCGTGACGGCCTCACGCCAACCCTGTTGGCCCTGGTTGACCAGGCCGCTGTGCTGGTGGGTAGTCCGCGGCACCTCAGCTATTTCCCCCACGTCACCGCAGAGACCTGGGCGTTAGAGGATCTCAAGGCCACCCTCGATCGCCTGCGGCGATGGCTAGAGGCTGACAAACCCGGCTTCGCCGTCGTCCTGGCATCGGGCGACCCGCTGTTTTTTGGCCTGGGGCGACTGCTGTTAGAGCACCTGCCCACCGAGGCCCTGAGCTTTTATCCCCACCTGAGCGCAGTGCAGTTGGCCTTTAGCCGCCTCAAGCTGCCCTGGCAAGGGGCGACGCTGATTAGCGCCCACGGTCGATCAACCGATGAATTGCAGACCGCCCTGCGTCGAGGCGATGACCTGATTGCGGTGCTCACTGACCCCAACCATACCCCCGCCGTCCTAGGGCAGCTGATACTGGCCCTGGAACTGCCCTCCACCTATGGTCTCTGGGTGGGTGAAAACCTGGGCGGCGAGGCCGAAACCATCCACCCTCTCACGCCCGAAAGCGTGGTTGGCAGGTCGTTTGCCCCCCTCAATGTGGTGGTGCTGCAGCGGCAGCTAGGGGCCTCCGTTGACCCGGCGAACCTCCCCCTGATTGGGCTGCCCGATCGCGCCTTTCTGACCTTTAGCGATCGCCCCGGCCTGATCACCAAGCGTGACATTCGCATTCAAATTTTGGCCGACCTCGCTCCCCAGGCCCAGCAGGTGGTGTGGGATGTGGGGGCGGGTACCGGGTCGGTGAGCGTTGAGGTCAATCGGCTGTGCCCGACGGCCCAGGTATACGCGATCGAGAAAACCGCGGCGGGTCACAGTCTGATCCAGCAAAACCAGAGCCGCCTGGGCAATGCCAACCTACACCCCATCTATGGGGCGGCACCGGAGGCCCTGGCCCTTCTACCCGATCCTGACCGCATCTTTGTGGGGGGGAGCGGTGGTCAACTCACCGCCATTCTCGACCTGTGCGCCCGTCGCCTGCGGCCCCAGGGGCGGATTGTGCTGGCGTTGGCTACCCTGGAGCACACGGGTACCGTGCTGACCTGGGTCGACTCGACGACCACCCGTTCCTCGCCCTGGCAGGTGCAGCTTCGCCAAATTCAGGTGCAGCACGGCATCAGGATCGGCGCTCTCACCCGCTGGCAGCCCCTTACCCCGATCACCCTCATTACCCTCAGCCCACCCTAGCCAAACACCCACACCCCGGCCCCGGTGAGCAGCAGCAGGCCCAACGGCAGTAGCCCCGTGAGGGGTTGATCGACGAGCCCCACGAGCCAGACCGGGCCGCCCTGCCCTGGCCCCAGCAGGGCTAGGGCATCGATGGCCGCGATCGCAAACACCCACCCGGCATGGAGCCCCCAGGCCAGACCCAGGCTGCCGCCCCCGGCCCAACGAGCCAGCAGCAGCACGGCCCCCATGATCGTCAACCCCGGCAGTTGGGGGGCTCCGGCAGGGCCATCCCAGACCAAATGGGAAACCGCAAAAATGAGGCTGACCGCGATCGCCATGGCCCCGATCGGCAGCGCCTGCCCCAGGCCATTCACCAGCACCCCTCGAAACACCAGCTCCTCGATCCAGCCCACAAAGAGCGCCAGGGGCAGCACGGCTAACAGCACGACCCCTGGTGCAGGGTTGGGAGCATCCTGCCGAGGGATTTCAGCATCGTCAGGGTTAGGGGCAGATCTCGAGGGGGGAGCCTGGGGCGATTGCCCACCGGGGGCTTGCCATTTTCGCCAGCCCAGCCCGACCTGCAGGAGCGTTAGGAGCACAACCCCACCCAGAGCGATCGCAAACCCTGCGATCGCGATCGCAAAAAAGGGGCGATCCCAGGCGATGCCGTAGTCTGACCAACGACTGGCGGTTAAGCGCCGATGCACCTCTACCGCTGCTGGAGCCACCAGGTATAGCGGCAGCAGTAACGGTAGCTTATGCTGTGGAGCCACCGGATAGGTCAGCGGAATTTGACCAACTCTGGCCACTAGTAACCCCACGGGTATGCCCAGGGCCATCCAAATCAAAAAAAAACCATTTAGATGGGCGATCGCTGACATATTCGCTGGCCTATTTATCGACAAAGTTGGTCTGGGAGCGCGGCCCTATTCTTCATCGGTGTCGGTGCCCAACTGCTTTAGGTGAATGTGCTTATAGCCAAGCTTAATTTCAAATTCATCGCCTGCCTTAAGTCCCATTCCTTCAGTGTAGGTAGCACCAATAACAATCTGACCATTCTGGACATGGGGATCTGACCAAGCCAGAACTGGGATCTCGATTAGCCCTGGCGCAGCTGATCGAGAACGCTCTGGTCTTCCATGGTCGAGGCATCGCCTACGATCGCCTCGCCGCTGGCCAAGTTACGCAAAAAGCGACGAATGATTTTGCCCGATCGCGTCTTGGGTAGAGCATCGGCAAACTGAATTTCGCCGGGCCGAGCGATCACGCCAATCTCATTGACGACGTGCTGCTTGAGCTCCTGCTTCAGCTCATCGCTGGGACTGTAGTGACCCTCCAAAATCACAAAGGCAAAAATATCTTCGCCCTTGATCTCGTCTTTGCGGCCCACGACGGCAGCCTCGGCCACCGCTGGGTGCGATACCAGGGCCGACTCCACCTCCATGGTGCCTAGGCGGTGGCCCGACACACTAATCACGTCATCGACCCGGCCCATGACCCAGAAATAGCCGTCTTGATCGCGGCGGGCACCGTCGCCAGCAAAGTAGAAGTACTGGCCGTTCACCGGGGCAATGTGCTCCCAGTAGGTGCGACGGTAGCGGGCATCGTCGCCGTAGACGGTGCGCATCATGCTAGGCCAAGGGTGCTTGACCACCAGGTAGCCGCCCTCATTGGCGGGGACGGGGTTCCCCTCGAGATCGACCACATCGACCAAAATGCCGGGGAAGGGTAGGGTGGCAGAGCCGGGCTTGGTGGCGATCGCCCCCGGTAAGGGCGTAATCATGAAGCCGCCGGTTTCTGTCTGCCACCAGGTATCGACAATGGGGCAGCGTTCGCCGCCGATCACCTGGTGATACCACATCCAGGCTTCGGGGTTAATGGGCTCGCCCACGGTGCCCAACAGCCGTAGCGAGGATAGATCCCGCGCCTGGGGCAACTCGTCACCCATTTTGATAAAGGCGCGAATTGCCGTGGGGGCGGTGTAAAAGATGGTGACGCCATACTTTTCAATCACGTCCCAAAAACAACCCGGGTTAGAGGGTCGCGGCACCCCTTCGTACATCATGGTGGTGGCCCCGTTCGACAGGGGGCCGTACACAATGTAGCTGTGGCCCGTAATCCACCCGACGTCGGCGGTACACCAGTAGACGTCAGTGTCTTTAATGTCAAAGGTCCACTTAAAGGTGGTGTGGGTGTAGAGGTTGTAGCCGCCGGTGGTATGTACCACCCCCTTCGGTTTGCCCGTCGTGCCGCTGGTGTAGAGAATAAACAGCAGGTCTTCGGCATCCATTTCTTCGGCGGGGCAGTGAGCCGAGGCCGTGGCCTGGAGCTCATGCCACCAGTGGTCGCGCCCTTCTACCATGGCAATCTCGGCCTTGGTGCGCTGTACCACCAGCACGCTGGATACACTGGGCACGCTGCCCTCGGCCAGAGCCTGGTCAACGGCCGCCTTGAGGGGTACCACCTTGTCTTTGCGAAAGCCGCCGTCGGCGGTGATCACCACCTTGGCTTGGGCATCGTTGAGGCGGTCTTTTAGAGCTTCGGCGCTAAACCCACCAAAAATTACGGTGTGGGGCGCGCCAATGCGGGCGCAGGCCAGCATGGCGATCGCCGCCTCGGGCACCATGGGCATATAAATACCCACGCGATCACCCCGTTGTACCCCGAGCCCCTTCAGCACATTGGCCATTTGGCACACCTCTCGGTGCAGCTGGGCGTAGGTGAGGGTGCGGCTATCCCCCGGTTCACCTTCCCAAATTAGGGCCGCTTTGTTGCGTCGCCAGGTGGTGAGGTGGCGGTCTAAACAGTTGTAGGAAATATTGATCTTGCCCCCCACAAACCACTTCGCCACGGGCGGCTGCCAATCGAGCACCGTATCCCAGGGGCGAAACCAGTGCAGTTCTTGGGTAGCCAGTTCTGCCCAAAATTTAGCCGGGTCAGCCGCCGCCCGCTCCGCTAGCGCCCGATATTCGTCTAAGGTCTTGATCGAAGCGTTTTGAACAAAGTCTTCAGGGGGCGGAAAAAGGCGATCCTCATGGAGAATCGATTCGATGGTGGGAGAAGCCATAGATAATGGTGAGTCTCTTGCAAACACAAATAACATCAGGAGATGCTGCGGTCGGTGAAGCAGCATCTCCTGAAAACCATACGATTTTTGGCGACCCTTTGAACATTCCCTAGGGTTTACTTAATGTTTTTTCGAGGCATGGTCATCGCCCCTCAAGGAGGGTTGTCTCAGCTGATCCTAACCGGCGGAGGCTATGGACAGACCTGAGCTCAGGATACTTTTCTCCTGCGCAAAAGCGGGCTAACTCTCCCCGCCTCGGAGGGGCTAGGGGTAGGTTAATCTGAGCCGAGGAAGCGCTGATCAGTCGTCAGCAACTCAATTTTTGTTGCTGGTTTAACCCGCCCCGCCCTTTCCTGTGGAACGCTAAGCGAACGGGCATCCCTCCGAGGAGGGGAAGGCCTGCCCTCGAACTCACGTTCTTTGGGGATGTCTGCTTTCAGCCTTGGGCTAAACGTCCAAGGTTCAGCGGCAACTCAAGGCCATGGGCCTCCCAACGAAATCCACCTCAACTGGGGTTACCCTGCCCCTCAACTCGCAAAAGCTACGGCAAAAACCGGTCGAGAGCGGCCTTGAGTTCGGCAATTTCTTTCTCGATGTTGCCGTCCTCAGCGGCGCGGCCAATGCACTCGGTTAGGTGCTCATCGAGAATAATGCGGGCCACCCGATCGAGCGCACCGCGCACTGCGGCCACCTGCACCAGCACATCGGGGCAGGGGCGACTCTCCTGCACCATGGTTTTGATGCCGCGAATATGTCCCTCAATGCGTGCTAAGCGGTTAACGATCCGCCGCAGCGACTCGGGGTCATGGACATGGGGATGGGCGGCACTGTCGGCGACAGGGTCGATTTCGTGTAGGTGAACATGGGGGTGGGGGCTAGGATTATGCAAAGGATCGATTTAGAACAACGGGTTTAGGACAGTGAATTCTGAACGGGTTACTCCTCACCAGACCATTGATCAGATTTCTTGGGGCCGATTTCTTGGGGCCGATTTCTTGGGGCAAGCTTCTCAGGACACAAGGCTCGGGGCAACGACTGAGGCCAGTCTACTGGGGGGCTGAAAACCCAGACAGCTCCGCCAGGTCAGCGAGGGACTTCACCCCTGGGTAGAGCTGACCCTCGATTTCCCAGGTGGGATACCCCTGGATACCCTTCTGCTGGCACAGCTCGGGCTGGGCATCCTCGCCGTCAGCGGCGCACTCCACGTAGGGCAACAGCTCTGCCGCCTCTTTGAACATAGCCTTTTGGTCAGCGCAGTGGGGACACCAGTAGGCCCCGTACATCGCCCCCCCGGTGGCGGTCAGATGCTCGGCTAGCTGATCTTCGTAGCTGCCAACGCTTTCAACTGTCGAGGTTGGCTGAGGGCCACACCCAACCAGCAGCAGTGCCCCCAGGGCCAAACCCCCCAGCCATGGGGATGACAGCCGAGGTTTAGACAAACCTGGCTTAGATACAACATTAAGGCGGAGCAGTTGAACCATAGAATCGATTTACCGTGAACCCTGAGCGGATCCCTAAAGCAGGCACAGAATTAAATAGCTGCTCCCCAGTGTAGCGTTAAGTCACGGGGATAGGCGTGTAGAGATCCATCACCCGCGCTAGATCAAGCCGTGACTGTGCCCCTAGCCCTAGCCCTGAGCGATCGCCCTGGTTGAAATGGTCGGCGGCGGCGCAGCCAATCATGGCCGCGTTGTCTGTACACAGGCTCAGGGGCGGAAAGATCACCCGCAGGCCATGTTCCGCCGCTGCCCGCTGCAGGTGCAGGCGCAGGCCACTGTTGGCCGCCACTCCGCCGCCCACCGCTACGGTGGTGAGGCCGTAGTCACGGGCGCAGGCCACCACCCGCCGGGTCAGACTGCGGGCCACGGTGGCTTGAAAGCTGGCCGCCAGGTCGGCCACGGGTAGGGGGTCTACCCCTTCGGAGCGGAGCTTTTCCACCAGCCGCAGTACCGCCGTCTTCAGCCCGCTAAAGCTGGAGTCGTAGGGATGAAAGCCCCCCTCGGCCAGGGAAATATTGCCTTCGGGCAGGGGAAAGGCCTGGGGGTTGCCCTGCTGCGCCAGGCGATCGATGATCGGGCCACCGGGGTAGCCCAGGCCCAGCAGCCGAGCCACCTTATCAAAGGCTTCTCCGGCGGCATCGTCGCGGGTTTGGCCCAGGGTTTGGTACTGGCCGCAGCCCGTTACCTTGATCAAGCTGGTGTGCCCCCCGGATACGAGTAGGCACAGGTAGGGGGGCTGGAGGTCAGCACTGGCTAAATAGTTGGCGTAGATGTGCCCCTCCAGGTGGTGAATCCCTAAAAACGGCTTTTGGTGCACCATCGCCAGGGTTTTGCCCGCCGTCAGCCCCACCAGCAGCGCCCCGACCAGCCCCGGCGCACAGGTAGCCGCCACCCCATCAATGGCGTCCCAGCCCACCCCCGCTTGGGCTAGGGCGACGCTAATGCTCTCCCCCAGGGTGATCACGTGGTGCCGCGAGGCCACCTCCGGTACAATCCCCCCGTAGGGCTGGTGGATGTCAATTTGCGAGGCGACCACGGTGCTGAGAACGACGCGATCGCGCACCACCGCCGCCGCCGTTTCGTCACAACTGGTCTCTAAAGCCAAAATCGTCGCCATGGGGTATCGCCGTTTTAGGGGGTGGGGCTAAGGGTGGGGCACTTAAGCGGGGAATGTTAAGAGATCGTTAGTGGTAGGCCTCTGTTATTTGTAGAGATGTAAACACCCTACTGATCTTAGCTTTACGGGGGTTCGGCAGCGGGGTATTATGACCACCAAGTTGGGTGAATTTTTGTTCAAAAAACTTAACTTTATGTTCAAATCGCCCTGGTTTCTTAGGTAATTAAGAAGGAACAGTTTATGCGACGGTTTTTTGCTGTAGCGCTTGTAGTGTTTCTCTGGTTTGGGTTTACGGCCCCGGCCTTTGCTAGTCTGGCTGGTGACAACGTGTCAGGGCTAACCCCCTGCGGCCAAAACGAAGCTTTTTTAAAGCGGGCTGCCAGCGCCACCACTGCTCAAGCCAAAGCCCGGTTTGACTTTTACGGTAACTCTAGCCTGCTGTGCGGCAGTGACGGTCTACCCCACCTGGTGGTAGACGGTGACCTAGCTCACGCCGGGGAGTTTCTGATTCCCAGTCTGTTGTTTCTGTACATCGCCGGCTGGATTGGCTGGGTAGGCCGCGCTTATATCATCGCGGTGCGTGGTGAGAAGAGCCCCGAAGACAAAGAGATTATTATTGATGTGCCCCTGGCCATTAAGTGTTCTCTATCTGGGTTTGCCTGGCCCCTGGCTGCCTTCAAGGACATCGCCAGCGGTGCCATGTTTGCCAGCGAAGACGAGATCACCGTATCTCCTCGCTAGTAGATAGCTGCTTACCCCCAGGACAACCACCCAGGAGAACTAAACATGGACAACAACCTACTCCGGTATCTCTCGTCTGCCCCGGTGCTGGCCACCGTGTGGATGGTCATTACCGCTGGTATTCTGATTGAGTTCAATCGCTTCTTTCCCGACCTGCTGCTGCACCCCTAGGGAAAGGTTCCAGAACAGTCCGTTTTGGGAAAACCGAACAAAGATGGTTTTTAGGATCCAACGGCTTCTAGAAACCGTCTTTTCCAATTGCTGTGATTTTGTTTGAGTTGGAGAAACCCCCCTATGACAGACGCTATTCGGCCCGCTGGGGATCCACAAATCGGCAACCTGGAAACGCCGATTAATTCCTCTGCCTTTTCTAAAGCCTTTATCGGCAATTTGCCGGCCTATCGGTTGGGGCTTTCCCCCCAGCGCCGCGGCCTAGAAATTGGCATGGCCCACGGATACTTGCTCTATGGCCCCTTTGCCCTGCTTGGCCCCCTGCGGGATTCTGAGATCCCCGGCCTAGCTGGACTGCTGAGCGCATCAGCTCTGGTGGTCATTTTGACGGCTTGCCTATCGATCTACTCGGGTGCTGGCGTTAACACCGACGTCACCAAAACCACGACCCCTTTCACCCCCCCGGCTAGCCTCGAAACCAACGAAGGTTGGAGTGAGTTTGCGGGTGGCTTTTTAATTGGCGGCATTGGTGGGGCTACCTTTGCGTACCTGCTGGCGGCTAATTTGCCGATCCTCAGCACGCTGGTTAGCGGCGGCCACAGCTAAAGTTAGCTAAACAAAAAATCGCGGCCGGTCACCGGCCGCGATTTTTTGTTGGTTTCCTACAGAGGCCCAATCGCCGCCACCGCTGCCTCCATTGCCAGGGCCACATGGGTCCAGTGGGTGCCCCCCTGGCAGTAGACAATATAGGGTTCTCGCAGGGGGCCATCGGCGGAGAGTTCTGAGGTGCTGCCATCGATAAAGGTGCCCCCGGCCATCACCAGTTCGCTGTCGTAGCCAGGCATGGACGCCGGTACAGGCTCAACGTAGGCATCGATGGGAGAATGGCTCTGGATCGCCTTGCAAAAGGCAATCAGCTTGTCGGGCGACCCCAGGCGAATGGCCTGGATGACATCGCGCTGGGGAGCACTGGGGGCAGGGTTGACCGGATAGCCTAGGGCATCGAAGGTCGCGGCCAGCAGGTAGTTGCCCTTCATCGCTTCGCCCACCATCTGGGGGGCCAAAAATAACCCCTGGTAGAGTAGTCGGTTGAGGTTGAGGCTTGACCCACCGCTAGCCCCAATGCCTGGAGCGGTGAGACGACAGGCAGCGGCGGACACCAGGTCGGCCCGACCCGCCACATAGCCGCCAGTGGGGGCTATGGTGCCCCCAGGATTTTTGATCAGCGACCCGGCGATTAAATCGGCACCGACGGCGGTGGGCTCGCGGTCTTCTAAAAACTCGCCGTAGCAGTTATCGACAAAACAGACAACGGCGGAATTCTGATCTTTAATTACGCGGACTATGTTTTCGATTTCGGCTATGGTAAGGGTTGACCGCCAACTATAGCCGCACGATCGCTGGATATGAACCAGTCGGGTTTTTGGCCCCACTGCAGTGGCCAGGGCAGACCAGTCGATGGATCCGGTGGCAGTCAACGCTAACTCTCGATAGGACACCCCAAACTCTGCTAAGGCCCCCTGGCCCTGGCCCCGCAAACCAATCACTTCTTCCAGGGTGTCGTAGGGGGTGCCGGCTATGGCTAGCATTTCATCGCCAGGACGAAGTACACCGTATAAGGCACAGGCGATCGCGTGGGTACCAGAGACAAACTGCGATCGCGCCAGAGCGGCCTCCGCCTGCACAATATCGGCAAACACGCGATCGAGGGTATCTCGCCCCAGATCATCGTGGCCGTAGCCTGACACACTATTGAAATGGTGACTCCCTACCCGGTGCTTTCGAAATGCGGCTAGCACCCGCGCTAGATTGCACTTGACCTGGGCGTCAATTCCATAAAGAATCGGAAGGAGTGTCGAGTCTGTCGGCATCATCAGGTTTGACCGTTATAATGGCTAAATTTCTTTGTTAGAGGGTATTTGAAAAGCCGGAGAGAGTCTGACTTTATACCGTGAAAGCGGTTCTAAGGTGGCTCATCCCTCGCGGCATGTGCGGTATTCCTAGCGCTAACAGCACTCAGGCATGCCCTTTTCAAGCATTCTCTTAGGAAGCAGGGGTATTTATTCTCCCCCACATTCACTCCGCCTGTGCAAAATTCTTGTCCAAGAGTCTTGTCTAGGCGCCTGTCCAAAATTCTGAGACTTTTGCATGACTGCTGTAACTACTGAGCGTTTGTCCCGCGATTGGGTCACTATCTCGTTTATGATCGCCGTCCACAGCCTGGCTGCTCTGGCGTTCTTGCCCGTTAACTTTTCCTGGGCGGCGGTGGGGGTAGCCCTGCTGCTCCACTGGTTTACTGGCTGCCTGGGCATCACTCTAGGCTGGCACCGGCTGATCTCCCATCGCAGCTTTCAGGTGCCCAAGTGGTTAGAGTACTTTTTTGTGTTTTGTGGCACTCTAGCCTGCCAGCACGGTCCACTCATGTGGGTGGGTCTACATCGCCATCACCACGCCTACTCCGACCAAAGCATTGACCACCACGATTCCAACAAGGGTTTTTGGTGGAGCCACATGGGCTGGATGCTGCGGGATGTACCGGCTCGGAATGACGTTGATCGCTTTATCCGCGATATCAAAGACGACCCCTTTTATCAGTTCTGCGAAAAGTATTTTCTGCCCATGCAGGTGGTGCTTGGCGTAGCTTTCTACCTGCTGGGGGGCTGGTCCTTTGTGCTCTGGGGCATTTTTGTCCGCCTGGTGGTGGTTTATCACTGCACCTGGTTAGTCAACAGCGCCACCCACAAGTTTGGCTACCGCACCTACTCAACCGACGACAAATCGACCAACTGCTGGTGGGTGGCTGTGGTCACCTACGGGGAAGGCTGGCACAACAACCACCACGCCTACCAGTATTCGGCCCGCCACGGCCTCAAATGGTGGGAAATCGACCTCACCTGGATGACCATTCGTCTGCTCGAGATGGTAGGTCTGGCCAAGAAGGTAAAACTAGCGAGCGTTACCGATAGCTAGCACGGCCCAGTCCAGCTCAATGTTGGATTAAGTTGATTTCGAGTTTGTCAAAAACAAAAAAAGGTGGATTGACCCATGGGTCAATCCACCTTTTTTTGTCGAGATTTATCCGAAATCTGATTCGAGCAACTCCGATTGTGACAAGAAGAGCTGTGTAACGATGGCCCAGGGAAGAGGGTTTATGGCTGTGTTGGATTGGCATCTGCCTACTCAACCAGGACAGACAGGTGTCGATTATAGGCATACAAGTAGCCGGGATACACAACGGTGCACCCCGGCTAGGGAAGTCCTAATTAGACCAAGACCTGATTGACTGACAAAAGTTTGTCTGGATGCTGCTCAAATCCTCTTATGGCAAGGGTTTGAGGCGTTCGAGAGCGTTTCATGGCTCCGTCTCGCCTGTAATGCTTGTCAGCTAAGGCTTTC
>Ga0169931_10003519_pt1 | contig 24793 bp, 21 predicted proteins | sample Kivu_15m_20L_FD_129675 | JGI IMG/M metagenome (GOLD analysis project Ga0169931, IMG submission 129675) | Freshwater microbial communities from Lake Kivu, Western Province, Rwanda to study Microbial Dark Matter (Phase II) - Kivu_15m_20L... | ecosystem: Environmental > Aquatic > Freshwater > Lake...
CCGAAAGCCTGGTTGAGGCGCGGTCGGCAACTGGTGGCGCCCCTTCCCCCTCACCCCGGCCCTCTCCCCCGGGGAGAGGGAGGAACGCCTTCCGCTTTCGGCCAACAGGAACGCCGCAGCACTTCGAGCGCTGGCTGACTGTCTCCCTCTCCCCGAGGGAGAGGGCCGGGGTGAGGGGGAACGGCGGCAACTCTTTCGCAGCCCCGGTCCGAATCGCGCTGAAACAACCGGCAAGAAACTGAGCTGCGCCCAAGCGAGCCGAAGCGAATTCGTGCGGCGGTGCCGGTCACGCGCGGGTTCAGCGACGGCCAGGCGGGCGTTTTCTCCATGCCGGAAAGTCTTCCGCGCTATCCACACGCCGGGCCGGCCTGCTAGAACTGGCCCACGCAATGCAGCCAAACTCTCTGACTGCCGACTATCTCCAGCGCTGCCGCGCCCTGCTCGACGCGGTGGAGCGGCAGACGCCCGCCATCCAGCAGGCCGCCGGCTGGTTCGCGCAGACCATCCTCGCGGGGCGGATGGTCCACCTGTTCGGCTCGGGCCACAGCCGCATCCTCGTCGAGGAGATGTGGCCGCGCTACGGCTCCTTCCCCGGCTTCAACCCCATCGTCGAGCTGTCGCTGTCGTTCCACAACCTCGTCGTCGGCGCGAACGGGCAGCGGCAGGCGATGTTCCTCGAAAACGTCCCCGGCCTCGCCGAGCGCATCCTGCGCAACTTCGACTTGTCCGCGCAGGACTGCGCGCTCGTCGCCTCTTCCTCCGGCTGCAACGTCGTGCCCGTCGAGATGGCCGAGCAGTTCAAGCAGCGCGGGGTGAAGGTCGTCGCCATCATCAGCCGCGCGCACAGCGAGGCCAGCAGCAGCCGGCATCCCAGTGGGAAGAAACTCCAAGACTTCGCGGACCTCGTGCTCGACACCGGCGCGCCCGTGGGCGACGCGATGGTGCGCGTGTCCGGCCTCGACACGCCGGTTGCGCCCGGCTCCACCATCGGCGGCTGTGCGCTGGTGAACGCGCTGAAGGCGGAGGTCGCGGCGCGGCTCACTGCCGCCGGCCAGCCGCCGAAGGTGTTGACCGCCGGAGCCGTGGCCGGTGCCGCGAAGGCCACCGAACTGTTTGAAGCCGCCTACGACGAGCACGCTCGCCGCATGGCAAAACTCTACGAGAACTTGGGCCAGAAAACCTGAGCCACAAAGAGCCGCACAAGGCACAAAGAGGAAATCCCTTTTTGCGCCTCTTGTGCCTCTTTGTGGCAAATCCAACGCATGAAACCTCAACCGCTCCGCACCACCGTCATCGGCAGCTACCCGTTTCCCGGTTGGCTGGAATTCGCCTGCCAGCATCTCGGCCAGTTCGGCGAGGCCGACCGCGCGGAGTTGGTGGACGACGCCGTGGCCATCGCGGTGAAGGATCAACTCGATGCCGGCCTCGATGTCATCACGGACGGCGAGCAGACACGGCTGGACTTCAACCTGAGCTTTTACGGCTTCATCGAGGGCATCGAACTGGAAAGCGCCCCGCCCCGCCGCTTCGGCCCGCCGGCGCACGACCAGCGCGGCAAGCACAAGGTCGTCGGTGAACTGCGCGCGCCGCGTGGCTTGGGCGCGGTGGAGGATTTCGAGCGGCTGAGGCGTTTGGTGAGGCGGGGCACTGACTCCGGCGTGGCCGTTCTCCCTCACCCTAACCCTCTCCCGCTGGGAGAGGGGACAGCCACGGGCGCACGCAGTGCGGGCACGCGCGCTGGCTCCGAGTCCGCTGTGGGTGGTTCTGGCCCGGCGCGGACTGCGTCCCCCCCTCTCCCAGCGGGAGAGGGCCGGGGTGAGGGAGAGCGGCAGCGAAAACTTGACGGCCCCGTTTTGAAAGCCTCCGTCCCCGGCCCCTACACCCTGAGCGGTCGCCTGCTGCCCAACGACCAATACAAGAACCGCTGGGAGCTGACCGAGGCGTTGCTGCCACTCGTGCGCGCGGAACTGGATGCGCTCGCGCGCGCGGGTTGCACGGAGATTTGCGTGGATGAGCCGAGCATGAGTTGCTACGCGCACCGCGAAGACCCGAGGCGCTTCGTGAACATCTTCAACCGCACCGTCGAGGCCGTCGCGGGCAAGTGCCATCTCTCGACGCACCTGTGCTTCGGCAACTACAAGGGCCGCGCCGTCGGGCCGCGCCGCTACGCGCCGATGTTCCCCGCGTTCCTCGAACTGCATGTGGACGAAATCCACGTCGAGATGGCGAGCCGGGAGTTTGCGGAGTTGGAAGTCATCGGCGAAATCGCGAAGCGGCACATCGCCGCCGTGGGCATCGTGGACGTGAAGAGCTACTACATTGAAACGCCGGAAGACATCGCCGCGCGCGTCCGCGCCTGCCTGAAGCACGCGCCGCCGGAGAAGCTCGCCTTCGCCCCCGACTGCGGCCTCTCGCAAACTGCGCGCTGGGCGGCGAAGCAGAAGCTGGCGAACATGGTCAACGGGGTGCGGCAGGCGCGGCAGGCATTGCACCTGACCGGAGACTGAGCGCCTGCGAAAATCGCCCGTTCAGCGGGCGTGCAATTCCCAGGCGATGCGAACCCAGTCGCCGCGCGTGACTTTGCCGTCGGACACGGGGAGGCGGCCGGTGCGCACGCCCAGGCCGGCGGCCAGCCGCCGCCAGCGTTCGGCAAGCGCGGCGTCGAGGGGTTGGGCGAGGTCGGCGGTGTGGCTGGGAGCGGCCTCGGAGTATTGGCCGTGGATGGACTTCCCGCGCGGCTTGGCGGGCGTCGGGGCTAGGCCATGCAAACCGCCAGCGGTGCCCCACCATTGCACGGGGACAAAATCCGCGTGGCCCGGGAGAACGTCGCTGACGTAGATCGTCGCGGACTTGTCCGCGTGCAAGCGCCGTTGAAGCGCGGGCACGCTCACGCGCTGCACGGGGAGATTTTCCTTCACCGCCAAGTCCGCCGCGTGACCGGCGGCTTGACCGAGCGACATCCAGATCGGCTCCAGCCGCAGCGCGCAGAAGCCGACGTGCGACGCGCCGCACGCCACGGGCACGAGCAGGTTCGCCACGTTGCGCGGCAGCAGCGTGCCGTAGGGAATCTGGTAGGGCGGCACCGGGTGGTAGAACTCGCCGGTGTGCTTGCCCTCGAAGCGCCCGCCCTCGTGCGCGGTGCCGTGGCAGTTGTTGCCGTAGTCGCCCATCGCGATGGCGTCGCGGTGCAGCACGGCGCGGGCGTCGCCGGGCGCGTGCTCGCTGTCGCGCTGGACGAACATCCGCGCGCCGACCATGCGCCGCGCCTCGCGCACGTAGAGCTGCGGCGGCAGGCCGCCCGTCTCGGTGAACTCATCCTTGCACCAGCCCCACTCCCGCGCCTCGTCGCGGAACTTCGCGGGCACGGCGGCGTCGTTTTGCAGGAAGTAAAGCAGCCCCACGTTGTCGCGCAGGTGCTCGGCGAAAATCTTCGCGCGCGTCGCGGCGTCGCCGGCGGGCCAGCCAAGGTTTTTGCCGGGCAGGGACAGGCGCACAAGACCACGCGAGACGTCGTTGATGTCGTATTTGCCGTTGGGCAGCGGCGGCGTCTGCGCCTTGAACAGGCAGCCGGACGGGTAATCGAACACACGCTTGATCTGGCCAGACTCCAGCACCGGCAGAATCCCAACGAAGTCCTCGCGGCGGTAGCCCGGCGGCGCGACGGGCGTGACGCGGTTCGCCGCCTCGCGCGTGGCCATGAAGCGGAAGTTGTAGGCCTGGAGCTGGCCGTCGCCCTGTTCGGGCGCGAGCGACTCGTCGTGTTCCCCGCGCCCCTCGCGGCCCGCGCGCCACGGGACGCCGGACTTCGCCATCAGGTCGCCTTCGTAGGTGGCGTCAATGAACACCTTCGCGCGGACGACGAGCGGCTGGCCATCCGGTCCGGTGAAGGCGACGGATTCAATGCGCCGCAGCTCGCCGGCCTGGATGACCTTGACGTCCGCAAGCACATGACGCCGGTTCACCGCCACGCGCTGCTCCGCCAGCATCTGCTCGAACACCAGCAGGTTGACCTTCGGCTCCGCGAACGTGCCGCGAAACGAGTCCTTCACCTGCGGCGAATCCTTGCCGTAGGCTTTGGCATAATGCGCCTCAACGCGCTGCGCGAAGTCGAGAAACGCGCCGGTCAGGCTCTCGAAGGAGTGAAAGTCCGTGTGCGACAGCCCGCTCGTCACCAGTCCGCCGATGCGTGGAGTCGGCTCGACGAGGAGGACGGACTGGCCGGACTTGGCAGCGGCGAGCGCGGCCGCGATGCCGCCGGGGGTCGCGCCGTAAACCAGCACGGTCGGGGCCGCCGCGTCGGCTGCGCGGAGGTCGGCACAAAGCCCCGCCGTGGCGACGGCGGAAGCGGCAAGGAACTGGCGGCGGGTGGTGTGCTTGGGTTTCATCGGTGCGTTTTGAAATTGGACAGGCCCTTCCCCCTCACCCCGGCCCTCTCCCGCTGGGAGAGGGAGAGACGCACTCCGCCTTCATCCCGCAGGAACGCCACAGCACTTCGAGCGCTGGCTGACTTTCTCCCTCTCCCAGCGGGAGAGGGCCGGGGTGAGGGAGAAAGGCAACGAACAAACCACGCCGACATCTTCAATTGTGCTGCGGTCGCGGTCATCGCTTTGGATTCGTGGTATCGTCGGCCGATAAGACAATGGGCTTCGGATTCTCGACTTGTCCTGCCGCGCGTTGGCCGGGGCCGGGTTTGTCCATGTCGCCGAGGTCGGCGCGGATGGCGTCGGCGAGGGTGAGGAGGCGCTTCACCACGTCGGGATGCTGGGCGGAGACTTCGCGTTCCTCGCTCACATCGCGGCGCACGTCGTAGAGTTCGAGCTTCGCGGGCGTGGACTTGCGGCCGAGGTTCGTGAACTTGTTCGGCAGCGGCAGATACAACTTCCACTCGCCCGCGCGGATGGCTTGCAACTGCTCCAGGCGATAATAACCAAAGCCCTTCGCATCCCACGGCGACTTCGCGCCCGGCTCGGCGAAGATCAGCGGGCGGATGTCGTGGCCGTCAATCGGCTTGGCGGGCGGCGGCGCGCCCGCGAGCCGCGCGAACGTCGGCAGCAGGTCCATCGTGGAGCAGAGGTCTTCGCAGGTGCGGCCGGCAGGGATGCGTCCGGGCCACCACATGACGCACGGCATCCGCATCGCGCCCTCGGACGTGTCGTAGCCGAAGCCGCGATACGGCGCGGAGCTGCCCTGGCGCGGGTTGCGCTGCACCGCGCCGTTGTCCGAGGTCCAGACCACCAGCGTGTTCGTGTCGAGCTTGAGGCGGCGCAGCGCGGCGAGGATTTCGCCGGTGCTCCAGTCGAGTTCCTCAACGCTGTCGCCGTAGTCGCCGTTCTTGGACTTGCCGCGAAAGGCCGGGCTGGAAAACGGGTGCGCCGTCGAGCCGGGCATCGTGTGCGGCAGGTAGAGGAAGAACGGGCGTGCGCGGTTGCGCTCGATGAACGCGATGGCCTCCTCGGTGCAGCGCTTCACGAGCAGGTCGCGGTTCGCGGGCGCTTCGATGACGCGCTCGCCGCGCATGAGCGGCAGCTCGGGCCAGATGGCCGGCTGCTTGTCGCGCGTCATGTCGTCGCTGTAAGGGAGGCCGAAGAACTCATCGAAGCCCTGGCGCGTGGGCAGGAACGGCGGCTGGTCACCGAGGTGCCACTTGCCGATGCACGCGGTGGCGTAGCCGGCGGGCTTGAGGGCTTCCGCGATGGTCTGCTCGTCGGGATGCAGGCCCTTGGGCGAGACGGGCTGGAGGACGGCGGTGTTCTTGTCGCTCACGTGCAGGTTCACGCGGCGCGGGTAGCAACCGGTCATGAGCGCCGCGCGGCTGGGCGTGCAGACGCCGCTGGCGACGTAGAAGCCGGTGAACTTGGTCCCCTCCGCCGCGAGCCGGTCCACCTGCGGCGTGCGATGCGGCGTGGCGGGGTTGAAGCACCGCAGGTCGCCGTTCCCGAAGTTGTCCACGAAGATGACGATGAAGTTGGGCTGGGCGGGCGCGGCGGCGAAGGCCGGGATCGAGAGCAGCGTGACAACGAGGGCAAGACAGCGCATCAGGCTGGCAAGATAGTTGGCAGGAAAATTATGGGCAGGAAGATTGGCTGAACTCGAAACTCCCGAAATCGGCAAACGAATGGGGGCAAACGAATGAGGATCCAAGCGATTCATTCGTCGGCCCCCATTCGCCTGCCAGCCGTTGGGCCGGCGCTGAAAGCCCCTCAGATTCTTTTCAATTTTCCTGCCCATAATTTTCCTGCCCAACTCTCGTGGGAGCGGAGCGTCGCATCACGACGAAGCTGGCCTGCAAGCTGGCTCTCACTCGGTTCAATGCTTCTGGATGCGCGACTGAACCGCGCGTTCTGCACTCCGAAAACTGTGCTCACCATACTGGCTCGCACACTCATTCAAGAACGCGGCAATTGCCTTCAGTTCGACCTGCGCGAACAGACTTAACCGAGCATCAGTCCGGCTCGCCTTTGTCAGATGGAACGCGATCCCTTCACCTATCACGTCTGCTTCTTTCGGGTTCTCAAGTTCCGCGAGCATGAAGGCAGGAAGCCAATACCTGAAGGCTTTGTCAGTGAAGAACGACAGGGCGGCGGAATGACATCGCAAGTCTCGAACCTGATGCCCGCGCCAACTCCTACCCCGGAAATACTCGACGATTCCCTCGTCGTCGATGGTCGCTGAAATGTCCTCAAACGCGGTGCCCGGTGAAGGCGTGTCCGCGAACGCTACTTCAATCTTTGCTGCAACGTCCGCTTTTGACATGGCGTGCGCTCCGGGCGTGGTCATTCCCCGCCCTTGCCGTTGAGGACGGCGGTGATTTCGCGGGCCAGTTCCTCGATCTTGTAGGGCTTGCCCACCATGCCGCGGAAGCCGTGCTGCTTGTGGTTCGCCATCTCGGGGCCGTGCGAGTAGCCGCTGGAGACGATGGCGCGCACTTCGGGATCCAGCTCGCGCAGGCGCTGGATGGCCTCCTTGCCGCCCATGCCGCCGGGGATGGTCAGGTCCATGATGAGCACGGCGTAGGGCCGGCCCTCGTCGCGCGCGCGGGTGTAGGCGGCGATGCACGCCTCGCCGTCGGGCACGGTGTCCACCTGGTAGCCGAGGAATTCCAGCGCGGTCTGGGCCAGCTCGCGGATCAGTTCCTCGTCGTCCATCACGAGCACGCGGCCCTGGCCCTGCACCGGGGTGACCGGCTCGCTCGGGCACGGCGGCCTTCACCTGCTTCTCGGAGGCGGGCAGATAGACGTGGAACTCGGAGCCGACGCCGAGGGTCGAGTCCACGGTCATGAGGCCGTCGTGCTTCTTGACGATGGAATAAGAGGTGGCGAGGCCGAGGCCGGTGCCTTTTTCCTTGGTGGTGAAGTAGGGGTCGAAGACCTTGCCGAGGTGCTCGGGCTTGATGCCGGTGCCGTGGTCCTTGACGGTGACGCGGCAGAAGCGGCCCGGCGGCAGGGCGAGCGGGGACTCGGCCTCGAGCGTGAGGTTGTCGGCCGAGACGCGGACCACGCCGCCGTTGGGCATGGCCTGGACGGAGTTGATGACGAGGTTTTGGATCACCTGGCTGAACTGGCCCTGGTCCACTTCGACGGGCCACAGGTCCGGCGCGGCCTGGAACTCGCAGCGCACGTTCGAGCCGCGCAGCGCGAAGCTCGTCGAGTCGCGGATCAGTTCGGTGAGCGACGCGGTCTGGCGCACGGGCGCGCCGCCCTTGGCGAAGGTGAGCAACTGCGTGGCGAGGTCCTTCGCGCGCAACGCCGCCTTCTCCGCCTCTTCGAGCCGCTCGAACTGCTTTTCCCCCGGCTGGCAGAACAGCCGGGCGAAGGAAATGTTGCCGATGACGGCGGTGAGGATGTTGTTGAAGTCGTGCGCGATGCCGCCGGCCAGGATCCCCAGCGAGTCCAGTTTGCTCGCGCGCACGCGCTCTTCCATGATGGCCTGCTGGTCGCTGATGTCGCGGAACACGAGCACGGAACCGATGATCCGGCTCTCCTGGTCGCGGATGGGCGCGGCGCTGGCGGCGATCATCCGCTCGGGGCCGGTGCGCGAGACGAGGATGCTCTGGTCGGGCAGGTCCACGATCTCGCCGGTGGCCAGCACCTGCGAGACGGGGTTGCGGTAGGTCTGGCGGGTGCGCTGGTGGACGACGCTGAACACGGCCGGCAACGGCTGGCCCAGCGCGTCGCCCTGCCGCCAGCCGGTGAGGTCCTCGGCGAGCTTGTTGATCATGCTCACGCGGCCCTCGGTGTCGGTGGCGATGACGCCGTCGCCGATGGAGCGCAGCGTGACGGCGAGGCGCTCCTTCTCGGCGGCGAGGGCGTCCTCGGCCTGCTTGCGGCCGGTCACGTCCAGCACGAGCGAGGCGACGCCGACGATCTGGCCGGTGGCGTCAATGAGCGGGGTGTTATACCAGTCGCAGATGATGGTGCGACCGTCCTTGGTGCGGTTGGACACGGCGAAGGCATTGATGCTCTGCCGCTTGCTGGTGTCGGCCTTGGCGTCGGCGGCGGGCGCGCTCTTGAGGAGGTTCTGCCAGGTGCGCTGGACGTGCTCGCGGGCCTCCTCGGAAAGCTGCACGCCGGCGAGCAGGTTGGTGAAGAGGTTGGTGCCCGGCTCCTTCTTGTCGGAGACGACCAGCACGAGTTCGGCGGCGTGCCGGCCCATCGCCTCGCGCGCGGCGTAGCCGAAGATGCGTTCCGCCGCCGGGTTCCACGAGGTGACCTGGAAGCTGAGGTTCCACTCGATGACGGCCAGCGGCGTCTGCTGGATGTGGAGCGCGAGCTTGCGCTCGGACTGCTGGCGGGCCTCCTCCGCCTCGCGCTGGGCGCTGATGTCCACCATCGAGCCGATCATCCGCACCGCCACGCCCTGCCGGTCGTGGATGATGTAGCCGCGGTCAATGACGTAGGCGAACGAGCCGTCGCCGCGCCGGAAGCGGTATTCGTCCGCCCAGAACTCCCCGCCGGTCTGCACGGCGGCCTCGCGGCCGTTCCACACGCGCCGCCGGTCTTCGGAATGCAGGCGCTCCATCCACCAGTCGAGCGTCGGGGCCACCGCCCCGGCGGAGTAGCGGAACATCGCCTGCACCGCCTCGTTCCACGCCAGCCGGTTGCCCTCGATGTCCCAGTCCCAGATTGCGTCGTTCGTCGCGCGCTCCAGCAGGCGGTCGCGCTCCTGCACGCTGCGCAAATCCTCCGCCAGCCGTTCCGCCTCCATGCGCGAGCGTGCCTGGGACCACGCGATGCCGAACAGCAGGAGGTTGACCGAGATGCCCAGCCCGAGCACGAGCGGGGGCAGGCGCTTGTAAAGCCCGCCTTCAAACGAGGGCGTGGAAGCCAGCGTGAGCAGCCACTCGCGCGTGCCCACGCGCAACGCGTTCTCGCGGGTGAACTGCGCCTCGCGCTGGCCGTTGGGTCCCGCGCTGAACAGCAGCGCCGCCGGCGCGGCCTGGCGGCCGTCGAACAACTCCACCCGCAGGTCCCGCTCGTCGGGCGAGTCGAAGATGCCCTCCACCAGCCGCGGCACGCTCACCGCGCCAAAGACAAACCCGCGCAGCGCCGCGCGCCGCTCCTCCACCGTGCCGGCCGGCCGGCCCGCGAAAAACACCGGCTGCACCAGGATCACCCGGCCCGCCGGCCGCTCGCCCGGCAGCGACAACGCCCCCGCCGCGCTGACGGCCACCGTGCCCAGATCGCGCGCCGCGTCCAACGCCGGCACCAGCACCGGATCCATGAACGCGTCCGCGCCCACCAGCGCGCGGGCCGCCGCGTCCGCCTGGCTCAACAGCACCACCGGACAGTAGAAACCGCGCTCGCCCGGCGGGCTGATCGCGTAGCCCGGCCCCGCCTGCGCGCGCCAGCGGGCCTGGTGCGCGGCGCGCTGGCCGGTGGAGACGAGTTCCATGAAGCCCAGCATTTGAAAGCCGGGGAACCGCTCCATCGCCGTGATGTTGCGGACGAACCGGTGCCACTCCGCCGGGTCCAGCGACTCGCTCGCGGAGAAGAAGCCGCCGAGGCTGACGACCTCGTCCATGTAGCGCACCAACCGGCGCTCGACCGCGTCGTGCTTGGCGCGGGCGATCTGGTCGAAGCGGTCCTGGTCGCGCTCGCGGGCGTTGTCCCGGACGCGCTGGTAGGCGAGCAGGGTGGGGATGAGCGAGATGATGAGCACCAGATACGCCGCCCCGTAACGGCGGACATGCTCCTGCCACCAACCTCTGCGTCTGTTTCGCGGCAAACCCAAGTGTGCTCCGATGCGTTGTTTGCGCCGGAAGATAGGGAAAAGCCGCCAGCGGGGAAACCTTTTCTGCGGACTAGAACAGGCTGTTGACCGCAATGCCCAGCACGCTCAACGGGCCTTGGTCCTCCAAGCCCTCGGTGGCCTTGTCGAGTTTCTGGAGGGTCATCTTCGCGTTCTTGAAGAGGCTGTCGTCGTTGACGAACTTGCCGACGCTGCCCTGGCCCTGGTTGATCTTCTCCATGATCTCGCGGAGGTTTTTCAACGCCAGCGTGCCTTCGTTGTAGAGCGCCTCGTCCTTGAGCAGCTTGCCCAGCGAGCCTTTGCCGGCCTGCAAGTCGGCGCGCACGTCGGTGAGGGTCTGCTTCGCCGTGGTCATCGTGTCGGTGGCCGCAGACAACGTCTTGCGGGCGTCGCCGAGGGCGAGCTTCACATCGCCGAGCGAACCCTTGGCCTCGGTGATGAAGTCGCGCGCGCCGCTGAACGTGCCCTTGAGGTCGCCGATCGCGCCCTTCGCGTCGCCCAGCAGGGTCTGCGCGTCGGTGGCCGTCTTGTTGAGCGCCTTCATGGTGCCGACGGTCTCGTGGTAGAGCGCCTCGTCGGTCAGGAGCTTGCCGATGCTGCCCTCGCCCCTGGCCATGCGTTCGGAGACCGTCTGGAGGCCGCCGAGGGTGGCGGAAAACTTGGGGATCGTGTTCGTGCGAAACTCCTTGAGCGTGGCGCTGGCGTCCTTGATCAACGGGCCGGCGTCCTTGAAGGCGTCCACCATCGGCCCGAGCACGTTTTGCAGGCTGTCGCCGCTGAAGCTCTTGGCGAGGTTCTCGATGCCGCCGGCGGCGTTGTCCAGCTTCTGCATGATGGCGGCGAGGTCGGCCTGCTCGGTGGTCTGGATGACGCTGTCAGGCGCGAGGTTCGGGCCGGTGGGCGTGCCGAGGTTGATCGAGACGAAGTTCTGCCCCATGAGGCCGGCGAAGCGGATGGTGGCCTTGGCGTCGGTCTTCACCTCGGCGGCCTGGTCGAGCTTCATCGTCACCTTCACCTTGCCCTGGTCGAAGCCGATCTTCTCGACCTTGCCCACGGGCACGCCGGCCATCTTCACCGGGTCGCCGACCTTCAGTTCCTGCGCGGTGGTGAAGAGGCCGTGGACGCGGTAGCCCTTCTTGAAGAAGTCCGTGCCGCCGGCCATTTCCAGCAGGACCACGGCCGCGACCACCACGAGCGCGACGAACATGCCGAGTTTGGTTTCGAGGGAGGTGTTTTTCATAGGATGTCAGCGGGTAGGTTGCCCAACAAAGGCGCGCGCACAACTCAACTTTTCGGTTTGAAGTCGGCGGTCAAAAACTTCCGCACCAGCGGGTGCTGGCTGCGGCGCACGTCCTCGGGCCGGCCAATCTCCAGGATCTCGCCCTCCGCAATCATCGCGATGCGGTCCGCGATGCCGAACGCGAGGTCGCGGTCGTGCGTGACGACGATGCTGGTGGCGTGCGTGCGGTCGCGCAGCGCGAGAATCTCCTGGCCGATGGTGATGGCGATGAGCGGGTCCAGCTCGCTGGTCGGCTCATCGTAGAGAATCAACTGCGGCTCGATGACCAGCGCGCGGGCGAGGGCCACGCGCTTCTTCATGCCGCCGGAAAGCTCGCCGGGAATTTTCTCCTCGGTGCCCTTGAGGCCGACGATTTCCAGCTTTTCGGCGATGATGCGCTGGATTTCCGCCTCGGGCTTGAGCCGGTGCTCGCGCAGGTAAAGGCCGACGTTCTCGCCGACGGTCAGCGAGTTCAGCAGCGCGCCGGACTGGAAGACCATCGCCATGCGGTAGCGGTCGCGCAGGCCCTCGGTGTGGATGCCCTGGCCTTCGAGGAGCAGCTCGCCGGCGTCCGGCTCCTCCAGGCCGATGATGTGCTTGAGCAGGACGCTCTTGCCGCTGCCGCTCGGCCCCATGAGCACGAAGATTTCCCCGCGCTCGACGGTGAAGCTCACGCCGCGCAAGACCTCGTGCCCGCCGAAGCTCTTGCGCAGCCCGCGCGCCTCGACGCGGACGCTCTCGTGGCTGCCGTTGTTCTGGGCGGCGCTCATTTCTCAAGCTGCACCAGCAGGTGCGTGAGGAAGTAGTCGAGGATGAGGATGAGCACGATGGAGTTGACCACGGCCTTCGTCACCGTGCGCCCGATGCCGCGCGGCCCGCCGATGGTGGCGAGGCCCTGGTGGCAGGAGACCGTGCCGATGACGAGCGCGAACACGAAGGTCTTGATGAGGCCGTGGAAGACGTCCTGCGCCTCGACGGTGTCGCGGAGGTTCGCGAAGAAGGACTGCATGCCCACGGCGATCTGCTGGTTCGTCGAGCACACCAGCGCGCCGCCCATCCAGCCGACGAGGTCGGCGAACACCACGAGCATCGGCAGCCCGATGGCGATGGCCGTGATGCGCGGCAGCACAAGGTAATGCACCGGGTTGATGTTCATCGTCCGCAGCGCGTCAATCTCCTGATACACCGCCATGGAACCGATTTCCGCCGCCATCGCCGAGCCGATGCGCCCGGCGATGAGCACCGCCATGAGCGTCGGAGCCAGCTCGCGGCAGAGGCCCAGTCCGACGATGCCGCCGAGGAAGTTCGCCAGCCCGCGCTCGACCATCACCGGGCCGATTTCCAGCGCGAGCACGCCGCCGATGAAGACGGACAGGATGCAGACCATGAGCAGGCTGCCCATGCCGATCTCGTAAAACTGCTCCAGCACCTTGCGCCGATGGCGGAAGGCCAGCGGCAACGCCTGGAGCGTCCGCCAAAACAGCAAAGTCAGTCCGCCGATGTCTCGAAACATAAATTGAACCCGGAGGCTCCGTCCGACGGCGATTGAATTAGCCGCGCGGGGCGGGGTTGGCAAATGGAGTTTTGCCGGAAGTTGAGAGTTGAGGGTTGAGAGGCGGCCACGACCGAAGCGCCCTCTCAACTCTCAACTTTCAACACTCAACCCAGTTCACCCCTGGATGAAGTAACTCAGGTTCTCCAGCTCGATGGCGAGGTTGACGTTGTTGACCGTCACCTCCTCCGGCACTTGGAGCACGATGGGCGCGAAGTTCAGCACGCCGACGATGCCCGCCTCCACGAGCTGGTTCGCCACCTCCTGTGCCGCTGTGACGGGCACGGTGAGAATCGCCATGCGCACGCCGCGGTCGCGGATGATGCGCGGCATCTCGGCCATCGGCAGGATGCGGGGAAAGCTGGTCCGCGTCCGCGCCTTCGGCGGCTCCGCGTCGAACGCCGCCACCACCTCGAAGCCCTCCGGCCCGAAGCCCTGATACGCCAGCAGCGCCGCGCCGAGGTTGCCCACGCCCACGAGCACGACGGGCTGGAGCCGGCTCGTCCCAAGCACATCGGAAATCATCCCCGCCAGTTGCTCGACATCGTAGCCCAGCCCGCGCGTGCCGAACGTGCCGAAGTAGGCGAGGTCCTTCCGCAACTGCGTGGACTTCACGCCCGCCGCGCGCGCGAGCGCCTCGCTGGAAATCGTCGGCAGGCCGTTTTCCTTCAGCCGCAGCAGGCAGCGCAGGTAAATGGACAGCCGATAGACCGCCTTGCGGGGAATCTCGGGGCGCGCGTGCTTTTTCAAGGTCACGGGAAGGTAGCAAGCCAGTCGCGCACAGCAAGGCGCGGTCGCCGGCAGTTCAAATCACATACTCCAACGGGTTGTCGTGCTCGCCCTGCAATGCCTTCACGCGTTCGCACATCTGCGCCACGGTCACATGTTCCAGGATTTTCACGATGGCCTCGCGCACCTCCTTCATCACGCTGCGGATGGCGCACTTGCTCTCGTCGGGGCAGGAGCACTTCTCGTAAAAGCGCTCGCTCACGCAGCTCACCGGCGCGAGCGGTCCCTCGATGTGCCGGATGACCGCCGCGAGCGTCACGAACTCGGGCGGACGCGCCAGCCGGTAGCCGCCGGACACGCCCCGCCGGCTTTCGACCACGCCGAGCGCCTTCAAGTCGTTGAGGATTTGTTCGAGGAATCGCTTCGGGATGTTTTGCTGGTCGGAGATGGTCTGGATGCGCACCACGTCGCGGTCGTAGTTCAGGCCCAACACCAAGAGGGCGCGCAGGGCGTATTCGCCGCGAACGGAGAGCTTCATGGGCTGAGGATATAAAATACACTCAACCGGTCAAGATTTAGAGGATTGATTTGTGAACATGTGGATTTATGCCAGCTCCATCAAATTAATATGAGGTTAAAATACTCTATTGACATAGTAGAGTTTATGGCTAATCTCGCGCCCATGTCGAAGCCGACGACAATCCGGAAAGCAGCAGAGACCGACTGGCTCGCCCTCGTGGCGGAGCAGGTCGGGCAACTCCGCTACGGTGTCGTGCAGATCACGGTCCACGATTCCCGCGTTGTGCAAATCGAGCGGACGGAAAAGGTCCGGCTCGATAAGTTCGTGAACGAAGCCGTGCCAGCCGCCCGCGAATCCATTTCACCGAACCAGCGCCCATGAATTTCCCGTCGCTCCATCTCGCCGTGCTCGGCGCGTCGTTGCTGCTCGCCGTGGCGGCCTCCGCCAAGGACATCCAGCTATTGAACGTGTCTTACGATCCCACGCGTGAGTTCTATCAGGAATTCAACGCGGCCTTCGCGAAGCACTGGCAGACCAAAAACGGCGACAAGCTGACGATCCAGCAGTCGCACGGCGGCTCCGGCAAGCAGGCGCGCGCGGTGATCGACGGCCTCGAAGCCGACGTCGTCACTCTCGCGCTGGCCTACGACATGGACGCCATCGCGGAGCGGAGCCGGCTGCTGCCGAAGGATTGGCAGTCCCGCCTCCCGCACAACAGCGCGCCCTACACCAGCACGATTGTCTTCCTCGTGCGGAAGGGGAATCCCAAGGGCATCAAGGACTGGAACGACCTCGTGAAGCCGGGCGTCGGCATCATCCCGGCGAATCCGAAAACCTCCGGCGCGGCGCGTTGGACATATCTCGCCGCGTGGGGCTACGCGCTCAAGAAGAACAACGGCGACGAAGTGAAGGCGAAGGACTTCATCGCGAAGTTTTACAAGAACGTGCCCGTGTTCGACACCGGCGCGCGTGGCGCGACGACCACCTTCATCCAGCGCGGCATCGGCGATGTGCTGGTGGGCTGGGAGAACGAGGCCAGGCTCGCGCTCAAGGAGCAGGGCCGGAGCGGGTTTGAACTCGTCACCCCTTCGATCAGCATCCTGGCCGAACCGCCCGTGGCCGTGGTCGAGCGCGTGGCGAAGCGGCACGGCACGGCGGACGTGGCGAAAGCCTACCTCGACCATCTCTACTCGGACGAAGGCCAGACCATCGCCGCCCGGCACCACTACCGCCCGCGCTCGGCGGCGGTGGCGGCGAAGTTTGCCGGCCAGTTTCCGAAGCTCCAGCTCTTCACCGTTGATGAAGTCTTCGGCGGCTGGCAGAAGGCGCACCAGGCGCACTTCGCCGAGGGCGGCTACTTCGAGAAAATCCAGGGCCGCTGACCCGCCGCCGCAACCCGCTTCACGCCATGAGAACCTCGTTTGTGAAAGACTACGCCGCTGTTCCCGCCGCCGCCCCGGCACGTCGTCAGGAATTGGACACCGTGCTGGCCCCGCTGGACGACATTGCCGCCCGTTCGACCAACCTCATCCGCAAGCCGCTCGGAGACTTCGAATGCGGCGGCGCGCGCTATCGCCTGCCGCGCTACGTTTATCTCGGCCCGAAGGGCGGCGGCGACGCGCTGCGCATTGGCATCTTCGCGGCCATCCACGGCGACGAACCGGAAGGGGCGCTGGCCCTCGCGCGCTTTGTCGCGGCCTTGGAAGCCAGCCCGGACATCGCCAAGGGCTACGCGCTCTATCTCTATCCGGTCTGCAATCCCACCGGGTTTGAGGACGGCACGCGGCACGCGCGCGTCGGCGGCGACCTCAACCGCGAGTTTTGGACGCAGTCGCCGCGCGCCGAGGTGCGGCTGCTGGAGGACGAACTCACGCAGCACCGTTTCCACGGCCTCATCACGCTGCACACGGATGACACCAGCGACGGGCTGTATGGCTTCGTGGGCTGCGACGTGCTCTCGGAATTCCTGCTGGAGCCGGCGCTCGCCAGCGCGGAGCGCTTCCTGCCGCGCAACCAGCAGCGGCAGATTGACGGCTTCCCGGCGGCCAACGGTATCATCAACCGGGGCTATCGCGGCATGCTCCAGTCGCCGCCCGGACTCGCGGAGCGGCCGTTTGAAATCACCTTCGAGACGCCGCAAAAGGCCCCGCAGGACCGGCAGGTCGCGGCCTTCGCCGCCGCGCTGCAAACCATCCTGACCGAATACAGCCAGTTCATCGCCTACGCGCAGAACATCTGAGCGCGGCGCGTGTCATTTTCGCCCACCAGACCATGGAGGCATCATCCAAGACTGAACCAGGAAACGACCCGGCCCGTGGAGGTTCCTGTGCTGAAAACGACAACTCACACGAACCATGAAAACCCACATCGAAAACCCCGCGTCCGCCCGGCCGGGCGCGGCCGCCGCGTTCACACTCATTGAACTGCTGGTGGTCATCGCCATCATCGCGATCCTCGCCGGGATGCTGCTGCCCGCGCTGGGCAAGGCCAAGGACGCCGCGCACAAGATCGCCTGCCTCTCGAACGTGAAGCAGATCTCCCTCGCCTTCCGCCTGCTCGCGGAGGAAAACGACGACCGCTTCCCCGCCTCCGTGACCGAGCGCTCCGCCTCCGACTCCGCGCGCTGGGGCGCGATCCCGGACACGGCCGCCGCGCGCGCGCCCTTCTCGATCCGGGCGCAGCTTGAGCGCTACATCGCGAACACCAACGCTGGCGGCACGGCGGGCGGCAACGTCTTCAAGTGCCGCAATGGCACGGACTGGCCGGGACCGGGGCCGGGCCAGTGGTTCACCACGGACTACGGCTTCCACCTCAACGAGGTCAAATACTCGCCCGGCTTCGCGCAGAGCGCGTGGTATCGCTCCAATCCTGAATACGGCTTCAACGAGGACCACCGCGACTCCAGCCTCGGCGCGCCGGCCAACTTCATCGTGCTGTCCGACGCCGCGCGCCCGGACAAGTCACCTTCGCGCGGCGGCCTCTATCCGCTGCAAGTGATCTCGCCCGGGGCCGCGCAGGCCCAGATGAGCGAGCGCCACGCCGGCGGCAAGCTCGCCAACGTGGGCTACGCCGACGGCCACGCCGACGCCGCCAAGTTCACCAACTCCTGGCTCGCCGGCCAGTGGCGGCGATGACACGGGAGAACAGCCTGCGCAGCGGCGGCGGCGGATTCTGATGTTGTTCCCCGCCCGATGCGCGCGTTAAGTTCCGACAACCCAAATGGCTGAAAAGCGTTTCCGTGTGCTGCCCGGCTTCGGGCTGACGATGGGCTTCACGCTCTTCTACTTGAGCGTGCTGGTGCTCGTGCCCATCGCCGGCCTGTTCCTGCGCACGTTCAGCCTCTCGTGGGCGGACTTCTGGCGGCTCGCCACCACGGAGCGCGCGCTCGCGGCGTATCAGCTCACGTTCGGCGCGTCGCTGGCCGCCGCGCTCATCAACGCGGTGTTCGGCACGCTGCTGGCGTGGGTGCTGGTGCGCTACGACTTCCCCGGCCGCCGGCTGATTGACGCGCTGGTGGACTTCCCGTTCGCGCTGCCCACGGCGGTCGCGGGCCTGACGCTGGCGAACCTCTTCGCGGCGAACGGCTGGCTCGGGCAATTCCTCGTGCCGCTGGGCATCAAGGGCGCGTTCACGCCGCTGGGCGTGGTCATCGCGCTCACGTTCGTCGGCATGCCGTTCGTCGTGCGCACGCTCCAGCCCGTGCTCGAAGGCCTCGACCGCGACGTGGAGGAGGCCGCCGCCACGCTGGGCGCGGGGCGGCTGCGCACGTTCGTGAGCGTCATCGCGCCCACCCTGCTGCCGCCGGTGCTCACGGGCTTCGCGCTGTCGTTCGCGCGGGCCATCGGCGAATACGGCTCCATCGTCTTCATCTCGGGCAACCTGCCGAAGCAGACCGAGATCGCGCCCTATCTCATCGTGGTGCGGCTGGAGGAATACGACTACGCCGGCGCGATGACCCTCGCCGTCGTGCTGCTCATCATCTCGTTCGTGCTGCTCGGGCTGGTCAACCTCACCGAGCAGTGGGCGAACCGCTTCACGCGATAACATGGCCGCCATTCCCCAACGCAAACTCACCGCCGGCCAGCGCAAGTCCCAGCGCGGCACGGAGGAGTCGCCCTTCGTGAAGTGGACGCTCATCACGGTCGCGCTGCTGTTCGCGCTCGTGTTCCTGCTCCTGCCGCTGGTCAACGTCTTCGCGCAGGCCTTCGCGAAGGGCACCACGGTCTATTGGGAAGCGCTCAAGCATCCCAACACCCTCTCCGCGATGAAGCTCACGCTGCTCGTCACGGCCGTCTGCGTGCCGCTCAACGCGCTCTTCGGCCTCGCCGCCGCGTGGGCCATCACCAAGTTCGAGTTCCGTGGCAAGTCGCTGCTCGTCACGCTCATTGACCTCCCGTTCTCCGTGTCGCCGGTCGTGGCCGGTCTCATGTTCGTCGTGCTGTTTGGGCTGCAAGGTTACTTCGGCGAATGGCTGGCCGACCGCAACCTCAAGATCATCTTCGCCGTGCCCGGCATCGTGCTGGCGACGCTCTTCGTCACCTTCCCGTTCGTCGCGCGCGAACTCATCCCCATCATGCAGGCCGCCGGCTCGGACCAGGAGCAGTCCGCGCTCACACTCGGCGCGAACGGCTGGCAGACCTTCTGGCACGTCACGTTGCCCAGCGTGAAGCTGGGCCTGCTCTACGGCATCATCCTGTGCATCGCGCGCTGCGTCGGCGAGTTCGGCGCGGTCAGCGTCGTCAGCGGCCACATCACGGGCAAGACCGACACCGTGCCGCTGCACGTCGAAAAGCTCTACAACGAGTATCAAGGCGCTGCCGCGTTCGCCGTGGCGAGCATCCTCGCGCTCGGCGCGCTGCTGACACTGGGCGTGAAGACGTGGCTCGAATGGCGCGAGCAAAGGCTGGAGGAATTGGCGCAGCAGGCGGAGGCGGAGGTGGTTGACGCATGAAGCCTTCGCCACAAACAGTCCCAATCGTGGCGCGTGGTGCGTGGTGCGTGACTCCGGCAGCCCGTCTTCACGCACCACGCACCACGCACCACGCAGCAGGTTTTCTCCATGAGCATTGAGTTAAAGAACGTCACCAAGCAGTTCGGCGGCGTCTCCGCCGTCCACGGCGTGAGCTTCTCCGTCGCGGACGGCCAGCTCGTCGCGCTGCTCGGCCCGTCCGGCTGCGGCAAGACCACCGTGCTGCGGATGATTTCCGGCCTCGAAGCGCCCACCGCCGGCGACATCTTCGTGCGCGGCAAGCGCATCAACGACGTGCCCGTGCAGCAGCGCAACATCGGCTTCGTCTTCCAGGGCTACGCGCTCTTCAAGAGCATGAGCGTGGCGGACAACATCGCCTTCGGCCTCAAGATCAAGCAGTGGTCGAAGCCCGACCGCGACGCGCGCGTGGCCGAGCTGATGCAACTGCTCGGCTTGAGGGATTTGGAAAAGCGCTTCCCGCACCAGCTTTCCGGCGGCCAGCGGCAGCGCGTCGCCCTCGCCCGCGCGCTCGCGCCCAAGCCGGACGTTCTCCTCCTCGACGAACCCTTCGCCGCCGTGGACGCGAAGATCCGCCAGGAGTTGCGCGAGATGCTCGTCAACCTCCACCACGAGCTGAACGTCACGACCATCTTCGTCACGCACGACCAGGAGGAGGCGATGGAGGTCAGCAACCGCATCGTCATCTTCGACAAGGGCCGGCTCGCGCAGATCGGCACGCCGCGCGAGGTCTATGAGGAGCCGGCCAGCGAGTTCGTCGCGCGCTTCGTCGGCGTGATGAACGTCCTCGACTGCGAGGTGCGCGGCGGCGTGGCGCGCTTCGGCGAGCTGGAATTCCCCGCGCACGGCGTCGCCGACGGCCAGCGGCTGCGCATCGGCTTCCGTCCCTACGCCGTGCAGGTGTCCCACGACCTCTCCGCCCACCGCTACCGCGCCGTGCTGCGGCACACGTATTTCCTCGGCGTGCTGCTGCGGCTGGAATTGGAGCTGCCCAGCGGCCTCCTCCTGCGCTCGCGCATGACCAAGGAGGAATACTCGCGGTTGAACCTCGCCGAGGGCCGCGAAGTCTCCCTGCAAATCCGCCAATACCGCGTGCTCGCCCGCGAAGGCGAGCATCTGCCGCCCGAGGTCGCCGTCACCCACAGCCTCGACCACAGCCCGGGCGAGGGCATCTGAAGGCGGTGCCGCTTCAGGGCTTCGGCGGCGACTGCGCCTGCTTGGCCAACGCGTTGTATTTCTCCACCAGCGCGTTGTAGTCGCGGGTGCGCTTGTTCATCTCCTCGACGACGGCGTTGTGCTCCTTCGCGCGGCGTTCCATCTCCTTCACCAGCTCGTTCTGCTTGGCGGCGAGGTCGTTGAACTTGAGCACGGTCGCGTTGCGGTCGTCGGCGAGCTTCTTCAATTCGCCGCCGGCCTGCTTGAGCTGCGTGTCGCGCGCGGTCACGGCGGCGGCCCAGTTGGTCACGCTGGTCTTGAGCTGGTCGCGCTCGTTGGCGAGCTGCTTCACCTGGCGGTCGAGCGCGGCGAGCTTGGTCTCGGTTTCCTTGAGCGACGCGGTGGCGCGGGTGAGCTGGTCGCGGAAGACTTCGAGGTCGGCGGCGGCGCTCTTCAACTTCCGGTCCTTCTCGCCGAGGTTCTGGCTGTGGCTGAGGCAGAGCTTGCAGGCCTCGTTGAACTCGTGGTTGAGGTGCCGGTTGATGCGCCACTGCTGGACGCACAGCACCGCCAGCGCGAGCACGCCCACGAGGTTGAACCATTGAAGGAAGCGGCTCATGGGGGGAAGCTCCCAGCTCCAAGTTCCAAGCTCCAAAGAGGCGGGGACATCTCAGTTGCTCGCACGCTTGGAGTGGTGCTGACGCCGTTCCTCCTCACCCCGGCCCTCTCCCGCCGGGAGAGGGAGGAACGCATTCCGCTTTCTGCGAGCAGGAATGCCACAGCACTTCGAGCTTTGACTGCCATTCTCCCTCTCCCAGCGGGAGAGGGCCGGGGTGAGGGAGAAAGTATCCAGCGGCGGGACGGCGGCGAATGTAATTCTTTGGCAAGCAACCGGAATGAACTCGAAAGCGGCTTCCGGTGCCCCGGCTCAAATGCAGGCTGGAGCCAGCCAGCTTCCATGCGTCGGGCTTGGAGTTTGGAGCTTCTTTGGAACTTGGTGTTTGGGGTTTGGAGTTTCATTTCCCCTCCACGCGGATTTCAAACGCCACCTTCTGGATGCCCGTGCCGCGCACGATGTCCAGCACGCGGATCACGTCGCCGTGCCGCGCGTCCTTGTCGCCGCTGATGAAGACGCGCACCTCGTCGTTGGCCTTGACCAGGCCGGCGAGCGCCACGGCCAGCTCGTTGGGACCGACGGGCTTGGCGTCGAGGTAGGCCATGCCGGCCTTGTCCACGGAGAGGCTCACGTAGTCGCGCTTGGGATCCGCCGTGGCGGTGGTGGCGGTGGGCAGGTTCACCTTCACGCTCTTGAGGTTCACCATGCTCAGGCTCACCAGCATGAACGCGGCGAGCAGGAAGAACATGATGTCAATGAGCGGAATGATCTCGATGCGCGCCTCGGCGTTTTCGGGCGGGAGCTTGGTGCCAAGTTTGACGGGCATGGGATCGGAAGTGGGGTTTCGGAGATGGGAGTTCGGAGTTCGGAATTCAGCGGGCGGCGGCGGGCTTTTCCTCCTTGGGGCGGAAGGCGCTCTGGCGCGTGCGCACGGCGCGCTGGCGGGCGAAGGCCTCGAGGTCGTGGCCGTGGTGCTTGGCGGATTCCACGAGCAGCTCGACGTGGTTGATGGTGCGTTCGAGGTTGCCGCGATAATGGGCGAGCCGGCGGTTGAACCAGTTGTAGGGCAGCAGACAGAGGATCGCGATGCCCAGCCCGCCGGCGGTCGCGATGAGCGCCTCGGCGATGCCGCCGCTGACCTTCGACGGCGCGAGCGCCTCGTCGCCCACGAAGCTGAACGAGTGCATGATGCCGGTGACCGTGCCCAGCAGGCCCAGCAGCGGCGCGAGCGTGATGAACGTGCCGAGGATCCACAGCCGCTTCTCCGCGCGCTCCAGCTCGTCGGTCGCGCGGAGCTGCATCGCGCCCAGCAACGACGAGTGCGCATGCACCAGCCCCTCGCCCACGGTGTTCAGGTAGGGATCGGGCGAGGACTCGCTCAGGCACAGCGCGCGGTCGAAGTCCCCGGCGGCGATGGCGTCGAAGGCCTCGCGCAACTGCGTCTCGCGGCAGCGGCGGTAGTGCTGCCACCACCACAGGCTGCGCTCGGCCACGACCACCAGCGCGGCGATGAGGCAGGCCAGGATCGGCCACATGATGGGGCCGCCCTTGAGGAAGATGTCCACGGCGACGTTGGCAAAGAGGGGAGTCATGCGAGCCGGTAGGGGGCGGGGAGTTTAGCCGAAAATCCGAAGTCCGAAGTCCGAGATCCGAAAGAAAGCCGAAGCCCGAAGCCCGAAACGCCGCCTCTGGGAAGGTGGCCAGCCAGCACAGATTCAGACGAACGGCTGAAGCCCGGTTCGGCCTTCGGATTTCGGGCTTCCTTCGGGTTTCGGGAATTCGGATTTCGGAATCCGGGTTTAGTCACGGAGGAGCCATTGGTGCGTGGTGCGTGGTGCGTGAAAACTTCCTCACGCACCACGCACCACGCATCACGCAGAGGTTTCAGCGGCGCAAATCTGTGTTCATCCGTGCTCATCCGTGGTGGCCGTTTCATTTCTTCAGTTCAAAGCGGATGGCGACTTCAAAGACGCGCACGGGGCCGGGCTGGAAATGCCATTGCTCGCGCACCACGCGCAGGGCCTCGCGGTTGAGCGCGCTCCACGGCGAGGGCGCGCTCGGCTCCGCCGCCAGCACGTTGCCATCAGCCCCCACGCTGAAGCGGATCACCACCGTGCCCTCCTGGCCCGCGCGCCGGGCGATGTCCGGGTAGCGCGGCGCGGGCTGCTTCCCTTCACCGAGGCCATACGTGAGCGTCTGCACGGCGGGGGCGGGAGCCGGCGCGGGCTTGGGCGACGGCTGGCCGGAGCCGGCGGGCGCAGGGGGGGCGGCCGGGACGGGCGGGGCGGGGTTCTTCACGGGCGCGGGCCGCACGAACGCGGCTTGCTTCAGCTCGACGATGCGCGCGGGCGCCTCCACCGGCAGCGCAAAGGCCACGGCCGGGCTGGGCAGCGCGACGGCGACCAACTGCGGGGCCTGCGGGGGCGTGGCGGGCGCGAACAGCGGCGGCGGCTCGGCGGACTCGGGCGGGGTCGGCAGCACGGCGGCCGGCGCGGGGGGCGGCTCGTTGCTCAGGTCCACCTTGAGCAGCTCCGCCTGAATCGTCGTCGCGGCCGGCGGCGGCTGCGGGCGCGAATACGGCAGCACGAAGCCCAGCCCGCCCACCAGCAGGCAGCCCAGCCAGAGCACCAGTGTGAGGATGGGCGTGACCGTCAGCTCCGCCCGCTGGCCGGGAAACACGGCGCGCTCGCGGGCGGGCGGTTGGGCAGACACAGGTGGCGTCATGGCAAACTGGGCTGGCAACGTAGCCTCCCGTCCGACGCTTGTGAATTCGTTTTCTGCCAAGCGCGGCCCAGCATCCGGCAACGGCGGCGCGGTGTCTTCCGTCGGCTTGCGATTTGTTTGCGGCGGCTTGCGCCAGGCGGCCGGAGCGCAGGAGTCCATCCTGCGCGTTCACTTCCAAGCCCGTCGCGCAGGTTGGACACCTGCGCTCCGGCTCGAAGCGACCGGTGTCAGAACTTCACGGACACGCCCAGGTAGTAGTTGCGGCCGTAGGCGGGGTCAATGCCGTCGCCGCGGATGCGGGAGTAGTAGTCCTCGTCGAAGAGGTTGTTGATGCCGGCCACGAGGCTGACGGACTCCTTATACACCTTGAACTCGGCGGTGAGGTCCCAGGTCATGTAGGCCGGGATCTGGAACGCGGCGGTGTTGCCGTCGTCGCCGAAGTGGTCGTCCACGAAGGTGCCGAGGAAGGAGACCTTCGCGCGGTCGCGCCAGCGGTAGTTCAGGCCGGTGCGGAGGAGATACTCGGGCGCGTATTGCGGGGCCTTGCCGGTGTTCGCGCCGCCTTTGAACTCGGCGTCCAGCAGCATCAGGTTGCCGTAGAGGCTCACGGAACCCCAGCGGTCGGCGGCGTCGGACTTGTTCACCTGGTCATAAAGCCCGACGAGGTCCAGCTCGACGGCGGCTTCCCAGCCCTGGTGAATCGCGCGGCCCACGTTCTGCACGGTCGCGCCGACCGCGCCGATCTGGTTGTCGAAATCGAGGTGGAACAAGCTCGTGTCCCATGTCAGCCACGGCTGCGCGTTGCCGCGCAGGCCGATTTCGTATTGCCAGCTCGAACCTTCCGCGAGGTCATTGTTGACCAGCGCGCCGCCGCCGGTGGGCACGGCCTCGGTGAAGAGCGCCGGGCGGTAGGACTGCGAGACGTTCGCGTAGGCGGAGACCTTGGGCTTCAGCTCGTATTCGAGGCCGACGCCGATGAGCGG
>Ga0169931_10003520_pt1 | contig 24789 bp, 22 predicted proteins | sample Kivu_15m_20L_FD_129675 | JGI IMG/M metagenome (GOLD analysis project Ga0169931, IMG submission 129675) | Freshwater microbial communities from Lake Kivu, Western Province, Rwanda to study Microbial Dark Matter (Phase II) - Kivu_15m_20L... | ecosystem: Environmental > Aquatic > Freshwater > Lake...
CTATCCTATTTGAAGGAGAAAGCCAAATTCGGGTGGCAATTATCAAACCTAATCACATTCCTTAGATTGAACCTCTTTGTAAAAATGAACTTATGGGATTGGATAAATAAACCTTTCGATAAACCACCGGAACCTGTCCAATTGAATTATAAGCTCGATTTATAGGGGGATCGAATTCAATTTTCGCCGTTTTCAATTCACAAAATCAGCAGCCAATAGGGTTGTTGAATTGGAATTTATTTGTTTTGGACAGCAGTGAATTCTATTATATTTGCCCGCAATTTATCTGTCATGAAATTTCGTTACTTCAAACTAAAACTAATTACTTTATTGGTTTTTTCAATTCAGGCATTTGAAATAGAGGCTCAAATTAATAACTATGACTTTTTTTACTTAATCGTCCTTTTACTTTTTTGTCTGATTCCATTTCCTTAAATGAAGGAATCACCTGGGATGATCCTGATTTTTCGATACCTCTTCCTTTTAATATGCTTTTCATGGGTGATCCTATCAGTACCTTGTATTGCTCATCTTTAGGACTGGGAGCATTTTACAGCAACACACCTGAATTTCAAGGCACTGGCGATGTTTTTATTGCTTTAGGAATTGACTTGGTTGACCGAGCTTATGATTTTGAAAATGGCGATGGCCCGGGTTCATTATCGCCATATTCTTATAAGGTAGAAGGGGAATCTCCCAATCGAATTGTAAAAATTGAGATAAAGAATTCAGGTTTTTTTAATAGTCTTATTGATAACATAAATGATGACCAATTCATAAATCTTCAGGTTTGGTTGTATGAAGCTGACAATGCGATTGAAATTGCATTTGGGCCTGTGAACATAACGAGCCCCCTAAACATTTTCGATGGTGAAAATGGTACTTTTATTGGAATGCTGCCGCAATTTAATTTTGAAACTACTGAAATTTCTCAAGGTTCATTTTTACTTGGTGGTTCTGTGCAAAAGCCTAGTCCGGTTGCAATTAGCTCTTTGGAGCAAGTTGTCGTTTTGGATGGTATCATCCCTGAATCAACGGTTTACAGATTTGTTCCTATAATTAGTAGCATCAAATCTGTACAGGAAACTTTAATTCAAATCCTGCCTAATCCGGTTACCGATGTTCTTAACATAAACTCAACCAGCATCGCATTAAGTAATGCGAAAGTTGAAGTAGCAGATGCCAGCGGTAAGTTAATTATCACCTATTCAGATGCATCTTCTCCCTTGGCAGTTAATGAATTGGAAACAGGCTTTTATTTTGTTCGGGTATATAGTCAGGATCAGATTTACACAGGGAAATTTATAAAACGATAAAGTTTTAAATCAGTTAAAACCATCCTTTTCGTTTGAAATAAATCACCATCCCTAGCGAAAGAACAATCATGATCCCCCAGATGATCGTGTAAGCATACGGCATTTGAAGTTCAGGCATATACTTGAAATTCATTCCATAAACCCCTACAATAAAAGTAAGTGGAATAAATATCGTTGAGATAATGGTAAGGGTTTTCATTACATTGTTCATTTTATTACTAACAATGCTCTGATACATATCTACCAGCCCTGAACTCATCTCTCTGTAAGATTCTATTGTCTCAATTGCCCTTACACAGTGATCATAAACATCTCTGAAATAAACTACAGTAATTGATTTTTCTTGAATAGCCGGCGATTTGGAAATCAAACCTATCAATTCTCGCATTGGCCAAACTGCTTTTCTTAAATAAATCAGTTCTCTTTTCAGTGAATGTAATTCCTGAATATGTGTATTTTCTTTACCTTCAAGTAAATGAAATTCAAATCTGTCCAAGTCATCACCAATTTTCTCAATAACGGTAAAGTAGTGATCTACAATAGTGTCTAACAAGACGTAAAGCAAGTAATCAACACCAGAACGTCTTAATTTACCTAAATTCTGTTTTATTCTATCTCGAATATCATCAAATAAATCACCAGGTTTTTCCTGAAACGAGATTAATATATTTTCCCAAAACACAACACTTAGCTGTTCCGTATTTATTTGATGAGTTTCCGAATTGTAGGTAATCATCTGCGCGGCAACATAGGTATATTTATCAAACTCATCAAGCTTAGCGCGTTGATTCGTATGGGCAATATCTTCAAGAACCAAACCATGCAAGTTTAATGTCTTTCCGATTTTTTCGATCAAGCCAACATCATGAATCCCTGTGACATTAATCCACCTGACTCCCGTTTCCGGTTTATTGGAATCCAAATCTGAAATACTTGCATTCTTTTTAAACAAGGCTTTTTCTTCGTTGTAGTCAATGATGTCAATATGGACGTCAAACAGCGGCAAATCACCAACATAGGCAATTGTTCCGGGAGCAAGTCCTGCTTTTTTACTTCCTTTTTTCCTTCTAATTTCAGGATAGTTTTTCTTGGCCATGCTCTCTGTAGCTTATTACTCTTTGTGGGAAAGGAATTCGAATACCTTCCTTGTCAAATCTTTTCTTAAGCTGAATGTTTAAATCAGTATGCATTTCAAATGCGTCTGCAGAATTGGCTGCCCATGCAAAGGCTCTGAATGTCATGGAGCTTTGTCCAAACGTAATTAATTTAACTTGAACTTTAGGGATTCCTTTTGATTTTTCTTCTTCAGTTCTGTAATCAATGCATAAGTGATGGTTTTCGATACATTCCTGCATCAATGAAATAACTAAATCAATGTCACTATCATAATCAAGCTCAAAGTCAATATTTCTTCTTACTTCATTATCATAAAGATGAGCATTGGTAATTGTTTCCGCGCTAATGATTGAATTGGGAATGACAATTCGCTGGTTATCAAAACTTCTGATTACGGTATGGCGCAGTGTAATATCCTCTACAATACCGGAATATTGTTTGCCAATTTCAATACGGTCGCCTACTTTAAAGGGCTTACTTATTACCATAAACACCCCGCTGATTATATTTGAAAATGCAGCCTGTGATGCGAATCCCAGAATGGCAGCAAATATACCGGCACCGGCAAAAAGAGACACTGCAATGCTTCTGAATTTGGGCAGGGTATAAATAATTGCTATAATAGCCAGAGAATAAATGGTGGCCGTTACAACATGCTTAAGAAATACATACCTGGTTTTGTCGACTTTTAATTGCTCTGCATTTCTATTCAAAAATTGCCCAATCAAATACCTTATGGTTCGCTCAAGCAGTATAGAAAAAATTACAATTACGGATATGATTAGCAATTGCCTTAAATATGGAACCATCAAAAACATATGCATAAACATTTAAATTTAATCACTCAAAGTTACCTTAAAATTTCAATTCAATTATTTGTGCTTTCGATTTAAAACATCTACAGGACCTGAAATTATATTTCCATCTGGAAGGGCTAATTCGTAACGGTAATTTCCTGAAACAAGTCCTGATCCATCCCAGTCATTTCTGTAATTATTTGTGAAAAACACTTTTTTGCCTTTTTGGTCATATATCGTTAGTCGTGCATACCTTGGAAGTCCGTAAATAAAAAACACATCATTAAATCCATCTCCGTTAGGGGTAACTACATTTGGGATGTGCAATTTTGAAGCGGGTAATTCCTCTCCACCCGGCAAATTTTCCTGAATGGGCTGAACTTCGTTGACCGATGACTCTTCTGCCTGACAAGGCCCAAGAAACAAATCATCAATATAGAGATACGCAATTTTTAGATACGCTTCTTTGAAATTACCAAGAAGTCCGGTAGAAGCGTCATTTTTAAAATTCCCGATGGTCAGGTATTTTTCCCCGCCCCGGGCGGTATAATTAAATTCCAATAATTTCCATGCTTCTGAGGTATCGCTTATTGCATCAAATTGCCGTGTGTTTAATTCCGGCTCACGCCGGATGACTGCCCAGCTACTACTTAATAAACTATCCTGACTAAGTGCAAATCCCAAAGCATCGGTGAAATATCTGCAGCGATCTGCTGCTGAAACCTTTAACTTAAGGCATATTTTTTCATCTGGGCGCAAAGCCCGGATTAATTTAACCTCAAGGTATTCTCTAAACTCCGCATTGTCCTGATCATACAATACGATGCCTGCAAATTGATTTCCTTGTGCAGCTTTCTGTTTTCCGTATGGCACCTCAGAATTGCTAATTAAATCGGGACTACCTTTACCTGCAGGAAACCAAGGCGTCGCCCAATCGATATTGCCCGAAAAACGAGATTTAACCGGTTTAAGTGAAAACTCAAAACCAGGATTGGGGATCAAATTCTGGCTTTTCACCAGATAACTCAAACCGAACAGAATAAAGAGTGTGCAAATGAATTTCACTTTGCAAAATAAAGTAAAGCTGCTGCCTCATTCCAATACGTCTCATTTATTTCTATCAACAAACTGTAAAATAGAAGTATGGAACAATTTTTTAAGAGAATCTTCTTTAACCTTTACACTATTCAGAATCAAAGAAGCGCGTATTTTTTCATTGCTACCAGGCAATTCTTCATGCTGAAGAATTTCGAGCAGTTCCAAGTATTCATCATGAAAAATACCATTGTAAAAGCTAAATAAGTTTATTGCAGCATCTTTTAAGTTTTCGTCTGAATCGTAACCGCTCAGCTTATGCGTTTCCAGCAATACAGAATCACAAGTGCTTACCAGATAACGATAGCGGTTGCGGATATTCTTGTCAGAGCCCGTCTCAAATGATTCTGACAACAGAAGCATTGCACTGTCTATTTTATTTTGCTGAAATTTGATAAATGATAAATATGCTTCTGGAGTGTTGAATTCCAGGTCGCCACAATTAGCCTTAGGCTTACAAGATTGAAAAATGCATAAAGCAATTAAAACGAAATAAAGCAAATATTTCACAGGTCCAAATTCAGTTAAGAGCTACAAAAAAAACGTCCTGCCCCGTGATGGAAGGGCAAGACGCTGAACAGAAAACAGGTGTTTTTTAATATTTTTTTAAAAATTCAGGCTGTAACAAAAATCGAGTTACCTGGTCACATTAAATTTTCTCACAAGTTCTCCTTTGGAAGTGGATAGTCTCATAAAATAGACTCCTGCAGGAATTTCATTGAGGTGCATTTCCAATTGCTCCGAAGGCTCAAATTTTGTATTGTTTGAATAAACTGTAGCTCCTATCGTATTGAAAACCTGAATGCTCATTACTTCGAATTCTTGGTTAACAAATTTTAAAAAGAAATTACCACCAACAGCCGGATTCGGATACAAAACAACGTCACCGGATACCAATTTGCTTGCAGGGCGTAAAACGTTTGAATAATCATTTAAGTTGCCGTTTTGAATATCAATCGAATACGCTGAAGCCGAACCTTCAGTGGTTTGCCCGGAATCATTAATATCCATTACACTAACATCAACTAATCTGGTGGCAATATCAGAATTGCCTACGCCTGTTTCATTGGATTGGAAAACTCCTGAAATATTATCAACTGTAATATAACTGATAAGAGATGCAATTTTTACCCGAACCGAAGACGCTTGGGAAAATGGATTCAACATAGGCAGAATATCCAAACCTCTGATAATAATGTCTACGTCAACCTTACCATCCTTTAAAAAGGCTTCACGACCTGCTTGCTCGTTGTTTTCTGGATTCAGAGTATGAATAATTTGAGCATGGCGCACACCATTTGCCGATTCTATTTGAGTTTTAATAGTTAGTATCGTATTTTGCTTAACCCGGCCATCATTAGGTATGTTCAGATATATTTCTGTAACAACAGCTTGTTCATTGCAATTATTTACTGTTGAACCGATAGCATTCAGACTCATTGTCATCATTGCCAGAAACAGTAATCCATTCAATTGAGTAAGGAGCTTTTTCATAACACAGGTATTTGAGTAATTCAAATATACAACATAGTGCCACAGTTTATTGTAACAGTTTTGTCAAACTATCGGATTGTTCAACAAGTATGATATTTTATTTGTGCTCGTTAAATTACACCTAATTTCCACATAAACAGATGTGTATGTAATTGGGCTCTTGTTTTCAAAGACATCAAATTATCGCGGGAGGCGTAATTTATCTCCTAGCGCATCAATAAAATTTTATTTTTGTCGGAACGCGGAATATGCAATCAAGCAAACTTATTCAACTTATAGGCTCACTTACGAAGAAGGAACTGAAAGACTTTCAGTTGTTTACTTCTTCCCAATACTTTAATAAGAATCAAAATCTGGTTCTGTTTCTGGAGCATTTGCTTGAATATGCTCCAAGCTTTCAATCAAATTTGCTTGAAAAGGAAAGTTTTTTTGCTCGCCATTACCCAAACGAAACCTTTGACGAACAAAAGCTTAGATACCTTCAATCTGATTTAACTAAATTGATCGAAGAGTTTCTGGCCTTTCAGGAATTTCAGCAGGACAAGTTCCGTCGTAAGTATTACCTGATGCAAAGTTTGAACAAACGAAATCTGGACAAATTTTTTCTGCAGGAGCTCGATCTGGTCAGGCAACTCAATAGCAAAGAACCTTACAGAGATTCGGGCTACTATTTCAACGAGCATCAAATAAGTGAATTGTCCTATCAATACACATCAGAAAAACGAAACAGAGCATTTGATTCTTCTTTGCAGGAAGTGATTGATAATCTTGAAATTACTTACCTGGCAAGAGGGTTTCGCTACTATTGCGAAATGATCAACCGACGAAACATTCTCAGTGTTGATTATAAACTGAGTTTTTTCGACCAAATGGTTAAGTATCTTGGCAATGAGCTTTTCGATTTTGTGCCAGCCATTCGGATTTACCGACTCATTCATGTTTCTTTAACCGAGCCTGATAATATTGCCAATTACAATTTGCTTCTAAGCGAGTTGGAGAAATCCGGACACCTTTTTAATCCAACCGAACAACGGGGGATGTATGTGTTTGCCCAAAATTTCTGCATTCGCAGGATAAACAGGGGAGAAGATGGAGCTCTTAGAGAAATATTTCAGCTTTATAAAATGATGGTCGATCGAAACCTGCTTTACGAAGGCAATTATGTTTCTCAGCCCGATTTTAAAAATATCGTTACCACAGCTCTTCGACTCGACGAAGTGGAATGGGTCAATCACTTTATTGAAGAATATAGAAGCAAACTAAATCCCGAGTTTAGCGAAAACGCTTACACATATAGCATGGCCTGGGTTCATTTTTCCCGCAAAGAGTACGACAAAGCGCTACGCATGCTGCTTCGCGTTGAGTTCAATGATGTATATTATCATCTCGACTCAAAGTCGCTATTAATGAAAGTGTACTATGAAATGGCTGAGTTTGATGCCTTCTTTTCCCTGGTAGATGCCTTCAAAATTTACCTGAGACGAAACAAATTCATTTCTGATTATCAGCGCGAAACTTACCATAATTTCATTTTAATCGTCAACCGACTGATGAAAGTGAAGAGTGGGAAAAATGACATGACCAAGGCATTGCACGAAGAAGTTTGCAGCACCAGGCCTGCGGCCGATCTTTCCTGGCTTAAAATGAAGTCACTGGAATTGATAGAAAAATATCGCATTCCGGTTTAGTGGGTCTTCACAAGCCGCCAACACGCTTGCAAGGGGGACTAAATTTTCAATTGTGTTTTTGCTTGGATTCTCTAAAAGCCTAAAGTGCTTTTTTTGCTAGCCAAGTCATTCAGATTTTCATTGGTTTTGTTCCAATCGTTTTATTATTCCTTCATCGTAACTTGTTGCTATGTTTCCATAGCGATTGTTGAACTTTTCGGAATTGAAAATATAGGGAAACTCAAGTTGGTAAAGCATTTCCTGCGATTCTTTAATCGTGGGAATGAACAATCCGATCAGTTTCAACATGAATTTACCAAAAACAGTGGGCTTCTTTTTATTTTGAGAATGTTCAAGGGCAATCTGCATCAATTGATTTCCGCTCAAGGCAGGACTCGCCGTGGGTAAATGCCAGGTTTGATTCCAGGCAAAATCATCTTTGGCCAGCAAATAAAGCCCCCGGGCAGCGTCTTCTGTATGTGTAAGCGAATGTGGCACAACCGCATTTACCATCCATTGAGGTGCTTTTCCTTTGGCTACGTTTTGAATAACCATGATCTCAAAAAAACTCATTTTTTCGGCGAACGGTCCATAAAAATCTGCACTTCGTGCGATGATGCCCTTAATTTTCCCAGACTCATACGCTTGTATAAATTGCTTCGCGATGGCAGCCCGAACCTCTCCTTTTTGACTAATTGGTTTAAATGGAGTGCTTTCAGTCATTTCTCCCTCCACTTTTCCATACATGTAAACATTATCGAAAAAGATAACCGGTACATTTTCAGAGGCACAGCTTTCGATCAGGATTTCCATGATTTGCGGCCAGCTTTTTTGCCAAACAGTGAGCTTGTACTCAATTCCAATGAGCATAAAAACAACTTTAGAGCCTCGAATGGCTTCCCTCATCTGGCTTTTGTTTAAAGCATCAGCTTTCACAATTTCACAGTCAGGAAAGGCTTTACCGCTTCGCGAGACCAATCTCACCGCCTCTTCGTTTTGCTTAAGAATTCTGACAAGGTTTTCTCCAATCGCGCCTCCTGCGCCAATGATGGTATAGGGTTGATTCATAACAATTGAATTTACAAGGCAAAACTAGAGCATCACTAAAAAAAGAAACATCCATTTTCGGTCAAAGGCCGAAAATGGATGTTGAAGAGTCGAAAAAGCGACGCGAATGACTAGTATGCTACCTGTCCTGATTGTCCAAGCTGTCGTAAATGATTGATATGAGATCCGATGGCATCGCGCATTTTGCGATGTTCAATGTAGGGAATCCCATAATCAGCGCATGCTTTTCGTATAATTTTCGAGATTTCCGGGTAGTGCACATGCGAGATCTTAGGAAAAAGGTGGTGTTCTATTTGAAAATTCAATCCACCTACCCACCAGGAAATCAGCTTGTTTCTGGTTGCAAAATTAGCAGTTGTTTTAAGCTGGTGGACAGCCCATTCGTCGGGCATTTTATTTTCAACAGGTTCGGGAAAGTGCGTTTCTTCAACAGTATGAGCCAATTGAAACACAATACTAAGAACAACACCGGCAAACATGCCATAAACCAGGAAACCGATCAGCCAGGGCCAGAAACCAACCATGTAAATAGGCAAGGCAACGAAAACAGCAAGGTGCATTAGTTTGAATGCCCAAAATGAAACGTGATCATTCAGTTTCATTTTTTTAAGCGGCATGGCACCTACTTTACCTGAAAAATACTTCTTGTAATCTGTATAAAAAATCCAGTAGATGTAAAGGAGAGAATACGCAAACCAGAAGTAAACATGCTGGTATTTATGCATTTTCTTGAATTGCTGACTTTCGCAAAGTCTCAGAAACACGCCTGCATTAATGTCATCATCAATGCCATCAATGTTTGTGTATGCATGGTGAATCACATTGTGTTTCGTATTCCACATAAATACATTGGCTCCCAGAAAATTAAGAGACAATCCCGCCAGTTTGTTGATCCAGGTATATTTACTAAAACTGCCGTGGGCGCCGTCGTGCATGACGTTAAATCCAATAGAAGCTGTTAAACCACCCAGAATGATACACTCAGCGAGAGCCAGCCACCAAACCGGTGTGAAAAAAACAAGATGAATAAAAACAACATGAAAGGCAACAACCAAAAGAATGGCTTTGGTGAATAAATGTAAATTACCGGTTGGTGCCTGCCCCACTTCCTGAAAATAATCTGCAATGCGCTTTTTTAGCTCTGCATGAAACGAACCGGAGGTACTTGAAAATTTAGGTGCTGTCATAAGATGAAAGCTGGTTTTAATGATTAAGATTACAAAATTAGTAAACAGCTCAATCGGAAAGATTTGAGAAGTACTAATTTTAATTAACAAACGAGATTAAAAAAAGATCAGGAGGCTTTTTGAAGACTGGGCTTATTTCTCCAATTTCTATGTTGATTTCGTGATTTAGGCTGGTTTTGTGTTTTACTTTGAGCAAGCACCACCGGGCTCTTGAGCACCGGAGCAGTCATTGTTCCAAACGTTTGAGCAGGAATGCTGATCTTTATCAACTTCTCAATGTCTCGTAAAAAAATCTTCTCGTCATGATCGCAAAATGATACGGCAAGTCCTGATGAACCGGCGCGTCCTGTTCGTCCAATTCTGTGAACATACGTTTCAGGCACATTGGGAAGCTCGTAATTGATAACCAGTGAAAGTTGGTCAATATCAATTCCTCTGGCAGCAATGTCTGTAGCAATAAGCACTGATATTTTACCACTTTTGAAATTCGAAAGGGCTTTTTGTCTGGCACTTTGCGATTTGTTTCCGTGAATGGCTTCGGATGTAATTTCCGATTTCATCAGGTCCTTCACCAAGCGATTCGCTCCATGCTTTGTGCGTGTAAAAATCAAACAGGAATTGTCTTTGTGTTTATTCAGGAGTTCAACCAGCAGCGCCTTTTTATTGTCTTTGGCCACATGAAACACCGTTTGATTAATTTTCTCAGCGGTGCTGGATGTTGGGCTCACGTTGACCTGTGCCGGGTTTTTTAACATGCTGTCAGCCAGCTTCCTGATATCATCAGGCATGGTTGCTGAAAAAAACAGGGTTTGACGTTGTGCCGGAATCTCCTGCAAAATGCGCTTGATGTCTCTTAAGAAACCCATATCTAACATCCTGTCAGCTTCGTCAAGTACCAGGTAGCCGATTTTATCGATGCGGACGATTTTTTGCTGAATCAGATCCAGCAAACGACCCGGTGTTGCAATCAGAACATCGCAACCACGACTTAACTCACGTTCCTGTTTTTGCTGAGGCACGCCTCCGAAAATTACACAGGTCTTAATGTTCAAATTCCTGCCGTAGGCAGTGAGTGATTCATGAATTTGAATGGCAAGTTCTCGTGTTGGACAAAGAATCAGACTTTGTATAGAACCTTTGTTTTTAATGATGCCTTTTGAAAGCATTTCCAGTAATGGCAAGCCAAATGCTGCTGTTTTTCCTGTGCCTGTTTGCGCACAGGAAAGTAAATCTCTTCCCTGTAATACAATCGGTATCGACTGCTGCTGCACAGGAGTGGGGTTTTCATAGCCTTCGGCTTGAAGGTTTGAAAGAATCGGGTTGCTTAACCCGAGCGACGAAAATGTTATCATTTAATTTTTGTTGAAGAACCGCTTTCAGTTTATATACTGAAAATAGAAGCAGAGTGCGGTTAATCCTTTATTGTTAATCCCTTGGGATTTGTGGCCAGTTGATGAACAACTTTCAGTAAGCCGCGGCAAAGGTAGGTAATAATCGGGTAGCTTTTACATTGAGCATGGTGAGGCCTTAAAAAGCCAGTAAACCAAATCAGCCCAGAGATTTATAAAAAACAAAAAAAGCGGACCCCAATTAAAGAAGTCCGCTTTGTATGAATCAATATCTTTTATCGTGTAAAAATCAGGCGGGTTATAAAAATTCCCTTTCCATCGTCGCCACCGGCATCACTTTCAACACCACTGGTAACAAATGCAAGCCTCCAGCCTTCTTTTGCGAGTTCATTTATTTTTGAAGCAATTAAGGCATCGTTGGAAGCAATGTTTTGAAAATTAATACCAACACCACTGTAAAAGTTAAGAAGTTTTGTTTCTGCAAAGGCATCCACTTTCGCATCGCTTCTATCAATGGTTCCTTGTTTGGAATCCTTTCCATCCGTTCTTTCGGTGGTAAAATCAGCAGCGTTAATTTGCGTTTTGTTCTCAATCATTCGGGATCTGCCTAAGCCCATGGGTACTATCGATTCTACAATAGTTATTACTTTGTATTCAGGTGTTTGAGCTTTCAGGTGTTCGATTGGCAGCAGTGCGATTACGCACAAAAGCGCTGGCATAATGATATTTTTCATGGTCATTTTATTTTCGGCAACCTTGATAAATATTATGCCATTTATTTAGGTGCAGGAAGAATCCAATCAGGATCTCTATGTGGCGAATAGGCAACTTTGGAAAGATCGGTGTTTGGATCCACCAGCGGTGCAAAAGGCCTTCCGTTCAAGGATACATTTATTTCAGCAGTGATAATCATGTCCTTACCTGTTTCCTTTTTGAAGCGCTGGTTCAGATAAACAGCAAATTTATACACCATATCGGCATGTTGCCCGAGGTAATTTACCTGCATGGTGTTTATGATTCGCCCAATGTTTATTTGTTGTTTTGGTGTTTGAGCATCCGGCTGGAAAAAATACTTCACCTGAACTTGTTTGGTATTTAACTTCATTCGCCAGGCAAAAAAATCACCCTGCCCGGTCCAACTAGGTCTTGAACTGATTAAATGCGGACGTGCCGGAAGCAATAACTGAATCACTACATAGGTAAACAATACAATTCGAATGGATTTTGCATTGGAAGGAAGTAAATCCTCTGGTTTTTCTTTCAGTTGAAAGGTAGGCTCAATGCCGGGGAGAAATCTCGAAAACAATTTTCTTAATCCGCCGGGAGGCGCAAAAATCACATTCGCACCCATCATAAGCAAGGGAAACACCCCGATATCTCCTCCTTCACCTTCATTGAAAATAAAAATATTTGTGATGTGGAAAACCAAGGTAAGCACCAGCGCGTATGGGAATGTCCTTCGCATAAGAAGGAAGAAAGAGATGAATAAGTCAAAAAACAAGCCCCCGTAAGTAATGTAATAAACAGCAAATTCGGTTTCAAGCAAATGCGGGAAGGGGGATGCTGCCTTGTTGATTTCGAGCAAGGTTCGTGTTGGTTGTTGCAAAATAAACCAGTCGTAATTCAATTTTACCACACCACCAAAGAAGTAAACCAGACAAATCATGAACACGATTACATCAAATTGCCAGCGGTAAACAAACCTTTTGCCTGAGGCCGTTAGCGGTTGAGGGAAAATAATGAAGAAAGCTGTAAGAATCAATATCAGGTAGAAGTGGTTGTTGTAATAACTTTCTTCAAGCAGAAAGAGGTAGCCAAAAGAAACGAAATACATGGTAGCTCCGATTCGCAGCGTTTTCCTGAAAAGCATCAGGATGGCACCAATCAGGGTTAGAAACAGCGCGAATTTCATTCCTGCTTCGGGCAATGGTTTTATAAATGGCAGATAATGAAAATGAAAGGTGAAAGCCGGCGCCAAAATTCCCTTTTCGATGAAGCCGAACTTTACATAACTGCTGTATTGGAGAATCAAAGCCAGCGCAAAAACGATTCTGAACGCATCGTATCTAAGCGGATCAATCGGATCAAAAAGTTTTTGATTGTATTGTTTAAGAGTAGAAAGCATACCTTATTAATTTCAACTAAAAGCACAAATGATTCCTCCCATAAGCGCTATGCAAATGGTCCAGTAAAGATTGTGAATGAATATATATTTGAATGATTTCCTTTCTAAAAGAGCCAAAACTCCTACGAAAGGTGTTGCAGTTAAAAGCCCAACCAGAACTCCATGAAAAGCACCGTGTTTAAAGGTTCTGAAATTTTCACCGTAAATTCTCATAGCATCTTCAATCCAGATAGCTGCTTTACCGCCGGCACCTTCAAGTTCAATGTCATTAGCAACGATGGAATACAAATGCCATTGGTGAATAACCATAAACTGAAGTGAAAAGGCAAGGAGGAAGCTGAAAAGAAAAGACATTCCGAAAATCAGCATTTTGTTTCCCTTGGTAAGAAGTTCGGGCCTTATTCCTGACTCGCGCATCCACATTTTTCCGAGCAGAGCAGGATGGTACCACAAAGCCCCTACCAACACAGGTATCAAGGCTGAAATGAGTATAACCGGAAAGTTAACCTGCATCATGGCGTATTTGATTTTAGTACAAGCAGCCAAATTAATCAAGTTTACTTATTGCAAATACACCTGAACCTTAAAAGGACAATTAAACGCCTGCTTACGTATGATATAATAGTGTTCTGTATCCACTTTTTTTTGAAATGTCATGCCTGTTTTCTGCATGATACGGATAGAAGCCAGATTTTCTTCATGCGCGCAGGCATATACTTCTTCCAGTTTGAAAAACTCAAAAGCCAGTTTCAATGAGGCAAATGAAGCCTCAGTGGCAAGTCCCTTGTTCCAAAAACGTTTATGAAAACGGTAACCTAAATCCACCTGTCCATCCTCATGAAGCCGGATTCCGCACCAACCGACATTTTCGCCTGTTTCTTTTAGAATGCAGGTCCAGCGCCCGTATCCGCAATGTTCATAGGTGTATCCGGGGTATTTTTCCAAAAACTGTTCACTTTTCTCAAAAGATTCAAAGGGAACATCGCCTGTGTATCTGATTACTTCCGGATCAAGGTTGAGTTGAAAAAAGTCCTTTGCATCTGCGGGAAGCATTTCCCGCAAGAAGAGGCGGGGAGTTTCCATTTGTTTTAAACGCAGAATCATTGCTGCATCAAACGTATAGTGGTTTGGTAGCCTTCGTTTGTAAATAAGCGAGCAAAGTAAATTCCAGGGCTTGCCTTCAATTCAAACTCAGCAAGTGGATGATCAATTTCGGTGATGATTTTACCACTCACATCTGCAATTTGCAAGGATCGGATTGCTTTGGATGATTGGATTTGATAACGTCCTGTTCCCGGATTGGGGAATATCTGAATCAATGGATTTTCGTTTTGTTTCAATGCGGTGGGTAAACAGTCCAAACTAAGGATTTTTTTCCAGAGCATGTTTGGTAATATGGTGGGCACCAGGCTGGTTACGCCTTCCGGCGGATTGCCCATTCTTACAACAACATAGCCTGTTGAAGGAGAAACCATGACACATTGCACATTCTTTCCAATTCCTGAAAAAACATCGGCCGGGGCATCCGGCATGAGCATGCCGGGAAACACTGTTTGAAAGCCGGGCAGCATAAACGACTCCTGTCCGTTCAACCACCAAAGATATCCGTATGATTTGTTGAGGTCCTGCGATGGATTCACCATGGCATCAAAAAACTGTTGATCGTGCATGATGGTGTCCTGGTTCCACACTCCCTTGTTTTGGCAAAGCAATCCAAATCTCGCCATGGATCTCGCTTTACTAAAGAACACATTGTTGTATTCAATTTGCAGGTATACTCCAGAAATACCCGCTGTCTGACTTAAATTGCTAAAAACGAAATTGTTCAAAGGAACTCCTGTAGCTTCAATCATGACCTGATCGAGCAGGGTGTAAGGCGCATTGTGGTAAGACCAGCGAGTACCAGGCTCGCTCAGGTACTGAAGGCACGAACTTAATGTACAGTCGAGGTTTCCTTGTTGGTCATCCAATCCGCTGTTCATGCTCAGTTGATTTCGTATGGTTATTTTTTCTTCCTGTTCGGGGGTGCAGCTTGTCCAACCTTGACCTAGATATTCAGAGGAAGTGTCTTCGATACTTAAAAAACCTTGTTCCTGAGCCAGGCCAACCAGAAATGCGGTGAGCGATTTCCCGGCTGAGGCCCAGTACCAAACACTATCGGAGGTAAACGTTCCATAATAGTGTTCAAGCGCCATTTTGCCATCCTTAAGCACAATCAAAGCCTTGGTATTGTTATCGCCGGCGTAATCAATCAATGCAGCCACCGAATCGGGGCACCAACCAAGTTCCCCATGAGAAATGGTTTGCCATGTATTTCCCGCCTGCGGCGGATAATAGATGTTTTGAGCACCAAGTGAAGTAAATAAAAACCAAGTGATAAGTGTTGTAAACAAGTATTTCATGGGGGCAGGACGCTTAATAAAACAGAAAGTTTAAATCAACGGAGAATAATCTACTTTTTAGTGTTGAACTTGTATTGGTTCCAGTAATGCACAAATCCAAGCTGTAATTTTTCAAATGTAATATGAAGTTTTTTTGATGAAAGTATGATTGGTGTGCCATAGTTTTTCAGACGGGCTTTCATTTTTATGGATGTCCAACCGCCCAGCGGACGAATATAAACAGAGGGTTTTTCTAAAATTATGGCAAGTATTTGTTCCTTATCTGTATTAATAAAAGCCAGGTCTTTCACATCTTCCCACTTTACGTGAACCAGCGTGTAGTTGCCAATTTTGCAATCGAATCCTAAATCATGATATCGCAGTTCGGGCAATGGATTAATGAGTCTTAAAACAGAAAAATAAAGAAGAATGAGTGAGAGAATTAAAATGGTCCAAACAACAGTGTAAACCAAGGTATCAGGAATATTCGTGAAACGCAGACGTGAAACCAAAAACCAAATGCAAGCTCAAAAAACTACAGCAGAAATGATTGCCTGAAAGCCCTGACCAATTCGGTTTGATTTGTATTCAGCGGGATAGGCGTTGCTCATGTTGTAAATTTAGAGTTTATTCATCATAGGTTTCGCACCTGAAACCTTAAGAAATGGTGAATGAATTGAATCACATCCGTAATCAGTTTTAATTCAGCAAGAAAACAATCGAAGATGGTTCCTTAAATGGAACCCGGCATCCTTGAAAAAGTTCATTCCCGGTAGGAAGGAGGTCTGAATAAAAGAATAAAATGCCTGTTAGAAAAACAAGCCGCTGTGTGATCGACATGAGTAGGGTTCATTGCAAGTTAAAATGCCTGAAAAAAAAGGGTATTTTATTAAGAATACCTGAATTGAATTAAGCTTCCGCAGAATTTTGGCGAAGTGAAATGGGACCTTTCGTTGGATAGGCGGTACAGGTGAGGATCAGCCCTTTTTTTAAATCGTTTTCGGTTAAAACTTCATTGCGGCTCATGTAAACTTCACCTTCGGTGAGATGAATCTGGCAGGTGCTGCAGCGACCACCTTCGCAGGACCAGGGCGTTTCAATTCCGGCTTCACGGAGGGCCTTCAAAATTGTTTTATTGCCCGGAACCTGAATCACACCGGAATAATTATTCTGGTTAAGATGCACCTCGAACAATCCATCAGCAAATTTGTGCGAAGGATTTTGGCTTGAAAGTTCGCGCCAGTATAGTTCGGAATGAAAACGCTCTTTGATTATGCCATGTAATTTTGCTTTTACCTCGCATAAATACATGTAGGTTTCGGGTCCGCATACAAAAACATGCAGAGGTAAAGGTTCGGAGGGCGCCTGTGTTTTGAAAAATCGATCCAGATAGTCCCCATTCATGCGTGCATCTATAATATTGAACGCGTTACTGAAAAAGAATCGGGCATTCAAACCCGGGTAAGTTTCCTGCACGTTCCTCAACCTATCATGAAAGATGGTCGACTCGGGCGATTGATTCGAATAGTTTAGAAAAACCTGAGCATAGGGCCGGTGAAAAAGAAATTCTTTCAGAATGGAAAAAATGGGGACAATTCCGCTACCGGCAGCAAATAAAAGCGGGCAGATTTCCAAATCGTCGTTGAGGCAAAATTTACCTGCCGGGGGCAGACACTCAACTACATCGCCCACATTCCACTCGTCCAGGATATATCTTGAGCCAATTCCATTGCTTACTCTTTTCACCGTAATTCCCGGAAATTCATCCGCCGAAGGCGAGGTACAAAAGGAGTAAGCCCGCCTGATTTGGCCCGAAGATACCGGAATTAGAAAACTTAAGAATTGACCCGCTTTGTAAACAAGTTCTTGGTTGTCAAAATAATACGATTTCGAATCGGAGGTTTCTTCAACGATTTCCCGGATGCGCAAATGCAGTGTTTTCATGAGCGCTGCAAGATAATACAATGATGTGTCAGCGATTTGCTACTCTGCAAACTTCGCCGGTGGATGTTCTCAGAATGAACCATCCTGCCGAAGGCAGAAAAAGGCTTGCGCCGCTTTGCTTCTGGTGTTTGAAAAGAAAACGACCCTGCAAATCGTATACATCAACAAAAGTGGCTTCACCCAAATGCATCAGATTCGTATTTCCCGCAGCCGGATTGGGATACGCATAAAAAGCGTTTTTTTTAATTGCCGGACTTTCTTTGCCTGTTACCAAATCATCCAGTCTAACCACCCCCTTAACTGCATCATTAAAATCACTTTTAAATGAGCCTCCCAAGTATAGCCCATCGCTTACGAAAACTTCCTCCACAAATTCATTTTCCTGTTCACAAAGCCAGGCAAGGGGTTCGGGAAATTCGTCGGTGTTTTGCCAAATAGCCAGACCTTTGCCGAAAACCATCAGGTTTTCAGCGTTAAAATTGCCCGCAGCCATAAGCCTTCCGTTGAAATTGTAAAGTTTTTTAACGAGTGAATTGCTATCGAGTAAACTCATGTAACTTATTCCGCCAATGGCTTGCCATGTATTGCCGGCGTATTTCATGACTCCTTGAATTTCGTTTCCTTCTTTGAGCTTGCCTGCTGCAAAAACCTCGTTATTTACTTGTTCAATGTCGTAAACTGTTGTGTAAATTCCCTGTGAGCGATCCTCCGCAGCGCTGCCATTCCAAAACACAAGATTATTGCAAGCTATCCCATTGCAGGAGTTAAAATTACCTCCGAGCCAAATTCCTTCGGGAGTTGAAATAGCGCAGTTTACAGGACCATTTGGCAATATTCCTGCAGTGTCCCATTCATTTCCATCCCATTTTGCTGCATGTTGAATGCTTCCTTTTGAATTGTTTAATTGAAAAGAGCCAAAGGCATAAAGTTCATTGTTATGAATCAACAAGTCGCGAATTTCGCCATCAATGGTTGATCCCATGGCTTCCCAACCATCGCCTCCAAACACTGCAACATTATATACACTGGCATTACCGGCTTGGTTGAACTGTCCTGCAGCTATCAAATTATCGTTGAAAATCAAAAGTTTTTTAACAGTTCCGTTAATCCCTCCGTCCATTTCTGTCCAAAGCCAACCTGCAAAGCCTGAAACATACATGGCAATGTTTGCAGCAGGTACTGTTCCGGCAGTATCAAAGGCACCGGCAGCAATTAACACGCCTTGATGTTCGATCATGGAGTAAACGGTTCCATTGATTCCTTCGGCAAGGGGACTTAGAATGGTGTTTGGAGGGTACCCCGGTTGAATCCAGGCCAGTTCATCAAGCGTAAAGCCATGTTCCTGAGCCCATTCGGCTACGCCGGATGTTTTGATTTGTCGCACATACGCCAGATTCTCAACCTTTGAAATGGTATTGGCTAATTGAGAATACCCGCTTTGTTTCATCAGAAATCCTACGGCGCAATGGGCTTGGTAATTATCAATAAAAACAGGCGTTTGAAAAGGTGCGTGCTGGTTAACCGGATACCTTTTAGCGAGTGCATAATCATGCAAAACATTCAATAAATCAAGACGCTTTGTTTGGCAGTCCCGGCTTAGCCGCTCGGTATTTCTGGCCCGAAGCACTTGCTCAACATGCAATAAATGGTTTTGAATGGCATCATCGAAATTTTTGGGAAACACCTGCTGTTCCCTCCAAAAATCGGGTAAGTCGTTTTGCAAATCCACTTCGCGGTTCACCGCACGCATCATATCAATCAAAGGTGTGGCAAAGGCGAACGAGTTTGTAATAAGAATCAGTAGCGTAATGAGTGGTTTCATGATCTTAATTTGATTATGAAGGTAGAACAAAAAATTTAGAATCGGTTCAATTGTTCAGTTTTTAATTGATTGAAGGCTATACGTCGGTCTACATTGCTATTTTTGGCATAATGACACGATGCTGGTATTTACTATTTATGTTGATGACTTTCATGCATGGTTTGAAAGCACAAGTGATGCAAAAAACGGGTTATACAGCTTTTCCTTCTGAATTTGTGGCTTCCCGACGAGTGGATGTTTATCTTCCGCCGGATTATCCGGCAAAGGCACCATATCGGGTGCTTTACATGCATGATGGACAGAATTTAAGCGATCCTGCCACATCCATGCGCAGCATGCCCTGGAAAGCCGATTTCAGTTTGATGCAATTGATGAAAAAAGGAGAAATTCCGCCATGCATTCTGGTTGGCATCTGGAACACCTCGGCGAGATACCAGGAATATGCTCCAGAGCCCGCATTTACGCATGCCGGCGATAGTTTGAAGCTAAAAATCAAGGAGCACTACGGCGAAATGCCCTATTCTGATCGTTACTTGCGCTTTATAACCGAAGAACTTAAGCCATTTATTGACCGTGAATACCTGACTAATCCTGATGCTCAGTCAACTGCAATTGCCGGTTCCAGCATGGGAGGCTTGATATCGCTTTATGCCCTTTGTAAGTACCCCGGAGTTTTTGGAAGCGCTGCATGTCTGTCGATTCACTGGCCAATTTTAACGAAGGTAAATGACAAAAGCATGTTTCATTCCTTCAGCCGTTGGCTGGAAGAAAACCTGCCCAAAGATGGAGAGCATTTAATTTATTTAGACCAGGGAACCGAAACGCTTGACTCACTGTACGCTCCGTACATGAATGAGATCAGGCAATTATTTATTCGTGCAGCTTTTCCTGCCGAAAGCTATTCGATACGTGTATTCGAAGGTGCAGCTCACGAAGAATCGGCCTGGGCAGAACGATTTCCGGAAGTGCTGAGGTATTTGTACCGAAGATAAATCAGGCCTTCAGGAATTTTTTGATGTCTGTATTGCTTCCGTAAACAACCATCAAATTGCCCGATTTTAAAACTGTTTCAGGGGTAGCAACTCGTTGCACTTTTTCTTCACGACGACGAGTGCCCAAAAAGCTCTTTCCTTCAATAACTTCGATGGTGGTCAGTACAAGCAGGTTAAATCTGTTTCTGATAGACAGTTCCTCAATGGTTTTGCCGTTAAACGATTCAGGTACAGAAACTTCCACAATGCTAAACTCATCGCTTAATTCAAAGGAGTCAACAACGCCTTTTAAACATAGTTTTTTGGCCCATCGTTCAGCGGTTTCTTCTTCAGGATGCACAATTTCATCCACACCCATGGCCTGTAAAATTGTTTCGTGCAGTGGGTTGATAGCTCTGCTTATTAAACGTTTAACTTTCAGGTTTTTGAGTACGGCAGTGGTCATGATATTGGCACCTTGATCTTCGCCTATGGCAACAATTACAATGTCAGTATCCTGTAAAGGGAGCCCTGAAACAATGTGCTGGTCGGTACTGTCGAGGCAGATAGTATGCGAAATGCGCGATTTGTACATATCTACCTTGGTCATGTTATTATCAACCCCAATAACTTCATTTCCTTGTTCTGTAAGTTTTTGCGCGAGTGAAGCGCCAAAATTTCCAAGTCCGACAATAATGTATTTCATAGGTGAACAGGTTTAATTAATCAGGATGGATTCGGTTGGGTACCGGTAATTCTTGAAGGCCGTTTGTTTCATTAAGGCAATCAGCAAAGAAAGCATGCTCACGCGTCCGATAAACATAACAATAATGAGTACCAGTTTGGATAAAGAGCTAAGTTTTGCGGTTATACCAAGGCTTAATCCTACGGTTGAGTAGGCCGAAAAACATTCAAAGCTTATATCGCGGAGCGATAAATGAGGCTCAATACTTACGAGCAGGCAAATTGCAAGGCCGGTCACGATTAGCGATAGTGAAATAATGGCAAAGGCTCGTCTTACCGAAATATCGGCAATTTCGCGGCGATAAATTTCAATTCTGGTTTTACCTCTGGCAAGGCTCAAAAAATTAAGCACTGCAATAGCTGCGGTGCTGGTTTTTATCCCACCTCCGGTGGATGCGGGCGAGGCTCCAATAAACATCAATAAAATAAATATCATGATGGTGGAGAGGTGCATGGCAGACATATCTACCGAGTTAAAGCCTGCCGTTCTGGTGGTTGTTGAATTAAAAAAAGCAACAATCATTTTTCCGGGAATCGAATGTTCTTTTAAAGTATTGTCGTATTCGATGAAAAACATGAGTAAGGTACCTGTTACCATAAGGATACCTGATGTTATGAGCACAATCCGGGTGTTTAAATTAATGACCCATGGTTTGGAAAACGCTCCGCGACGCATGATGGATTTGTTTACCCACTTTATAATGAGGTGTTTAAGGTATTTTAATAAGTTAAATACGATAGGGAAACCAATACCCCCAACAATGTACAAGGCGGCAATGATGAGTTGTAAGGGATAGTTAAAGCGGAAAACAGGTTCATACAATGAGCCTGAAAGTGTTGAAAAACCAGCATTGCAGAATCCTGAAACGGAATGAAAGATAGAGAAGAAGATTCGTTCAGAATAGTTGAATAACTCAGATGATTGTAAACTGAAATAAATCATGAAAGCACCTGTTGCTTCAATGATGAGCGTAATAGTGATGATTCGTTTCAGGGTCAAAAATACCTCTCCGAGTTTCTCTGAATTGGTCATATCACTCAAGACCAATTGGTTTTCGTATGAAGCGCCTCCCTGAAAAAAATAGCTGAAATAACTGGCAAAAGTCATAATTCCAAGTCCGCCGAGCTGAATTAAAACCAACAAAGCCACCTGGCCAAAATACGTAAAACCGGTTCCTGTATCGAGTACCGAAAGTCCGGTAACACAAACTGCACTGGTGGAGGTAAAAAGAGCATCAATAAAGCTGATTCCGTTCACAGTGGCTCGTGGCAGCATTAAAATGAGCGAGCCCAATAAAATCAAACTCACAAAACTTACTACAAATAGCTGAGCGGGATTGAGGATGGTGCGCCTAAATACAATTTGCAGTGTGGTTACTTCTCTTACAAAGACTAAAAACATAGCGGAAATCCGCCAGGCTTCGTGATGAAAGAGTTGGCTAATGATTGGAAATTTTCCGTGGAAAAGAAATTCGATAAAGAGCAGAAAAAAAAAGCTCACACTCACCAAATCAAACAAGATAACAGAAAACTTAGGTCTGCTTGGATGTTCAAAATACCTAGAAATGGTAGAGAAAATTGCTGCCGCAAGGATGATGGTGTAAAAAATATTCAGCCAGATGTCCTCTCGTGTAGCATGAAGGAATCCCATGTCATACAGAACAGCAACAACGGCAAGCACACTCAGTCCGACATGAAAGCGCCTGAGAATTCTGAAAACGATATTCAGGCCTTGTTTAAGTGGCAATGTAAGTTTCTTCTAAACGGTTAAAAAGCAATCCCTGACAATCAAGGTTCGGTTCTCAAAATTACTTCAGAACCAGGCAAGGTAAACTCTTTATTTTCGGGGTGTTGAATAATTACGACAGCTCCATAGGGAAATGATTCGATGGATTCTGTTGGAATGAAAGGTCTGCCGGGTATCAACATGGTTATTGTTCCATGAGCGCCACCAACGGGTTTGTAGCTGGACGTGGTTCCTTCAAAGGCCCTGAAACCAAATTCCTCATTTAAGAGCGTTTCGCATTTTCTTACATCTTTGGTGATGAGCGAAAAATCACAAATCTTGGTCATCAAACTGCGTGAAAAAACGCCCTCTACCGAATTTTCCGATGCTTCCCGGCCAATTAATTCAATAATCTGACCGTTGGGGTCTTTGAAAAATACAGATCTGGATCTATACAAAGGTCTGTAAATGATTTCGGCTCCGGTTTCTTCATCGGTAAGTATTTCAACCGCTTGTTGAGGGCCGTCAGCATATTTACCACCTTCGTTTTTTAGCCAGTCAAGAGCATTTTCTACTTGATTGGCAGGGATTTCTATTGCGAAATGATAGATAGGTGCATTGATTGTGACCTGGTTAAGGAACTTGAGTCTGCTGCTGCCAATTTGAAAGGTAACGGAAGTTGGGGTGTTGTCGATGACCTCAAACCCAAGCTGACCTTGCCAAAATTCGGTTGCAGCCTGTAAGCTGGCCGTTCTTAGGACCAGTTCTTTGTAAACTATTGATTTTTCGGGGTAAACAAGAGGATCAAGTTCTTCTTTCTTGCAGGAGGAGAGGACTAAAAAGGCCATTATAACCAGTAAGCCTGAGGCTTTCAGGAAAACACGACTGTAATTTCTTGCGAAGCTCATTTGCGACGTTTCCTTTTAGATTTGGATTTAGATTTCGACTTTTCTTCTTTGCTTTGAGGGACGAAATAAGCGGGAACTGTGTCGTCCTGCTCATAATCTCTATCCAAAGCGAAGCTTAAGCCGATTCGGGCAACAGGCCCGGCCTGCCAGTTTTCGCCTTCAATGAAGCCCATGGTTTTGTATCCAGCTTCAAAAGCCAGTGACATTGGATGTTTCCAACTGTTTGTTAACTTAATCCTGCCTGACACGCTGGCCATGCCTCCCCAGCCAATTGGGTCAATTTCCTGGGTGGTCCAACCCGAATAAAAATAGCGTTGTTTCCAAACTGAAACGTGTGCGTTGAGGTTCACCTTCGTATTTCTGTAGAAGTTGAATAATTTAATTCCTCCACCATACGATTCTGAAAATACATTAGTTCCAATTCTATAGTAAAGTTGAGCCATTTGTCTGTGATGGGTAATTGCCACAGAAGGAATCCACTCAGCACCAAAAGGGGTAAATCCAAATCGCACCCAGGGAAGCACCGAATAGCCATAACCGAATCTGAAAGCCGGGGTTCGCATGCTATCGCGACCTTGAATCATGTAATTGTAGAACACACTATAAAGTGATGTATACAGATTGGGGTTCGTAAATGCAGCAAGTGCATAATCTCTTTTTAAGCGAGAGGCTGAATATTGATAACTTGAAATACTCCCAAACTGTCGATTTGTATAGTACAACCAGTCTTCAACGGCTGTTGATCCCGGTTTAGCTTCAGCCGAGGCTGAGAAAACACCGGCAATACCTGCCATTTGTACCCGAAGCAGGTGTAATGCTTCACGATAAGTTAATGAATGCCTTTGCATCCAGCGGAGCGAAAGAATCTCACTTGAAATGTTTCCTGCATCCAGCGCAGCGCTGCTGATTTGTGATAGCTGCATGCGCGAAGCTTCGTTCTCAACCAGCATGCGATCGTAGACAATGCTTCCCTGGGGTTTCCAAAACGGAAGGGGATAAGGAGCCCGCATATTGTATGAAATTCCGCTTAGTTCAAATTCACGGGCACGTGCCATCGAGCCAAAGAAATCTTGTTCGGC
>Ga0169931_10003522_pt1 | contig 24787 bp, 24 predicted proteins | sample Kivu_15m_20L_FD_129675 | JGI IMG/M metagenome (GOLD analysis project Ga0169931, IMG submission 129675) | Freshwater microbial communities from Lake Kivu, Western Province, Rwanda to study Microbial Dark Matter (Phase II) - Kivu_15m_20L... | ecosystem: Environmental > Aquatic > Freshwater > Lake...
CGCGGTACGAGAAGACCGCCCGGAACTACCTCAGCATGGCACAGTTCGCGGGCATGACCGTCTGGTTGCGATAGGATAATCAACCCCAGTTGATCACGAACTTCGATCAACACGCCCTAGGCGAATTTCTAAGTTGGCCAGTTGGCCCCCTTTGGTGGCCTTCTTTGGCACCCTTCGACCCGTTGGCCCCCTTCGAACCGCGGGCGCACCTTGACGCGGCGCGCGCGGGCACCTAGCGTGAATCGGGCAACTTTCTATCCATCGAGTGCGCGGCGGTCCCTTCAATGCCCGGTATGTGTGTGGTCGGGTTGCAGTGGGGCGACGAAGCCAAAGGCAAAATCGTCGATCTGCTCGGTGACGATACCGACCTCGTGGTGCGGTACAACGGCGGCGCGAACGCCGGGCACACCGTCGTCGTGAACGGCAAAGCGTTCAAACTCTCGCTGCTACCCACGGGCGTCATCCGGCCGAACGTGAAGTCGGTGATCGGCAACGGCGTGGTGGTGTACCCGCCGCGGTTCATCGAAGAGGTCGAGAACCTCAAGAAAGGCGGGATCGACGTGTCCGGTTCGCTGTTCGTCAGTGACCACGCGCACGTCATCTTCCCCTATCACATGGAAGAGGAGCGCCTGCTCGAAAGCGGCGGCGAGGGGAAGATCGGCACCACCGGTCGCGGGATCGGGCCGTGCTACCAAGACAAAGTCGGCCGGCGGTTCGGCATCCGCGTCGGCGAACTGCTGCGCGGCGAACTGCTGCGCGACAAACTCAAGTTCGTGGTGCCGTTCAAGAACAAGCTGATGTCCGCGTTCGCCACCGGCACCGACGCGAAGGCGTTCGACGCGAGCGCGATCGCGGACGAGTACCTCGGCTACGCTGAGCGCCTTCGGCCGCACGTCGTGGACACGAGCCGCATGTTGCACGACGCGCTCGCCGCCGGGAAGAAGATCATCTTCGAAGCGGCGCAAGGTAGCCTCCTCGACGTGGATCACGGCACCTACCCCTATGTGACCAGTTCGAGCAGTCTGCCGTCGGGCATCTGGGGCGGAACCGGTGTGCCGGCGAAGTTCGTCACACGCATCATCGGCGTGGTGAAAGCGTACACGACGCGCGTGGGCCAAGGCCCGTGCCCGACGGAACTGCTGGACGGCCCCGACGGAACCGGCGAGCGCATTCGCAAGATCGGCCGCGAGTACGGCACCGTGACCGGTCGGCCGCGGCGGGTGGGCTGGTTCGACGCGGTCGCGGTGCGCTACACCGCGGCGCTCTCCGGTGCGGACGAAATCACGCTGATGCTGCTCGATGTGCTGAGCGGCCTGCCCGAACTGAAACTGTGCGTGGCCTACGACCTCGACGGCGAGCGCGTCACGCACTTCCCGAGCGACGCCTACCAACTGGAGCGGTGCAAACCGATTTACGAATCGATCCCCGGTTGGAGCGAAGACATCACGGGCGTTCGCAAACTGAGCGACTTGCCCGCGGGCGCGCGCCGCTACGTGGAGCGCATCAGCGAACTGGTGGGGCTGAAGGTGAGCGTGGTGTCGGTCGGCCCCGACCGCGCACAATCGATCATGACGTAAACCATGCGTGCCGCTGACCGCATCATCACGACGCTACCGCTCGCGGAACTGTTCGACGAGCGCGGGCCGGTTGCGGCGGTTCGCGGGCGCGACTTGACCGCAGACGACATCCGCGACTTGCTCCGCGCCGGCCCGCTACGATTCGTGGTAGCGAATTGCGGAAGCCGCCCGGTGTGGGTCGCGGAATCGGAGCGGTTCGCGTTTTGGAAGACGGAAGTTCAACCGCACCTCTCGGACGCGAACGCGGCATCGCCGGACGACTTCCCCGGCTGCTACTTCTACTTCGCGTCCGAGTGGGTAGCGGCGAGCGGTTCACCGATAGTGCTGTTGGAGATGCACCACTGACCTGCGAGCCACACATGGACGCGCGCGAGCAACTGCTTCAGCAAACTTACGCCGCTCGCGACGCGGCCCTGCGTCAGTGGGGCGAAGTCGATCCCCTCGTTCACGCGCCGATCATCAACCCCGCGTTCCGCGGTGGGGCGCGCTGGCCGAGCTTGCGTCAAGCCTTTCGCGTCATCCGCGACGGCGCGAACACCATCGTTTGCAGCGACGGACTCGCCGACCCGTTCGACGACGAGGAAGAGCCGAACATCGGGTTCGGCGTCGAAATTCTCTGCGAAACCTCCGATCCCGAAGACGGCTCGGTGGTCAACGACTGGCCGTCTTGGATCGCCTACGATGTGGCACAACAAGCCGCGCACCATGGTGGCTTCCGCGAACTGATCGACGAACTCGGCGTGCTTTCGATGGAGATCAACAACCGGTTCGGGCCGGATGAGATGGCGACGCCGGAGAATCGCATCGGGCTGTTGCTCGGCCTGAGCGCGCCGAACCGCAACACCGAGTGGGCGTTCCCAGCCGGCACCGTAAAGGTGGTAACGGTGAAGGTGCTGCACCCGAGCGAACTGGCGTTCGTCGTGAACGAGGGCCAAGCCGGGCGCGAGCGCCTGCGCGACCTGTTCGCCGAAACTGGCACGCACCACGTTTCTTCCGCGACACGGGCGGCGGTTGTGTAATGGCGCTTCTCTCCCACGACCCGCGAACCTACGCCGCTTCGGTCGGCCTCGACCCGGAGCGCCTGCCGCGACACGTCGCCGTTATCATGGACGGCAACGGGCGCTGGGCGCAGCGGCAAGGCAAGGAGCGCGCGGAAGGGCACGCACGCGGCGCGCGCTCGGTGGACGAAGTGACGGAAGAGTGCTGCCGGCTCGGCCTCGATCAGCTCACGCTGTACTGCCTCAGTTCCGAAAACTGGAAGCGCCCGAAGCCGGAAATCGACTTCCTCATGGCGCTGCTCAAAGAGTACCTGCTCGCGGAGCGGCAGAAGATCATCGACCAGAACATCCGGTTCGCGGTGATCGGCCGGCGCACCGGCCTGCCGGACGAAGTGCTCGCGGAGATTGACGAGAACGAACGCATCACGCGCGCGAACACCGGGCTGCGGCTGTGCCTCGCCATCAACTACGGCAGTCGCGGGGAGATGGTTGACGCCGTTCGCGCGCTCGCGCACCAAGTGAAGAGCGGCGCGTTGGACCCGGACGCGATCAGCGAAGAGACGATTTCCGGCGCTCTCTACACCGCGGGGATGCCGGACCCGGATCTGCTCGTGCGCACCGCCGGCGAGATGCGCGTGAGCAACTATCTGCTGTGGCAAATCTCCTACGCGGAGCTGTGGGTAACGCAGACGTTCTGGCCGGAGTTCGGGGCGGCGCAACTCCACGAAGCCCTGCGCGACTACGCGGCTCGCGAGCGCCGGTTCGGCGGACTCGCCGCGCCGCGGTAAGTGGTGCCGGTTTTCGCGCGCAAGTTCGGCCGCTTCTGTAGTTCTTTCTTGGCGGTCGGCAACTTCTCCCGACGCGCCGCGCGCGCCGGGCACTTTTTGCCGCGGGTGCCGGTCGCTCCTACAATTCGCCCCACCTCTCCCAAATCCCTACCGCGCACGACGCGACTCCGAACGGGCACGACTTTGCTCAATCGGGCCCGCGCATCCGGCGCAGTTCCGCGCGCGTGGTACTCTTTCCGAGAAGTTCGACTCAAGATTTTGCGATTTCGCGCTCTTGACCGGACACTCGGCGATTTGGCACGCCGACTGCTTTTGTTCCTTCCACACACCGCGGACCCGTGATAACCTAAGCGACGATCCGGCAACGGACTCGCGGCGGTTCCCACAACCGCGACATTGCAGTCCTCGGTTCGGCCCAGTCGGGCGCGAGCCGCGCCCGCGCCGGACTCGCCCGGCGCTCCGTTCGCTCCCACTTCTCTCTGGAGAACGCGATGCCGACTCTTTCGCACGGCGAACTGCAAGTGGTGGTCCCGGTCGGGTTCCTTCTCGCCGAAGAGCAAGAGGTCACCGTTTCGGTGGCGCGGGCCGACGGCGAATCGCTCCCGGTGCGGTTGAAACTGATCCCGGCGCGCCCGGTGGCGAGCGCCCCCATGCCCGAAGCGGTCGCGTGGCCGCTGCGCGCCAACCCGGACGACCGCTTCGCCGAAATCGAGTACGGCGGCGGCGACTGACTTGCGAACCCGCGGCTCGCGCTCCTAGAATGGCGCGTACCTCCTCTCCGGGAGATCGCCGCGCATGACTTCCCTTCTGGTGCTGTCGTCCCTCACGTTCGGTGCGCCGCCCGAAGCGGCCGACGCCTTCGAGCGGCACTCGAACATTGCCTACCGCACCGATTCCGGCGCGGACAAAGAGCGCCACTCGCTCGACGTGTACGCGCCAAAGGGGAAGAAGAACTTCCCCGTGGTGCTGTTCGTTCACGGCGGCAGTTGGAAGAGCGGCGACAAGAACATGTACGCGGCGCTCGGGCAGTCGCTCGCGGCCGACGGCCTCGGGTGCGTGATCTGCAACTACCGGCTCTCGCCCGCGGTGCAGCACCCCGGCCACATCGAAGACGTGGCGAAGGCGTTCGCGTGGACCCGCGCGAACGTCGCCAAGTACGGCGGCGACGCCGACAAACTGTTCGTGTGCGGCCACTCCGCCGGCGGGCACCTCGTTTCACTTCTCGCCACCGACCCGCAGTACCTGAAGGCCGAGAAACTGGCCCCGAACGCGATCCGCGGCGTCGCGTCGTTTAGCGGCGTGTACGAGATCGTGCCGAAGGTGAAGGTGTTCGACGGCCCGTTCGGCACCGACGAAACCGTGTGCAAAAAGGCGTCGCCGCTGACGCACGCGAACGGCAAGCACCCGCCGTTCTTCATCGCCTACGCCGACACCGACTTCACCGCGCTCGACAAGATGGCCGAGGACATGCACGCGGCGCTGAAGAAGGCGAACAGCCCGTCGGACCTGATGAAGTGCAAGGACCGCAACCACTACACGATCATCACCAAGTTCGTGGAGCCGACCGACCCGCTGCACAAGGAGTTCGGCGCGTTCGTGGCGAAGTGCTGCAAGTGACCGAAAGGCGAGCGGCACGCGTGAGCGTGCCGGTAACGGCTCAATCGCGCGACGCGTAGCGGAAACGTGTCGCACCGGCACGCTCACGCGCGCCGCTCGCCTTTAGGTCACGCTCACGCCGATGTCCGCGAGCGCGGCGGTCAGCGCGGCGAGGTTCTCTTCCGCCACCACCAGCGCCAGCGGGCCGAGGCGCTCCGCGATCAGGTCGCGCGTTTGCGGCCATTGCGTCACGCCGTCGGCCAAATCCGGTGTCGCGAACTTCACCACGATCAGGCGCTCCGCGCGCGGCGCGGGCATCTGCGAACCGAGCAACAGCAACCGGCCAGCGGGCGACAGCGACGCGCCGCTCCGCTCCTCGAACCAGCGGTCGATGTCCGCGAGCGGGCGGCTCTCGGCCGCGCGCCGCAGGCTCTGCGCCGTGAGGCGGAACTTGCGCGCGCCATTCGGCTCCGGTGGCACCGGTTCCGCGAAGTGCCCGATTTCCGCTTCGAGCAGCAGGTCGGATTGCGGCGTATCGACGACGAGCGTGACGCCGTCTTCGCCTACCGCGAGGCACCGCTGCGGGCGGCCCTCGTAGTCGCGGTTGCCGATGAGGCGCAACTGCGACAGCGACGGTTCGCGCCCGTCGGCGGTCATGCCGATGCGGTCCGTGAGGCGCAGCGCGACGATGCCGCGCGCGACCGCGGCGTCCAGTTCGGCCGCGGTGGGGAACTCGACCAGCACCGCGGAGGCGAACGCGGTGATGCGCTCGCGCTTGCTCGCCCACCGTTGCAGCAGGTCCGCGACGCCCGCGGGCACGGGGCGCGTGCCGTGCCGGTTCAGCGTCTGCACGATCATCGGCAGCGTGAGGCCGCTTTCGAGGCCGCGGTAGGTCTGCTCCGCGGTGAGTTCGAGCGTGCAGGCCGCGCCGATGCCCTTCCACCGCGCGAACCGCGACAGCGCCGCGACGATGCCCGGCGTCAACCCCTGCCGGTACGCGAGGATTTCGGCGTTCGGCTGCACCATCAGCGTTTGCGGGAACGTCGGCGGCGTGGGCGGCTCCTTCTCGCCGAACAGCAGGTGCCGCCCGAGTGCCGAGAGGCGCACGAACTCGCCCGAAAGTTCCAGTAAGCCGAGCGGGAACGCGACGCCGAGCAGGTACGCCTGCGCCCACGCCGCTCCTTTGTCCTGCGTGTTCGGCGGGAGCGCCGAGGCCCACGACGGGTGGTGCGACCACAGCCACGCGGCCACTTCGTCGGGCGCGACCCAGTCGCGCGCGAGCAGCACCGCGAGCAACCCGGCGGTGGGCGTCGGTGACAGCCCGGTGTCACTCGGCGCGTAGCCACTCAGCGGGTCCCACGCATCTACCAGCGGGAGCGACGCGAAGAGCGTCGCGAGCAGCGGGAGCGGCGGCCCGTCCCACTCCGAAGGGAACTTCGCCGCGGTGAGCGCTCCGTCGTTCGGCACGAGCAGCCCGGCGGTCGCGGACCACAGCAGCGCGAGCACGCCGGGGTCCGCGAGCGGTGCGAGTTGGTCCGTGGGGGCCGCGCTCAGCACGCCGTCGGTTTGCAGGCGTTGGAGGTCGCGCTTGAAGAGCGCGTTGCCCTGCGTGAGTCGCACGGGTTCGACGTTCGCGAGTTGCCACGCCGCCGCGAGGCGCAGCGGCCATTCGAGACCGTCCGCGGTGCGCGGGGGGGCGTCCGGCGCGCGCTCCCCGAGGGTCGGCAGGCCGAGGTCTTCGCCGCGCGCGCGGGCCGCGACGCCGGGGTGCGCGAACACGATCGCGGTGTTCGTGCCGGCCGCACCGTACCACGCGGTGAAGTCGGCGATTTCGCCCCCGCCCTCCGGCCCTTCGGGGAAGAGCAGGCCGTTTTCGAGGAGCGACTGAACCGGGGCGAAACCGTCGTGGTGGTCGAGCGCCGCGAGCAGCGACAGCAGGTGCGCGACCTTCCACCGCGGCTGCCGGCTGAGGCCGACGAGCGCGAGCAGTTTGCGCTCCGCGCTCGGGAGTTCTTTCACGCGCCGGTCGATGACCGGAACGTTGCCGAGTGTCGCGGCGGCTTTTTCGAGCAGGTCTTCGGCCGGCAGCTTGGTGCGCGGGCGCACGAGCCGGTCCGCGACCGTTCGCAGCAGCGGTTCGGCGTACCGCGACAGGGCGTCGCGGCACCGGTCGGACCAATCTTCCATGGAAAGGATGAAGGATGAAGGGTGAGGGACGAAAGTGGGCACGGGCGTTCCGGGTCGAGTCGCGGGGGTGTTAGTCATCCTTCATCCTTCGTCCTTCATCCTTTCCCTACTACCTGCGGCGTGTGGCCCATCTTGCGGAGTTCGTCGAGCACCGCGTCGAGCCGCCCGGGGCGCACGAGCAGCACCTTATCGGAGAGCCGCCCCGCGACTTCCGTCGCGAGCTTCTTGCGCGCGAGCAGTTCTTCGGCGAGCACCGCGTCTTCGGTGAGCACGAGGCACACGCGGCGGTGTAACTTCGCGGGCAGGCGCGCGGTCGGGTTGGTCATGTCGAAACTCCCTCAACAAACCACCACGTGGCCGAGTCGTCCCGTGATAACGAGCCAGCCGTACGCTGCGGCCTCTTCGCCCTTCGCGGAGAGAACCAGTTCGATGACTTCGGGTGCGCCCTTGCGCGCCGCCAACTTCGCCTTCTCAGCGCCCCACGCGGTTCGCGCGATGGCGAGTGCGTCTTTTGAGTGGGACAAGTAGCGGATTTCCGCGCTACCCGTTTTGGTATTCGTCCAAACGGTGGTGCCGATTGCGTCGGGGTCGTCGCCACCGGGACAGAGTGGCGAACTCGGGTCGTTCTTGGCGAACTCTTTACTGTAGTGGCGGACGGCCCAGACGCGAGCCTCGACATCGACGTGTTTCCACTCTGGGAGATCGGCCGGCAGTGCGCGCTTCGCGGGGTTCTTGTCGATCCGGTTGAGCGTTTCTTTGAGGTACGTCTGATTCGTTGCGAGCATCAGCACCCCCGCGCACGGGCGGCACACCGAGTAGGTCCATTCGCCCCCGTCCGGGAATTCGGCGACCGGCACGTCGGCCAACTCAACGGTTCGCTTCGCCTTCTCTTGGCAGGCGCGCATCACCTTCTTGAGGGTTGCGTCCGATTCGGTCGCGAACCGAAGAACGTGGCACCCTTCGTAGGGCATCAGACCGAACTCCGCGGGGCGCGTGAAGCGCCGGCTCCCTTCGACGGCGCACAGCACCTTCAGCCCGGCGAGTTGCTTTTGGAGGAACCCGTCGCAGACGCTACCCAACGGGCCGAGCGGCAGCGATTGTAGCAAGTCCGCCAGTTCGACGTTCTCGGGCGCGACCTCGCACTTTGGGGCGGCGATCTCGATGCCCGACGGCGCGACGACGAGTGTTTCGGTGTCTTCGGGCAGCCAGTCGAGCAGAGGTTTCCAGTGCTGCGCTTCTGAATCGCGCGGGACCGGCGCGGCGCGACCACCAACCGACGCGACACAGGTAGCTGCAACAGTGCCGACAAACGCGCGTCGGTTCAACCGAGGGGTTGGGTTGGTCATGTTGGTTCCGAATGCGGTTGTTCAAATGCCTCGCGGCGGACGACGGCCACGTCCACCGCGAACGGGAACTCGGCGTCCTCTTGGCCCCAGTACACGCACACCACGAACGGGCCGCGGTCCCAACACGCGCACTCGAAGCCCAGCGGCTGCCACGGGTCTTCGCACTCGTCGCACTTGCCGATGAAGTACGGTTCGCCCCACTCCTCTTGCACCGCGAGCGCGGTCTGCATGTACGCGAGCCGGGTGGCGTCGTGTGCGCTCTCGCGCTCGCGGCGCGTCGCCTGCGGCCCGTGCTTCGGGAACGCACGCGATTCGCAGATGCGCTCGATGAGCATCTCGCGGCCGGTGGTGTCGGCCTCCATCCGCGCCAGCACCGCGCTCAGTATTTCGCCGAAGTCGTCCATTGGCGAACACCGTTGTTGTAGGTCGCGGTCGAGCGAGGCTTTGCGAGCGAGGCCCGACGGCGGATTGCTGAACGTGGAACGCTTGCGTTCTTCGCGCTCCAAAACACGCAAGCGTTTCTCGCGGACCTCACCGCTGTCGGGCCTCGCGGCGAAGCGCCGCTCGACCGCGACCTACGAGGCGCTGAATCGTTGCAACGCGGCAGGACCGCAGGCGATCAGTTCCAGCGTGTACGGCAATTCCTTATCTTGGTGGTCCCAGAACACGCCAAGCAAGCAGTCGTCACGCAGCCAATAGGCGACCTCGTGACCCGCGGGAAGGTCCGGGAACGGCGATCGTTCGGTCTGGCCTTGATAGGCCGGTTCGCCCCACGCCTCGGCAATCTGCGCCGCAAGCCTGTTCAAATCCGCGCGGACGTCTTCACGGATCGCGTCTTGCTCTTCGTACGTCCATTCTCCGTCCCAGAACTCGCGCGAAGTCTCGAGGGTTTCAAACGCGAGCGCGCCTTCGGCACATGTTGCCGTTGCGACTTCAGCCATCAGTTGGCCGAGTTTTTGGGTGTAATCCTCGTTCATGTGGCGCTCGCTCACCCCACCTCGCGCTTGGGCGGGAGCACGTCGCGCTCGTCGAGGATTTCGTAGCTGTAGCCCTGTTCCGTGAGGAACATTTGGCGGTGGTGCGCGAAGTCCAGCTCGCGTGTGTCGCGCGTTACGAGCGTGAAGAAGTGCGCGTCGCCGTCGCCGCTGCTCTTCGGGCGCAAGATGCGGCCCAACCGCTGCGCTTCCTCTTGGCGCGAGCCGAAGGTGCCGCTCACTTGGATCAGCACGTTCGCGTCCGGTAGGTCGATGGCGAAGTTGCCCACCTTCGAGAGCACGAGGTGCCGCACCTCGCCCGTGCGGAACTTGCCGTACAGGTCTTCGCGCTCCGCGTTCCCGGTGCTGCCGGTAATCAGCGGGATCTCGAACCGCTCCGCCAGCCGGTGCAACTGCGACAGGTACTGCCCGATCACGATCACGCGCTGGTCCTTGTAGCGCGCGAGCAGTTCTGCCACCACTTCGTCCTTCGCCACGTTCTCGCTGGCGATGCGGTACTTCGCGCGGTGGTCCGCGACCGCGTACTCCATGCGGGTCGCGTCGGTCGGCAGCGCGACGCGGATTTCGCTACAGCTCGCGCTCGCGATCCAGCCCTTCGTTTCCAGTTCGCGCCACGGCACGTCGTACTTCTTCGGGCCGATCAGCGAAAACACGTCGCCCTCGCGCCCGTCTTCGCGGATGAGCGTCGCGGTGAGGCCGAGCCGCCGCCGGGCCTGAATCTGCGCGGTCACGCGGAACACCGGGGCCGGCAGCAGGTGAACCTCGTCGTACACGATGAGGCCCCAGTCGCGCTGCTCGAACAGCCCGAAGTGCGGGAAGTCTTCGGTCTTGTCGGGCCGGTAGGTGATGATCTGATACGTCGCCACCGTCACCGGGCCGATGTCTTTGGTTTCGCCCGTGTACTCCTTCACCTCGTCCACGGTCAGTGTGGTCTTGTCGAGGATTTCGCGCCGCCACTGTTTCACGGCTGTAATGCTCGTGGTGAGTACGAGCGTGTTCTTCTGAAGCAGGCACATCGCCGCGATGCCGACGACGGTTTTTCCCGCGCCGCACGGGAGCACGATGACGCCGCTGCCGCCGCGCACGTCGCCGCCCGCGTGGAACACGTCCGCCGCTTCGCGCTGGTAGTCGCGCACGTTGAACGGGACGCCGCTCGCCGCGGTTTCGCGCAGCGCCATCGGCAGCAGCGCGCCTTCGGTGTAGCCGGCGATGTCTTCCGCCGGGTAGCCGACCGTGATGAGCGCCTGCTTCAGCACCCCGCGATACGCCGGCAGCACGGTGAACGTGGTGTCGTCGATTTTGTCGCCGAGGTACTCCTTCACCTTCTTGTTGCGCGCCAATTCCGCGAGCAAGGGCTTATCCGGGCACACGAGCTTCAGCGTGTCTTTGTCGATGCGCTCGAGCTTCACGCGCCCGTACCGCGACACCGTTTCGGCGATGTCCACGGGGATGTTCGGCGGAACGGGGAACTTCGCGTACTTGGTGAGCACCGCCGACACTTCCGCCGCGGTGAACCCGGCCGCGGCGGCGTTCCACAGCGACAGGTTCGAGATGCGGTAGGTGTGGATGTGCTCCGGGCTTTTTTCCAGCTCCGCGAACGGCGCGAGCGCGTCGCGCGCCTCCGCGTACTTCGGGTTGTCCACCTCCACCAGCACGGAGCGGTCGGACTGGACGATGAACGGGTTCGTCGGGTCGAACGCGGGCGCTGGGGCGCTCGCGGCGGGTGGCTTCGCGATCTTCGGCGGCATGTTCACCGTCGGGAATAGCACTCCCCGCGGTCCTCGCGGGGCGAACGTAACATCGTATCGGCGCGTGCCGCGTGCGGGCAAGTGGAAGTGGCGGAATGTGAAGGGAACGCTTCGGGTGGGATGTGCCTTCGGAGCCGCGTTGCCCCTTTAGTTGCTCAGCGCCCCTCACCCGGCGGCGAAGCGCCGCCACCCTCTCCCCGCTGGCGCGGGGCGAGGGTTAAACGCGCCGGTTCTTCGTGTCGCGTCAACTGGCGTGTTGCAAAGACGAAGTGCGAATCGCACCTGCCCTCGCCCCGCGCCAGCGGGGAGAGGGTGGCCGAGGCTTTGCGAGGCCGGGTGAGGGGCGCTGAACAACAGAAAGGGCTTCGCGGCTCATTTGGCTACGCGAACACGTCCGCGATTGGGGCGGAGTTCGGCACGAGCGGGATCGGGCGGTCCAAGCGGTCGCGCAGTTCCAAATCGGCGCTCAGGCCCAGCGCGTGGTAAATGGTGGCGATCACGTCGCCGGCCGTCACCGGGTTCGCGCTCGGGTACGCGCCGTGCTTGTCGCTGGCCCCGTACACGAACCCGCCCTTCGTGCCGCCGCCCGCGTACACCACCGTGTAGCAGAACTCCCAGTGGTCGCGGCCCGCGCCGCCGTTGATCTTCGGCGTGCGGCCGATTTCGCCCATCGCGACAACGAGCGTGCGCTCCAACAACCCGCGGTCGGAGAGGTCCGTGAGCAGTTGCGAGAAGCCGAGGTCGAACTGCGGGAGCAGTTCGTTCTTCAGCTTCGTGAAGTTGCCGCCGTGTGTGTCCCACGTCGCGTTCGCGTCCGGTGCCCACGACACGCACGACAACCGCGTCCCGGCTTCGACCAACCGGCGCGACAGCAGCAGGCTTTGGCCGTAGATGTTGCGGCCGTAGGCGTCGCGCACGCGGGCCGGTTCTTCGTCGATGCGGAACGCGCGGCGCGTCGCGGCGGAGGTGAGTAGGTCGCACGCGCGGCCTTGCAGGCGCTCGAGGTCAGCGGATTCGCCAGTGCGCACGGCGGTGCTGGTGCGGTTCACGGCATTCAGCAACTCGGCGCGGGCCTTCGCGCGATCCGCGGTCACGTCCGGGCCGTGCGCGAGCGCGGGCATGTTGAAGCCGTCCGGCTCCGGCCCGCCCTTCAGCACGAGGAACGGGTCGTGCGATTTGCCGAGCCAACCGCCGAGGTAGCCCGGTTGCGGCGGGCCGCCCGCGCCTTCGAGCGTGAGATACGGCAGCAGCACGTACGGCGGAACGTGCGCGGTCGGCGGCCGGTAGCGCGCGAGCGCCGAACCGACGGACGGGTGATCGGTCGGCTTCGCACCCAAAAGGCCGGCCTTCACACCGCTGGGAACGCCCGTAAGCGACGTGTACACGGCCGGGGCGTGCGCCACTTCGTTGTGGTGAACGGACCGCACGAGCGTGCAGCGGTTCATCTGGCGCGCGAGCTTGGGCAGGTGCTCGCACACCTGCACCCCGGTAACGTTCGTCGAAATCGGCTTGAACTCGCTGCGCATTTCCTGCGGCAAGTTCGGCTTCATGTCCCACATGTCGAGGTGACTGGGACCGCCGTTCAGGAACACCAGAATGCACGAATCCGCGGTGGCCGCGGTGCGCGAGCCGTTGCGGTTCGCGGCGAGCAGTTGCGGGAGCGACAGGTTCAGCGCGCCGATAGCCCCGATTTGGAGCATGTTGCGGCGCGTGAGGCCCACCGGGCCGCGGCAGGTCGATGGGACTGACATGGAGAGAACACCTTCAGCGGGACGCGCGCCGGGCGCGAGTTGGGGAGTGTGGTGTCAGTAGACCACGCGGGAGCGGCCCGGTCAACGGTTTCGTCGCCGCGCCCGCGGAGCGTTGGGTCGCACTACGGGGTGATGGTACCGGCCGGGGCTTTGGGTTGCACCGGCCCCTTCGCGGCTTCCGCGGGTACGTCAATGTCCTTCGTTCCGCTACCCTTGGGGACGTCGAACGCGAGTTCGTGGCGCGCGAACAGCAGTTTGGCTGCGACATCCGACGACTTCTCTTTCGGGTCTTTGGCGTTCGGGTCCACACCTTCCACCGCGATCGTCACCGGGCCGATGGGCGCGCCGCTGCCGCCGGGCGCGCCGGTGTCGTAGGTGCCGTCTTTAATGTCCGCGAACCCGGTCGCGCCTTTGCCGCCCTTCGCGGTGTCCGGAATGAAGTACACCTTGCCCGCGGGCACGGGCGCGCCTTTGAAGGTCACTTTGCCGCTCATTCGCGTGGTCCCGTCGCCGCACCCGAGCGCGGCCGAAGCGAGAAACAGGACCGCGGCGCGGGAGAGGAGCCGTCGCATGTTGGTTCTCCGTTGGATGGGGTGAAAACGAAAGTGCCCGCGGCGCGCCGCGGGCACTTCGGACCGCAAGCGGTCAGTTCAGGGAGGCCACTTCGCCCGAGTCCATGCTGGCCATGGCCTTGTACAAGTTCAGTTGGATGTTTTGGTTCACGAACCGCACGCTCCCGTCGCCCAGCGCGAAGTTGCACCCGCCCGAGTGGTTGCTGCCGAAGCTGATGTGGTTGAAGTTGCTCGACCCGTTGTACCACGTCGAATTGATCGGGAACGTCACGTTCTTGGTCGCGCCGCTCCCGCCGCTGTTCCCGCGGATCCACGAGCGGTAGTCGTGGTTGAACGCGTACCCGTTGGGCATGTTCACCGAGCGCTCCGCGAGCATCAGCGTGTTCGTCAGCCCGTCGGTCACGTCGGTCAGGCGCACGACGCGCCGCGTGCTGATGCTGCCCGTGGTGTCGCGGTAGTGGCTGAGCATCCCGTTGCCGGACCACGCTTGGTTGTTCGCCCCGTCCCCGACGCGGTACACGAACGTTTGGCCCCCGACCACGTTCGTGGTGTTGTCCACCAAGTCGCCCGGCCCCATCACGCCGTAGTAGTGCGTGGTCACGTTGTTCGCCACGTTGGTGTTCGGGTCGAGGTACCGCGTCGGGGACGGCCCGGACGGACAGTACAGCGTGGGGATCACGTTCAGCCCGATCGCGGCGTTGTCGGTGTACGCGCCCGCGAAGTTGTACAGACGGTACAGGTTCTCCTGCTCGATCTGCGGAAGCACGAACACGATCCAACTCGTGCCGTTCACCGTCGTGGCCGTGCTGCCCTGCGGGAAGACCGCGTTTTGCGCGCCCGGCGGCAGCTTGCTAAAGGCGTCGTGGTAGTTGTGCAGCGCCAGCCCGAGTTGCTTCATCTTGTTTTGGCAGCTCATGCGGGCGGCGGCTTCGCGCACCTTTTGCACGGCCGGCAGCAAGAGGCCGATCAGGATCGCGATAATCGCGATGACGACCAACAGTTCGATCAGCGTGAACCCGCGATTGGATTTGGGAGAGACTGCCATACGACCTCAAGGGAGAAAGAGAGAACAAGAGGGAAGAGGAACACTTCAACTCTAAACGAAATCACCACGCCGACTCAACCCCGTACCCCCGCTCGACTCGCAGTTCTAATAAATGCGCCACTTTCGCGCCCGGCGCGCTTCGCGTTGACACGCCCGTACCGCGAACGGTACAGTCCGCCCGCTTTCACCCGGAGGGCCGCACGCATTCGCGCCGACTGGTGGCACGCACTCGTTCGCCGCGAGCGCCGCGGCCCGCTGGCACTCGCGGCCCGGTTCGGCCTGTGGTGCGCCAGCGCGCCCTACGCCGTCGCGGTGCGCCTGCGGAACCGGCGCTACGACTGCGACCCGGCCCGCGCGAAGCGCGCCGCGGTGCCGGTTGTCAGCGTCGGCAACCTGACTCTCGGCGGCACCGGTAAGACGCCGTGCGTGGAACTGGTGGCGCGGTTCTTCCGCGACCGCGGCCTCCAAGTGGCCGTGCTGAGCCGCGGGTACGGGGCCGACAGCGGCCCGAACGACGAAGCGCTCGTGCTCGAAGACAACCTGCCGGACGTGCCGCACCTGCAAGGCGCGGACCGCTTCGCGCTCGCGGAAACGGCGGTCGAAGAGCTCGAAGCCGAACTGCTCGTGTTGGACGACGGCTTCCAGCACCGGCAATTGCACCGCGACTTGGACGTGGTACTGATCGACGCGACGCGGCCGCCCGCGCGCGACCGGCTGTTCCCCGCGGGCACGCTCCGCGAACCGGTGAGCGGACTGCGGCGCGCGGGCGCGATCGTGCTGACGCGGTGCGATCAAGTGAGTGCCGCCGAACTCGCGGCGCTGCGAGACTGGCTGAAGGGGCGCGCGCCGAACGTGCCGGTGGCCGAGAGCGAGCACCGCCCGGTCGCGCTGATTCGCGAGGCGCACGAACCGGAACCGGTGGGGGCGCTCAACGGCGCGACGCTCGGCGCGGTGTGCGGGATCGGCAACCCGGCCGCGTTCCGCCGTACGCTCGAAGCGCTGGGCGCGACGGTGTGCGCGTTCCGCGCGTTCCCGGACCACCACCCGTACACGCGGGCCGACGTCGAAGAGTTGTCGCGGTGGGCCGCGCAACTGCCCGCCGGTGCGACGGTGGCGACGACGCAAAAGGACTGGGTGAAACTGCGCGTGCCGGACCTCGCGGGGCGCGCGCTGCGCGCGGTGCGCGTCGGCCTGCACCTGCGGAGCGGCGAAGCGGAACTGGCGGCGGCGCTGGAGCGCGTCACACCGGCCCCGCGACCGGCGCCCGGCGAAGACGACGGATTCGACCAACCCGAAGAGTGACAACGGACTGTCACCATGACCGACCTCGTGGGCCTCGTATCGCGCCTCGGCGCGCCGACCGTGCTCGTCCTCGGGGACGTGATGCTCGACCGGTACGTGTGGGGCAACGCGGAGCGCATCAGCCAAGAAGCGCCCGTGATTCTGCTGCGCGCGGACAAGCGCGAGGAGCGCCTCGGCGGCGCGAGCAGCGTCGCCACCATGCTGCAAGCGCTCGGCGCGAAGACGAGCGTCGTGGGAACGGTCGGAACCGACGCGGACGGCTTCCGCGCGCGTCACATCCTCACCGGCCTCGGCATCGATGCGGAAGGCGTGATCGCCGACGCCGACCGGCCGACCACCGTGAAAGAGCGGTACATCGGCCGCGCGCAGGCCAAGCACCCGCAGCAGATGATTCGCGTGGATTACGAAGACCGCTCGCCGGTGAGCGCGTCGGTCGAGCGGCACCTCGCAGACGTGCTCGAAGCGAAGGTGCGCGAAGCCGACATCGTGCTCGTGAGCGATTACGACAAGGGTGTCTGCACACCAGCGCTCCTGCAAGCGACCGTTCGCGCGGCCCGCGCGCGCGGCATTCGCGTGATCGCCGACCCGACCCGCGGGGGCGACTACGAAAAGTACCGCGGGTGTTCGAGCATGACCCCGAACCGGCTCGAAGCCGGACTCGCCACGAACCGCACCATTCACACGCACGCGGACGCGCTCGCTTCGGCCGCGCAGCTCCGCGACGCGCTCGACCTCGAAGCCGGGATCGTCACGCTGGACAAAGACGGCATGGCACTCGCGCACGGCGACGGCCGCAGTGCGATCTTCCCCACGCGCCCGCGGGCGGTCTACGACATCACCGGGGCTGGCGACATGGTGATGGCGACGCTCGGCCTCGCACTCGCCGCCGGTGCCGATTACGCCGACGCAATCCGCTTGGCGAACGTCGCCGGCGGCTTGGAAGTCGAGAAAATCGGCGTCGCGACCGTCTCGCGCGAAGAGATCGTCGCGGACCTGCTGCACGCGCCGTTCCGCGCCGCGGAGCGCGTGCCCGGGGCGACGAAAGTGCTGTCGCTCCAACTCCTGCGCGCCGAACTGGACGCGCGCCGCGCGAAGGGCCAAACGGTCGCGTTCACGAACGGCTGCTTCGACGTGCTCCACGCCGGGCACGTGCAGTACCTCGCGGAAGCGCGCCGCCAAGCCGATTGCCTCGTGGTCGGGTTGAACAGCGACGAGAGCGTCCGCGGGCTGAAAGGCCCGACGCGCCCGCTGAACCCGGTCGAGGCCCGCGCGCTCGTACTCGCCGGCCTGCAAGACGTGGACTTCGTGACCATCTTCGCCGAAGCCACGCCCGCGAACGTGATCGAAGCCGTGCGGCCCGACGTGCTCGTGAAGGGCGCGGATTACAGCAAAGAGCAAGTGGTGGGCGCGGCGCTCGTGGAGAGCTACGGCGGGCGCGTCCACCTCGCGGACCTGCGCGCCGGCTTCTCCACAACGAACCTGATTGAACGGATGAAAGCCGCTTGATGAATCGCATCGCGCTGTTCCTGCCGAACTGGATCGGCGACGTAGTCATGGCTACGCCGGCGGTTCGGGCCGTGCGCGCCGCGTTCCCGCGCGCGGAACTGGTCGCGGTGTGCAAGCCGTATGTCGCCGACGTGCTCGCCGGTGCGCCGTGGTTCGCGGACACGATCTTCGCCGACAAACGCGGCCCGCGCGCCCATCGATTTCTAGCCGTGCTGTCGAAGTTGCGCGCCAAGAAGTCGGACGCGGCGGTACTGTTCTCGAATTCGTTTCGCGTCGCGGCGCTCGCGCGGCTCGCCGGCGCGAAGCGGGTGGTCGGGTTCGCACGCTACCTGCGCGGTTGGATGCTCACCGACAAATTGCACGCGAAGGGCACACCAGCGCCGATCATCGACGACTACAACCGGCTCGCGACGGCGCTCGGCGCGCCGAGCACCGACCACCAGATGGAACTGTTCACGACGCCCGCCGACGAAGCCGCGGCAGACAGCGTGTTCGCTCAGTTCGGCCTGCACCGCTATTCGCGCGTCGTGCTGCTGAACCCCGGCGCGGCGTTCGGCGCGGCGAAGCACTGGCCCACCGAGCACTTCGCCCAACTGGCCCGCGCCCTCACCGCGAAGCACGCGTGCGCCGCCCTCGTGCTGTGCGGCCCGGCGGAGCGCGCGATCGCGCGCGCGATCGCCGAAAGCAGCCGCAGCCCGAACGTGTTCGCGCTCGCTGACAGCGCGCTGTCACTCGGCCTCACGAAGGCGCTCGTGAAGCGCTGCGACCTGCTCGTGACGACCGATAGCGGCCCGCGGCACTTCGCGGCGGCGTTCGGCCGGCCGGTCGTGGCGCTGTTCGGCCCCACGCACGTCGAGTGGACGGAAACGTATTTCGCCAAGGAAATTCAGCTCCAAGTGAAACTGCCGTGCGGCCCGTGCCAACAGCGCGCGTGCCCGCTGGGGCACCACCGGTGCATGCGCGAACTCACCCCCGAACGCGCGCTCGCCGCGTGCGAGCGCCTGCTCCGCGGGGAGGTGCGCCGTGTCGCTTAGCGTGAACCCGGACTTCGCCAACGCCTTCGCGCGCGCCGGCCTGACCGACGCGCCCGCGTTCCTCGATCTGCCGGGCGAGGTGGTGAGCGGGCACCCGGACCGGCACGTGTGCCACGTCGAGTTGCCGTGCGGCGCGTTCTACCTGAAGCGCCAACACGTCGTCGGTTGGAAGGAGCGGCTCCGCAACTGGCGCGCCGGGTTCGGCTGGGCGTCGCGGTGCTCGCGCGAAGCGGACGTGCTGCGCGAACTGAACGAGCGAGACTTACCCGCGCCGCGGTGGGCGGCATTCGGCGAGTCCGCCGGTCGTGCGTTCCTGCTGGTGGAAGAAGTGCGCGGCGGGCGCGACCTGCGGACCGTACTCAGTGACAGCGCGTTGACACCGGCCGCGCGGCGCGACCTCGCGCGGCGCCTCGGGCGGGCGGTCGCGGCGGTTCACGCCGCCGGGTACGGAACACCGGATCTCACCGCGAAGCACGTTCTCGTGAAGCCGAACGGCGCGTTCGCGCTCCTCGACTGGCAGAACGCGACCCGCGGCCCGGTGTCGGAAGCGGCCCGCGCCGACGCGCTCGGCGCGCTGCACGCGTCGCTCGCGGGCGCGTCGCGCGCGGACCGCGCGCGACTGCTGCGCGCGTACGGCGCCGTGCCGCTGGAACGCATCGAGCGCGCCGCCGCGAAGCACGCGAAGCGCCGCAGCGTGCGCGACCAACTTCAGCCGCGCGCGGGCGAACAGCGCCTCGTGTGGCTCGCGGGCGAAGCCGTGTGCGCGGTGCCGGAAGTCGCGGCGGCGTGGCCCGCCCCGGCGATCGCCGCACCGTTTTACGATTCGCCACCGGGCACGATTCGCCTGCAAATTGCTGGGCGCGACGCGGTTCTGGTGCGCGGGCGCGAGTTCGCGCCGCTGGGCCGCCTCAAGGCGCGGCTGAAGGCGACGCCGTACCGCTCCGCCGGTGCGACCGTGGGCCGCGTCCTGTTCCACTTGGAGCGGTACGGGGTGCCCGCGCCGCGGCTGCTCGCGTTCGGGCAGCGGCTCACCGGCGCGGCTTCGTGCGAGTGGTTCGCGCTGTACGAACCCGCGCCCGGGGTGCCCGTGGAACGCGCCGGCGAGTTGGTGGAGCGCCTGCACGAGGCCGGGTGTGTGCTGAGCGACCCGCGGGCGGCGCTGGCCGTACGGGCGCGGGAGATCCGGATTGTCGATCCGCTCGCGGTGCGCGTCGCGCGCCGCGGGCGCGCCCGCGCGCGGACCGCGCGGGCGGTCGCCGAACTGGTGGAAACCGAATGAGTACCAACGCCGCGAACACCTCTCTCACGCGGCTCGATCCGGCGGTCGGCGACCCGGTGTCGTCGCTGTGGCACCGGCTGCTGCGCGGGGTGCGGCTGCTGCGCCGCCAAGCGGACTGGGACCGCTTCGCGGGTGCCGGCTGGCCCGACCGCGTAATGGACGAACCGAACACCGATCGCGAGTTCCGCAAGCAGGGCCGCACGATCGGCCGCACCGTCTTCACCGACGGCCCGGACCAACTGCGCGTGTACGTGAAGCGGCACTTCAAGCTGTCGCGGTTTCGCGGGCTGATGGCGACGCTCTTCCCGAACCGCGCGTGGTCGCCGGGGTTGGAAGAGTGGCAGAAGTTGAACTGGGCGAAGGCCGAGGGGTTCCCCGTGCCGCGCGCGGTGGCCGCGGGGCAGTTCGTCGGACCGTGGGGCCGGTTGCAGGGGTTCCTCGCGGTGGAAGAGTTGCACGGCATGCAGCCGCTGCACGAGGCGATCCCGATGGCGAGCCGCACGCTGCCCCCGGCGGCGTTCGCGCGGTGGAAGCGCGGCCTGACGGCCGAACTCGCGCGCCTCGCGCGCGAGCTGCACCGCCGCAACGTGTATCACAAAGACCTGTACTTTTGCCATTTCTATATACCGGAGAGCCTCACACAATCCGTACCGCGGGATTGGACGAATCGTGTAATCATGATCGACCTGCACCGTCTCGCGCGCCACACCTTCACGGGCACGTGGTGGCAGGTGAAGGACCTCGCGCAACTGCTGTTCTCGTCCGAAGTGGAAGGCGTGACGCCGCGCGACCGCGTGCGCTTCTGGAAACTGTACCGCGGCGGGTGGCCCGACGGGCGCGGGCCGAGCGGCCGGCTCGCGCGGCTCATTCGCTGGAAATCCCGCTTCTACAAACGGCACCGCGCCCGCAACCCGAACGCCGTCCCGGACAACCGCCGCGCCGCGGCGTGAGACGAAAGTGAAAGAGTGTTTGTCCGCAGATTACGCAGATAGACACGGATTCAATACAGTGCGGAATTGTTGATTTCTAATCTGCGTCTCTCCGCGTAATCTGCGGATAGACACATATTTTGAGAACGCGGTATGGATATCGCGCTGTGTTACGAGAGCGTGCTCCCCGCTCGCGGGGGTGCCGAGACCTACATCGGCGACCTCGCGCGCCGGCTCGCGCGCGACGGACACGCCGTTCACCTGTACGCGTCCGTGTGGGACCCGGCGGTCCTGCCGGCGGCGACCCACTTCCACCGCATCGACGCGCCCGGCGGGCCGCGGTTCCTGCGCCCGTGGCGGTTCGCCTCCGCGTGCGAAGTCGCGCTCGCGCGCGGCGCGCACGACGTGAGCATCGGGTTCGACAAGACGTGGGGCCAAGACGTGCTGTACCCGCAGGGCGGGTTGCGCGCCGCGACCGACGACCACAACTTGCTGAAGAACACCACCGCCCTCGGGCGCGCGGTCGCGCGCCTCGGCAAGTGGCTCGACCCCACTTCGTGGTCGTACGCGCGGCTCGAGCGCAAGCAGTACCTCGGCGCGCGCCGCCCGCTCGTCGTCGTGAACAGCAACATGGTGCGCGGGCACTTCGAGAAGTATTACGGCATCACGGCGGAGTCCGTGCGCGTGGTGCGCAGTGCGATCGACCCGCTGCGGTTCGCGGCCGACGATCGGCCCAAGCGCCGGTACGAGGAGCGCGAGCGGTGGAACGCCGCGCCGGACGAAACGTGCGCGCTGTTCGTGGCGATGAACTACCGGCTGAAGGGTTTGGAACCGTTGCTGAACGCGGTCGCGCTCGTGCCGCGCGAGAAGCCGTTCAAACTGGTAGTGGTTGGGCACCGGAAGTTCGGGCCGTACGCGGCGCAGGCGGTGCGGTTGGGGATCGCCGACCGCGTGCTGTTCCTCGGCCACCGGTCGGACCCGCGCGACTGCTACTTCGGGGCCGATCTGCTCGTTCACCCCACGTTTTACGATCCGTGTTCGCTGGTCGCGCTCGAAGCGCTCGCGTGCGGGCTGCCGGTCGTCACCACGCGGTTCAACGGCGCGAGCGAACTACTGTCGCCGCCGACCGACGGCCTCGTGGTCGATACCCCGCACGACGCGCCCGCGCTCGCCGCGGCGCTGACGCGCTTCACCGACCACCCGTACCGCGCGAGCGCCGCGAGCGCCGCCCGCCAGACCGCGTCGCGCTGGACCTTCGAGCACCACTACCGCGCGCTGCTGGACGTGTTCGGCGAAGTGTCGCGTGCGAAGCGCGCCGCGTAGCCTTCTGCTATGCTGAGCGCAGGAGGTAAGGTCATGTCTGCCGTTCTCGCGCCGCCCGCCACCGCCACCCCGCCGCCGAAGGGCGCGCTCGCCGCGCCGCGGTTGAAGCGCTGGACCGTCGCGGAGTTCGACACACTCCTCAAATTCGATTTGGTGCAACCGCGCCGGCACCAACTCATTCGCGGGGAGATCGTCGATCTGGGCGAGCAAAGCTTCCGCCACCATTCGACGGTCGCGCTCGTCGTTCACGCTCTAACCACAGCGTTCGGGCCGGGGTTCTTCGTGCGTAACGCCGGGCCGGTGCCGATGGGCGACAGTAAGCCCGAACCCGACGCTTCCGTTGTGCGCGGCTCGCCGCGCGACCACATGACCGACGGCCCGCTCGCGGTGCTGCTCGCGGTGGAAGTGGCGCACACGTCGCTGCAATACGATCTGACGACGAAAGCCGAACTGTACGCCGCGGCCGGTATCCCGGAGTATTGGGTGCTGGACCTCGAAGGCCGCGTGCTGCACGTCTTCCGCGACCCGCAACCGCGCGAGTCCCTGAACGTCACGACGTATCAGCTTCACACCGAACACCGCCCCGGTGAGAGCGTGACGCCGCTGAGCGCGCCGAACGCGGTCGCAGTCGCCGACCTGCTCCCGTAGCGGAGGTGCGCGATGACCGAAGCCGAATGGATAAGCACACGCGCCTACGCGCAAGGGATGATGTGGCACTTGCGTGGCTCGTCGTTGTGGCGGACAAAGCGTGGACGCCGCACACTGAGATTGTTCGCTGTCGCGTGTTGCCGACAGTTCTCGACGCAGTTGTGGGATGATCGGTTGCGCCAAGCGATTGATGTCGCGGAACGAGTCGCCGAGGGACACGGCACGAAACAAGAACTCGAACACGCAAGGCGCGCCGTTGAACCACTGAACTCCAGCAGTTATTCCGCTCCGTTGGGTCACGGAAACCAAGAACGCACAGCAACTTCACTGGTCAACGCACTCACATTACCCGGTCCGTACGACGCGGCTTTGTCGATGACGTGTTACGAGCTTCCGTTAGCCGGATACTGCGGCGACATCGCTCACGAACACGCGCTGATGTGCGATTTGGTGCGCGACATCTTCGGGAACCCGTTTCGGCCCGTTTCCTTCCACCCCGCGTGGCGCACTGACACCGCGGTGTCACTCGCGCGCACGATGTACGAATCGCGCGAGTTCGGCGCGATGCCGATCCTCGCGGACGCACTGCAAGACGCCGGGTGCGAAGACGAGCACATCCTGAACCACTGTCGCGACGCGAACCAACCGCACGTTCGCGGGTGCTGGGTGTGCGATCTCGTGTTGGGGAAGGCGTAATCGCGTCACGGTACTGGAACCGCGACCGGCGGCGCGGTATGCTCCGCACTCCCGCTGCCGGAGGTCGCCGTGAGCAGTTCCTTCTTGCAATACTTCAACATCGAGAAGATGGGGCGGTTCCCCAACGGGGCCGACGCGCTGCTCACCGCGCGCATGGGCGTTTACTCGAAACTCGCCGCGGTGCAGCAGTCCAAAGGCGGCACCGTGTACGTCATCTCCGCGTACGGCAAACCCAAGAAGTACGTGCTCTGGGAAGCGTTCACCATTGACGAGGTGACGAAGCAGGACGAGCAGTTCGTGGTGTCCGGGCCGGGGCGCGTGCTGCTCCCGCCGGCCGAACTGAGCGGCAAAGAGTTCGACAAGTTCAAGGCCGCGTGCGCGCACTTCATCGGGTTCCGCAAGATCGACGACCTGCCGTACACCGCGACGCTGAAGAAGACCGCGGAGGCCAACAGCGGGGCGAAACTCGGCCCGGCGTGCGAGGCGTTCTGCGACGAGTTGGTCGCGGCGTTCCCGAAGATGGGCGACGCGTACTTCTACCGCGCGCACACGCGGCAGCACCTCGGCAACACCGCCGGGGCGAAGGCCGACTACGAACAGGCCGCGAAGCTCGGCACCAACTTCGCCGAAGAAGCCCGCGCGTTCCTCGCGAACCCGACCGCCGCGAGTGCTTCATCGGCACCGAAGACGAGTGGCATTGCGGCGAGCGTCGTGGCGAAGGGCGTGTTCGCGGGGAAAGCGCCCGCGGGCGTGTCGGTGGGCGTGTGGCAGGGGGTGTTGCTGCGCCGCGGGCCGGAAGAGTTCCGCCAATCGGTGTTGAAGGCATACGGCGGGAAATGCGCCCTCAGCGGGGCCGACGCCGAAGCCGCGCTCGAAGTCGCGCTCATCGACCCGGACGGCCCGAACGAACCGAGCAACGCGCTGTTGCTTCGCGCTGATCTGCGAACGCTGTTCGACCTGAACCTGCTGCGCGTTCACCCGCGCACGCGCAAGGTGGTGCTGGCCGATTCCGTGATGAAGGGCACCTACGCGCGACTGTGGGCGCGCCCGCTGCGCGCGCCGGCGAGCAAGGACGCGGCACCGAACTTCACCGCGCTCGAGAAGCGCTGGAGCGCGAAGTAGGCGGCCGTGCTCTGCTCGCCGTGCTTCAAGCGCCGCGGACAGGACGACACCGCGCTGACCCGCGGGCGGCGCTAAGAGCTAGCGGAAAAGCTGTGGGCGCGCGTAGCCCCAAGAGTTGTGTCGCGGCCCCTCACCCGCGAACGTCGTTCGCTGCCCTCTCCCCGCTGGCGCGGGGCGAGGGCGGCGCGCGTCGGTTCCGTGTGAAGCCTCAACGCGCGTGACGCGAAACCGGTGCGCGAATCGCGCCTGCCCTCGCCCCGCGCCAGCGGGGAGAGGGTGGCCGAGTCGAGACCAGACTGCGGAGCAGGCGCAGGCCTCACACGAAGAGGCCGGGTGAGGGGCGCC
>Ga0169931_10003523_pt1 | contig 24784 bp, 9 predicted proteins | sample Kivu_15m_20L_FD_129675 | JGI IMG/M metagenome (GOLD analysis project Ga0169931, IMG submission 129675) | Freshwater microbial communities from Lake Kivu, Western Province, Rwanda to study Microbial Dark Matter (Phase II) - Kivu_15m_20L... | ecosystem: Environmental > Aquatic > Freshwater > Lake ...
ATGGCTCAGGTTATCTAATGGCTCAGGTTATCTCATCGCTCAGGGGTGTCTGTCGTTGTTTTGCAATATTTCTATTCGGGTTGAGGTTTCCAGCGGGGGGAGTATGAAAAAGAGTTTGAAGTTTCGAGGCTTCACGTTAGTGGAGTTGCTGGTGGTTATCGCGATCATCGGTATTTTGGTCGGGTTGTTGCTGCCAGCGGTTCAGGCCGCTCGAGAAGCTGCCCGAAGAATGCAGTGCAGCAATAATCTTAAGCAAATTGGATTGGCTGTGCACAATTTTGATTCGGCCTACAAGAAATTACCATCGGCTGGACAGTGCGGATCGACCGGTTCGACATCTACGCCCTATATGATTCACTCGACCTTGACGTTCCTGCTTCCCTACATCGAACAGCAAAATGTTTACAACATGTTTGATGTGCAGACCGATCCACGCGTGGCATACCCAGGCAGTGTCAGCGGATCATTTTGGCTTACATCCAGTGGTTGTTTGCTGCACAATCGGGCGAAAGGTCTTGCTTACGACGACCCGACACTTCCCGCTGGACAGGTTGCCGCCAAGACGCAGATTCCTACGTTCGTTTGCCCATCGACTCCTCTAGCTGGAGCCTCCCGTGACCCAATTCATCGTTATGGTGGCAACGACTACATGTTCATTGACTTGACCGACATTGTCGAGAACCCTGCTTCGGCCAACTTTGGCGCTCGAGCCAGCTCTGCAGAGCGACCGGTCGAGGTTCGTTCGGGAATGCTTTCCTGCGAAAATCAAACGTTAGCCGCCACGGTTGACGGCACCAGCAATACGGTTCTGTGCATCGAGGATGCTGGTCGTGCCCATCCTAACGTTCCGTTGTTCGGTGCTTTGTCAGCACGCGTTAGTCCAGTTTCCGGACCTCCAGAAGCGGTTGCTTGGACCGGCGGAACGACCGGTGGTCGTCGCATGTTCGCATGGGCTGATGCTGATTCGGTGACCAACGGTTTGAGCGGGCCGCACCTATCGACTGCGAACCGAAAAGCCCAAGTCAACAACAACAAGATTCCAACCGGTGGTCCTGCGACCTGCCCATGGGCAACCAACAACTGCGGTCCTAACGATGAACCGTTCAGCTTCCATCCAGGCGGAGTGAATTGCGCCATGGGCGATGGCAGCGTGAAGTTTTTGGCAGATACTCAGGACCCCATCGTGCTGAAGTGGATGGTGGCGGCTTCGGACGGTAACGTTTCTCCAAACGTTGACTGATTTTAACTAGCCAATTATTTCGACCATACTAGCAAACAGGGGAGTGGATCCTTGCGATCGACTCCCCTGTTTTTTGTTGCGCTGGATTTTCGCCTGATTACTCTTTCGGCTGATTTGTAGCTGTCGTTCAAAAGGTTGAGGCCAAGAAGCGTCGCTTGCTCAGGGCCCGGAATTCACCGAAGTTATAATCGACTGCTACCGTGCCACCGTTGACCGTGATGGTCGTGATTTGATTGCTACCCGCAGTCCCTCCAGCACCCGTGCCGACACTCGCATTTCCATCTTGTAAGCCGTTAGGCTGTGTTTGTTGAAGGCTGTAGGTGCCAGGTAAGAGGTTGCTAAACAAGTATTGACCGTTGCTGTCGGTCGTGGCTTGAAGGCTGACGGTAGTTCCTAAAAAGTTTGATCCCGAAAGTGCGATTAACACGCCTGCAATCGGTAGTTCACCCGGATCGCGTACTCCGTTTCGATTGGTATCGATATAGGAAAAGCCGCTCAAGGATGACAGTGCAATCGCTTGTGTTGTTTGGGTCGCGCTGTTGTTGGCCGAATTAGTATCTGTTTCGGTGGCAGTGACTGTCGCCGTGTTGCTCAGCGTTTGCTGGGTGATACTGCTGGGAACGCTGGTAACAATAGTGACTGTTGCCGAGGCGGCAGGAGCCAGCGTGCCGACGTTGGCTGTCACCGTTCCCGCATTGTTCGAAACGGTACCTTGAGAAGCCGATGCCGAACTAAAGCTGATCGAACTTGGTAAAACATCGGTAACCACAACATTCGTGGCGGTGGACGGACCATTGTTGGTGACCGTCACGGTGTAGGTGAGTGTATTGCCAGCGATCACCGGATCGGCGCTATCGGTCTTGGCGATGGTTAGGTCGATACTGCCATTGGCCGTGGAAGTGGTTGTGGCCGTGTTATTAGCCGAGTTGCTATCGGTTTGTGTTCCAGCGACCGTGGCCGTGTTGGTTATGGTGCCTCGAGCTGTAGGTGCAACATTGACAACGAGCGTGACAGTGGCGCTGGCACCACTGGCCAGCGTGCCGATCGTACCGGTGACCGTTCCCGAACTATTGCTCACCGTACCAACGGTCGATGTGCCGCTGACAAAAGTGACGGTTCCTGGCAAAACATCGGTGACGGTCACTCCTGTCGCCGTTGAGGGGCCTGCATTCGTCACCTGTATGGTGTAAGTCAATTGGTTACCAGCGATCACCGGGTCCGGCGTGTCTGCTTTGGTAATCTGCAAGTCAATTTGCGGAGTTGCCGTTGTGGTATCTGTAGCGCTATTGTTGGCGTTGTTGGAATCGGTCTGGGTAGCAGTAACTGACGCCGTATTGGATATCGTGCCTGTTGCGGTCCCTGAGACAGCGGCGACAATGGTCACCGTTGCGCTGGCTCCTGGAGCGAGTGTACCTAAAGCAGCACTAAAGTTCTGACCGGCAATAGCCCCGGTTCCTTGCGACACGGTATGGCTGCTGTACGTGAGTGTTGCAGGCAAAGCGTCGGTTAGATTAACGTTGGTAGCTTGGGACGGTCCGTTGTTGGTCACCACGATGGTGTAGGTCAAGTTGTTTCCTGATATTACTGTGGTGAGCCCATCCGTTTTGGTAACAGCCAAATCGACTTGCGCGTTGACCGCAGTGTTCTCGGTGTCGGAGTTGTTGGTTGCATCGTCATCGGTTTGCGTTCCAGTAACGGTAGCCGTGTTGCTTATTGTTCCGGTCGCTGAAGGTGAAACGGTGACGTTGATGGTGACGGTTGCCGACGCGCCGTTGGCCAAGTTACCAAGATTGGCGGTAACCGTGCCGGAGGCATTGGCGACCGTACCTTGGGACGCGGTCGCACTGTTAAAGGTAAGATCTGCTGGCAGGACATCGGTTACTACGACATTGGTTGCAGCTGAGGGACCATCGTTGGTAACGGTCAATGTATACGACATGGTGCCGCCGGCAATCACGGGATCAACGCTATCGGTTTTCGCGATGCGAAGATCGGCTACCGGCGTCACTGCCGTATTCGTTGTGCTGGAATTGTTCGCGTTGTTCGAATCGGTTTCTGTGGAGGTTACCGTAGCCGTGTTGGCGACAGTAGTAATGGTAATGTCATTGACAGATACCACGATGGTTGCAGTTGCTGTGCTACCTGAGTTCAGATTACCTACAGTAAAGGTAACCGTATTGCCCACGGTGTTCGCCGTAGCACTGGCGGACGTTGCTGATACAATAGTAAGCGTAGCTGGAATCACGTCCGTGATGACCACACCACTTGCGTTGGAAGGTCCATTGTTGATCACCGAAAGGGTGTAGGTAAGTTGACCATTGACCAAAACAGGATCGGGTGAATCGGTCTTGGTAATCGCGAGATCGACCAAGCGATCCACATTGGTAACAAGCGTGCTGGTATTGTTGGCGGGATTCGTATCCAGATAATCAGAGGTCACTGTTGCGGTGTTGCTAACGGTTTCGTTATCGGCCAAGCTGGAAGCGGCGGTTACGACTAGGGTAACTGTGGCCGAACCGCCTGCGGCGATCGTACCGAGGTTTGCATTGATCGTGCCAGAGTTGTTGGCAGAAGTTCCTTGCGAACTGACGACAGAAACAAAGGTAGTTCCTACCGGCAGAACATCGGTGAGAACCACATTATCGGCTGCCGCTGGTCCACCATTGCTGACCGTCATGGTGTAGGTAATCTGGTTTCCAGCCAGAACTGTGGCTGGAGTACCGGTTTTCACTACCGACACATCGACGTTGGGAACAAAGCCAAAGTCCAACGTGAAGTTGGTGTTATCGTCGCTGTCACCATCATTGGTCGGTTCAGCCCCTGTTGCCAACGTGATCGCTTGGGAGACAACTCCGACGAGCGACAAGAATCCACCATTATCATCTCCGTCCACATTGTTGTCAGGATCTGGCGAAGGATCATTTCCAGTGCTGGTCGACATGCCCGCCAGCGGACCGCCAGCATTAAAATTGGATAATGGAACAACCGCAATGTAACTACCTGCAAGCAGATCATCGAAAAGGTAGTTGCCCGACGCATTGGTCGTGGTGGTATCAACCAATGTATCGGTGCCGCTGTCAAATGTTCCATTGCCGTTGGTGTCGGAGTAGAGTTGCACCGTTACGTTCGCGATTCCTGGTTCACCCACATTGGCAACACCGTTATTATTGGTATCGCGAAATACCAAATTGCCGAGCGACAACGCTTCAAAATTCTGGAAATCTGCCGATTGAACAACGATCGACGCGGTTTCGATAATGTCCACTTGTGCGTCGACGGCCGTACCCGCCTCGATCGCTATTTCAATGGCACCGATGCTGCTAAAGTTCGCTCCTGTTCCACCTGCCGTAGTGAAGTCGCCATAGCGGACGATAAGCGTTTCGTTGGGCGCACCTCCGGTGACCGGAATCGAAACGTTCGCGATCGAAAAATTGGTTGCCGATGAATAGGCACGTATGACCAACGTCGATGCTTGATCGGCTCCGATCCGTAGTCGAAAACCGACGGCGTCCGAAGCGGTCAAATTGAGTCCACCGAGACCTGTGGCAGCTAACGTTAAAGGGTCGCCATCGGTTCCGTCGTAGACGACGCGTCGATTACCTGTGGCGCCGGATGATGCATCAAATACCAAGACACCAGGAACGGCACCGTTTGCATTCAATTGCAATGAACTGGCAATCGATGTCAAGGCAACAAACATGTCGCGTTCACCACCAATCGCTTCCGAAGCTAACGTCGAAGAACTATCGGTCGAGGAGCCTGGATCGGCAGCGGTAACACTTTGCGATGTGGTGTTGAAGCTATCGATTAGGGCTCCAGTTGTACCGGTGGCTTGACCTGACGTTACGGTCACGGTGGCTATGTTTCCACCAGGATTTTGCACAAAGCCAGCGGGCGTCAGCTGACGAGTGAAATAGGTTCCTGCTAGCAAGTTATCGAATCGGTACACACCTTGAGCATTCGTGGTTGTCGATTGCTGCAGCGTATCGGTTCCGACATCGAAGGTATTATTGGCGTTGGTATCGATAAACAGTTGAACCGTAACGCCCGCCAGTCGCACGTCGTCGCCGGTCAGACCGTTATTGGTAAGGTCATCGAAGGAAACCCCCGAGATGGCAGCCAAGTCGTTGGCCATCAACTTGCGGTTTTCAAGCATTTCTACTTTTAGCATTCTTTGTCGAGTGCGACGTCTCGAACGGTTCGACAAGCCAGAAAATAGGCGACGCCAGAAACCAGCCATGATGATGCCCCCACGTTGAATTGGAATCAGGCGGGTCTCGATCCCGCAACCAATCTGCAGGATCCTACCCGCCTTCGCTAAGTAGAATATTTTACCTATTTTTCTCAGACTAAGCTACCAGCGATATTCCGCCCCCAAACTCAATCCCTGTATCCAATAATCGGATTCTGCGAAGTGAAACTGCGGTCTTAATGGTCCGGAAAATGGCGACTCTTCAGGAGGTAGTAGATTTGGGTTCACGTCGAGATCCATTTGGTCTCCCGGACGAACGACACTGCTCCAGTAAATGAAGCTGTAGCCTACATTGAGTTTCCAACCTCGAGTTAGTTGATAGCCAATGGTGGCTCCCAATTCGGGTACTACCGCAAAGCGATCGCGCTCGTAGGACCCAATATTGGTTCGTTGAGCGAGCAGTCCACCGGTGTGAGTGGTCGTTGTTCCGTTTTCCGTGATCACCGAAGAACCCTGAATGTTTACCGTTTGATGATTATTGCCGAGCGACAATCGCATCAAGAGATCCAGGCTCCAAAAGCCTTTGCGGCCTCTCCACTGAACGCCAAGTTCGGGGCCATTGAACTGATTGCGTGTGCTAAAGCGATCCGTGATGTTAAACGCCCCTGGTTCAGCGGTTACCAAGGATGTAAGGTTTTCGCTAACAGATAGATGTTCGTCGACCTCGAGGAAACGATATCCGAGCGTTATATCCGTGTTGCTGGATACCGGAACCGATTGACAATTCCACCACGAAATTCCACAACCTTCGCTGCTGCAAAGTTGACGGCGGAGGCGAAAAGCAGCACCGCTGAATTCGCTGGAGGCCGAGACGGTTGTCGAACCTGACATCACACTTGGAAAGGCGACGATCTGCGCATCTTCTCTGCCGGTGAGCATATTGAAAAAAGGTCTAGCTAGAATGGGGTTCCCTGTCGACTGGAAAGCCTTGGTGTCGGTTATCGACCCAGCTCCCAAGTATTCGCCTTCAATGCCCCAACCCGGAAACTGGGATAGCCACCAGCCGAAGCGAATCCTTCCTCCCGACATTTCGCCTCCCAATAGATCCTCTTCACCGACCAATGTTCGGGTCGAAGCGAGGCCCAGAACACCGGCGTTTGCACGTGCCGTGCCAGCGGTGCTCGAAGTAACCAAAGGAGGAACATTCATTCCGTTTTGATACCACAGCAAGTAATCCGCTTGGAACCAACCATGTTCGGGCAAACAAATACAAAAACGACCCGGCGTATGGCAATCATCACAGTATGGATGAACTCCATAGGGCTCATAAATACCGCTAAGTTCCTCGTGACCATGATGGCCACCCACGATGTACTCACCCTCACCCAGTGTCACAGGTTCTTCGATCTCGGACCCCTCCACGATTACTTCTTCGCCTTCGTAGACCAAGCCCGTATCGTCTGTCATCATCGACTCACCACCCTCGATGACCGAGGCATCCGACATGGGGTCAGGTGTTGGTGCGCCAACAATTTCTTCTTGCCCTTCGATGACCGTGCCGGCTGTGGTGTACAGCGAGCGTTGTGGGCGAGGCAAACGAGAACTGGATTGCGAAGCTACGCCAGAACGCCCCGAAATAGTGCGTTGAGTTTGTCCATAAGCATCCCCTGACCAACAGGTGAAGCCCAAAAGCAAGGCGAATTTTGCCAAGAAAATCGTGGAGCGTTTCACGGCTAACCTTCTATTTAGAAGGGAAAGGGCGCCAGCTCACCTTTTTGGGGTGATTCGACGAGGCTGTGGTACTCTAGGTCCGCGACCTCACAGCCCAATGGATCGCTTACAGATTCCTATCGGCCCCTACAATCAGCAAACTCCAGTCATTCCGTAAGATTTTTCTAATCCGTACAAGCATTATTATCAAAATAAATTCTCTATCTTATCTATTTGTTTCGGGGAATGACCTGCTCCCATGCGGATGGTTTGAGGTGGGGGATGGCCTTCGGAACTCTGGCGTTCCGTTGGTTGCTATCAATGCGCTGCCAATTCCATGCTTGAATAAGCGTGCGGTTCGAGAAATCTTCAAGTTTGCAGCCCGTATAAAACCTACGATTGCTACCGTTTAATCTCTAAAACTTCTCGTCATGGCGCTTTCAGCACCAGACGATAAACCGGGGACCTCAATGGAGGACTGAGTTCACTTCCTACGCAACCAACATTCATTGTCGCCCAGTTGGTCCTTCCATAAGTAGTCACTTCGCTCCCGAAGCGTCTTCAAACTAGCTGGCATAGGCAGAAATGTTTTCTTATGCGGGCATTGCCGGAGAATTTCTTGATGCGGTTGTTTTGTAAAGGTTGGTCTGTGTTGCGACCCATCGTTATTTGGACATCTTTTGGTGCGATTGCCTTTTGGGGCCATTCGACGCATTGGAACTTCGTCTACGATGCACACTCACATTCACCGGACGAGGTTGCCGCCGCCTTCACTGGAAATGATATTCAACTTGCATCGCTGACACCCAAAAATAAAGTGGGCCTGATTCAGTGGGGAAGCCTACAGGAATTGAAAAAATCGGGTATCGAATTGGGTGCAGCCTCCAAGACAAGCGTGCAAGAAACAATTTCGGCATTAGCATCCGTGGCTTATAACGGCCAACGATGTGCACAGCTTTCATCCAGAACAACCGGACATGTTTGGCAGGTTTACGTTCGCCCTGGGCAAGCCGTGAAGCGAGGTGAAGTACTTGCAATTGTCGATTCCCATATTGTGGGTGAAGCCAAGTCGGATTGGATGCAGAAAAGATTTACGGCTATCCATCTAAGAAGAACGTATGATCGACTCAAGAGAGTGGCGCAAGGCGCGCTTCCCGAACAGCGAATACTCGCGGCGGAGTCCGAGCTGAAAAAGGCTGACCTGGATTGCTATATGGCCCAGCAAAGGTTGATGAATTTGGGCTTGGTCGTTCCAGCGCTCGAGGACACCGAGCTAGCGCCAGACCAAATTTCAGAACAAATTCGCTACTTGGGAATTCCCGATAGCTTATTGAACTCTTTTGGTCAGAAACCTGCGACGTCGAATCTGATTACGATCATCAGTCCATTTGATGGTACCGTCATCGAGCAGCGAGGCGTCGTTGGTGAGGTGGTAAGTCCCGAGCAAGTGATGTTTGTTGTTGCAGATACTCGAACGATGTGGCTCAATCTATCGATCCGGCGAGAAGATTCAGCGCGTTTGGCGATCGGGCAACATGTGACGTTCACTGCGGTCGGCATGAAACATCCGCTTGCAACCAAAATCGCTTGGATAAGTTCGGGAATTGATCCTGAGACTCGTACCGTACAGGCAGGTTGTGAAGTAGAAAATAAAACAGTGGGTTCGGCGAGCGAAGCGGGTATTGATTTTCCTTTGCGAGCCAATCAATTCGGCAATGCGCGTATTGTTGTCGCCGAGCATCCGCAGGCGGTTGTTGTTCCTGAAGCAGCATTGCAAAAAATGCCTGATCTTCGTGAGATAGTATTTGTTAAAGTAGGTGCACCCGCTATCTTCGAGCCGCGGGTGGTAAAGACAGGAATCCGTGGGGACGGAACGGTGCAAATACTTCATGGAGTGCGAGCCAGTGAAGAAATAGTGACCCGCGGTAGCTTTATCCTAAAATCCGAAATGCTGAGGTCATCGTTAGTTGGGAGTTAAATCGTGCTGACGATTTTATTTCCTGAGATGATGCCGTGCCTATGCTAACGAAAATCTTGTTTGCTGCAATCGAATATCGGTGGCTAGTCGTAGGGCTCTCTATCCTCTTGGCCATGCTGGGTGGTTTGAGTTTAGCCAACCTCAATATCGATGCGTTTCCAGATACGACGCCCGTTCAGGTCCAAGTAAACACGACGGCTCCTGCTTTGGTCGCTACTGAAATAGAAAGTTTGATTACGTTTCCTATCGAGCAGGCGATGGGAGGCATGCCTGGCTTATCGAACGTGCGTTCTATTTCGCAGTTTGGTCTCTCGCAGGTTACCTTGACTTTCCAAGATGGTACCGACATCTATCGAGCCAGAAATTTTATCCAGGAGCGTTTATCTTCCTTGGAATTTCCCGTCGGTATTCCCCGCCCAACACTTGGCCCAGTCGCAACCGGTTTGGGCGAAGTATTGCATTATCACGTAAAATCCAAAAATCGCAGCGACAGCAACTTGATGGAGTTGCGAACGACACAGGACTGGCGAATTCGCCGCGAGTTGAAATCGGTTCAAGGGGCAGCGGAAATAAACTCATGGGGTGGTCTTGAGAAACAATATCAAGTACTGGTCGACCCAGATAAACTCTTTAAATACAAACTGACTTTGCAAGATGTGTTTGCAGCGGTTGAGGGAGGCAACCTGAATGTGGGCGGTGGTTATATCGATCGTCAAGGCGACATGTTGCTACTGCATGGTATCGGGAGAACCAAAACGCCTCAGCAAATCGAGAATATTGTCATCAAATCGAGTCAGGGTATCCCCATTTCCGTCAAGGATGTGGCAACGGTCGCAATCGGTCACGATATTATTCGCGGAATGGTGACTGCCAACGGCGAAGGCGAAGTGGTCCTGGGCCTCGGCTTTATGAGAATTGGCGAGAGCAGTTACCGTGTAACCTCGGCTCTGCGAAAGCAACTGGACGATACGATTAAGCACCTACCTCCGCATATCGAAGTCAAAACAGTCTACGATCGGACGGAACTGGTAGACAAAGTGATCACCACGGTGAGAACCAATCTCTGCGATGGGGCATTGTTGGTTGTCGTCATTTTGTATCTTTTTCTGGGTAATCTCAGAGCTGGACTTATCGCGGCAGTCACGATTCCCTTATCGATGCTTTTCGCGTTTGTAGGTATGTGGCCTGCAGGTATTGCGGGTACTCTTCTCAGTTTGGGCGCGATCGATTTTGGAATTGTTGTCGATTCCAGTGTCGTCATGCTTGAAAATATCATCCGCCGTTTAGCGCACTATCAGACCGACGGCAGCGATGCTCGCTCCCGCAATCAAGTCATTAAAGACGCTGCCAATGAGGTTCGCATACCGACCGTCTTTGGACAACTTATCATCATGATCGTTTACATTCCCATTTTGACACTCGAGGGTGTCGAAGGAAAAATGTTTCGTCCCATGGCGCTAACGGTCATGTTGGTTCTAACAGGCTCATTGATCTTCGCTTTAACACTAACACCCGCTTTGGCTAGTCTCTTGTTGCCCGCCAAAGTCGAAGAAAGAGATGTTTGGCTGGTCCGTGTGGCAAAAAAAGTCTATCAGCCCGTGTTACAGAAATTGCTTTCCCTCCGCTTGACCGTTCTAGGGGTCGGCATGATTTTTTTAGTATGTGCATCGGGAATCGCCGTTAAGCTTGGTACGGAATTTGTCCCACAGTTATCTGAAGGGGCTATTGTCATCGGCGTTCTGCGCGTTCCGGGAACATCGCTTCAGCAGTCCGCCGAAATGAATCTTTCGATGGAAAAGTTCATCCGTGATCGTTATCCGGAAGTTCAAGATGTTTGGTCTCGAATTGGTGAACCCGAAATCAATACCGATGCGGGAAGCCCGGAGTCCACCGATATGTTCGTGACCTTAAAATCGGTCGACAAATGGCGGAAGCAGTTCAAAAAACAGTCTGATATTGTCAACTCGCTGGCCGAGGATCTGAAGGTTTTCAAGGGGCAAACCACTTGGTTCACTCAACCCATTGAGATGCGAATCAATGAGATGCTTACTGGCTCAAGGTCCGATTTGTCGCTGAAACTCTTTGGAAGTGATGTGGATACGCTGATCAAGAAGTCTGGTGAGTTAGAAGACGTTTTGCAGGGAGTTCGCGGCTGTACGGATCTCTCGATCGAGCAAATCGCAGGGCAACCGATACTACAGGTTAAGCTTAACCAAGATGAACTTGCGCGCTATGGTATCTCTGCGACAATCGTACTGGATCTCTAGCAAAGCGTTAGTGGAGTGAGGGTCAGCGATATAGTGGAAGATCAATTGCGATTTCCACTTGTCGTCCGACTCCCTCAAGTTCGTAGAAATTCACCTGAGGCAATTGCCAACTTAATGGTCGCTGCTCCCACCGGCGAACAACTGCCGCTGAGTCTGCTGGCATCCATCGAAGAGGTTCGTGGTCCGAAACTGATTTCCAGCGAATGGGGTAAACGGCGAATCGCGATTCAATGCAATGTGCGTGGACGCGATATTGGGAGTTTTGTGGCGGAAGCACAGCAAGCCATCGAACGCAAGCTTGTCTTGCCTGACGGTTTTAGGATTGAATGGGGCGGTCAATTCGAAAACATGATTCGCGCCCAGCGTCGGCTCATGATCGTCGTTCCGATCGCCTTGGCGATGATCTTGGCGCTATTGTTTGTGACCTATCGATCGATCACCGATACGCTGCTGGTTTTCGCAAGCGTACCGTTTGCATGCGCAGGGGGCATATTTGGATTATGGTTTCGCGAGATGCCAATCTCGATTTCCGCCGCAGTCGGCTTTATTACGCTTTCGGGCGTCTCCGTACTCAATAGTATGCTGGTCGTAAGCTATCTTCGATCTATACAGCACGAAGTCCCTTCTCCCAGTGCCTTGATCCAGCAAGTTTGGCTTACATCTCTTCGCACTGTGATGATGACCGCTTTGGTTGCCAGCGTTGGATTCATTCCCATGGCGATCAGCATGGGGTCGGGCGCCGAAGTTCAAAGACCACTGGCCACCGTCGTCATCAGCGGGGTGATTGCAAGCTGTGGAATGACCCTTCTTCTGCTTCCAGCCCTTTATTCTCTTGTCCTGACGAATTCAAAGAAGAGAATCGATGGGGATTTTCGAGCAAAATCGTTGATTCATTCACACGGTTAAACCAGTACCTTGGGTATGCAAGCCATCGATGTCTGAATTTCGGCTATATTTTCACGCGACTGAAACTAGGCAGGCGTTTGGCGAGTAGGGGCGGTGTTGGATTGCCAGCAGTCATCAATCCAAGTTTCTGCATTAATCTGGCAGTTCAAAACCCGCTTCTACTCCGAGGATGACGCTGATATGTTCAGAAGTATACCAAAACTAGCTGTGAGCACTCTCTTAGCTTTGTCGAGCGCCGTTGCGATCTCTTCGAATCTCACCCAGGACCGCTCATTGCGTGCGCAAGAGGCGGTGCCCAGCGCGGCGGCGGATGATGCATTCATTCGCACAGTGGAAAATAAAGAAGCTGGAAACGTGATTTTGCAGTTGGCCATTCGCCGGTTTGAACGGACTGGCCAAGCAGGTCCGATCGTGACCATGCACAGCGCCATCCACATCGCCGATCAAGTCTTCTACGACAAGCTTCAAAAGCTGTTGGATGAAAAAGATGTTGTTCTGTTTGAAAGTGTGAAGCCGCCAGGAGCGGGGCGTCCAGAGCATTCGCTCAAGGGAGCCGACTCGAGCGAATTCAAAATCGCAACAACCAAAATGCGACTTCGGTTACTCGCTATCGCAGCGATGGCGTTTGAGCGAAAAAATAAAAAATTGCCCGTCGATATGCAGGAGTTGTTGAAAAGTGTCGACGGCAAATTGGAAATGTACTCGAATCTGCTTGCCAAAGATGGCTGGGGAAATGAGTTCCTTTATTCCCTATTGCCGGAACCTGCAAAAGATAGCAGCGAAAAAAGCAGTGCGACCAAAAGTAAAAAACCTGGATTCGAAATCGTCTCGCTTGGAGAAGACAAAGCTCAAGGGGGCGAAGGTGCTGCCGCTGATATATTGCTTTCCAACCAGAAGCCGATTTCATCTCGCGATGTTCCCAAGGAAGGAGATCAAGGGATTCAGGCTGATCTCGCTGAAGCTCTTGGGCTCGTCTTCCAGCTCAATGCCATGAAGCATGACAAATCGAATTGGCGAAACAGCGATCTGTCGATCGATCAGGTTCAAGAGCGTCTGGCAGCTTCCGGTGCTGATGGCGATGAACTGTTCAAGATGCTCGATGGATCCTCGATGCAAGCAGGCGTTCTGAAACTTTTGCTGGGCCTCATGAAGTTGATGCCCAGCCTACAGGTATCGGGCAAACTGATGATCATCGAAGCGATGGGAAACGCAGATCAATTGATGGTCAATATGCCGGGAGCAAACAAAATGATGGACGTCATTTTGAAGGATCGAAACAAAGTCGTCATCGATGACTTGACCAGCATTATCCAGCGCGAGCCGACCGTTAAACATGTAGGTATCATTTATGGTGGAGCCCACATGCCCGACTTGGAAGAGAGCCTACAAAAAATGGGATATCAGGAAGTGGGTGTCGAGTGGCTCGACGCAATTACCGTGATGCTTCCCAAGAATCCTGCCGAACGACAGCAACTGGAATCGATGCGAAGCACCATTCGCAGGTCGATACAGCAACAGATCAAGCAACTGCAAAAGGGGGCTGAGAAGAAGAAAAAGGAATAGCTGCGGTTGATCGCAGAATGCGAGATATTAGCGTCGTTACGATTGGCAGAAATAACCCAGAAAAGCGTCTAACCTGTCGCGATCCTCACCGCGCCTTCTCCCTTCTAACTTCTCCCTTCACTCTTCTCCCTTCACTCTTCTCCCTTCTCCCTTCTGCATCGAGCGAAAGGGTTAATTCGAAAATTCGAGTGTATGGAGCAGTTGGCTATTATTGCCGTTCCAAATGAGTACTTTGCCATATTCACCGCCGGTCGCAACGATACTGCCGTCAGCGGAAACATCAACGCTGTGCAGCCAAGCCTTGGCTCCATTGAAGTTGCGGATGTTCCCACCGTTCTCCGCATTATGGAATCGCACACTGCGATCTCCGCTGCAGGATACGATGTTATCTGTCTCGCCGATGTATTCCACTTTTGTGATCGCTTTGCTGAACCCATTATCGATCGTTCGTTTTTGGTCGGCTGTTGCTACTTCCCATACTTTAATCGCATTATCGGCACCGGAAGTGACAAGTGTTTGACCATCACCTTTCCAGGCAACACTGAGCACATAGTTGGTGTGTCCTTCAAACCGAAGTAAGATCTGACCGGTCGCAGCATCGATGGTTCGCGCATATTTATCAGCGCTTGCCGTAGCAATTCGTTTTCCATCGGGCGAGAATCGCGCCGCATGGATCACATCGGAATGAATGTTGGTAAATCGAGTCACTTTGGATCCATTGGCAACTGAGAATATCTGCAATTCGCCATCTCGCGAAGGGACGCCTCCCGCAATAAGCAATTGTGACGAATCAGGATTGAAATCCAAGCTCAAGACTCGATGCTGAATCAGGTCGAGTTGATCGACAGAGCCGATGGTTCGTTCCAATTGCCAGGGGGGATTTCGCTGCCAAACCTTTAGGCTGCCATCTGCCGATGAGGAGATCCAGCGCTCGGAGTCGAAAGCGGAAACACTATTCAATGCCGCGGTATGACCCGCATAGACTGCGATCGGAGTTCCAGTTTCGGCATCCCAAGAGTGTAGATTGGGATAATCGCCTCCCGTCAATAGCGTGGTGCCATCTTCTGAAAATGCCACACTTCGAATCGGAAGTTCAGAATCAAGCAACGTTTTTTGAGCGGTCTCCAGTCGTGTTTTCGCTCCCGTGGCGGCGAGTTCCGCCTCGGCAAATACGGCCCTTAGAGCGGGCACCTTCTCTTGCGAGACTTTCGATTCGCGAACTGCAATTTCATGTTGCTGGAAGGCAAGATTGCGATCCGCGGTCGCCTTGATCAACTCGGCTTTGGCGTCGTTAAAGGGTTTCTGAAGCGTGGTCACTTTCTGAGCAGCCGTGTTGGCCACATTGCTTGCGTTATTGAACGCTTCGCTCGGCGCCTGCATGGCCGCCTGACTTTGCTGAACCGATTGCTGCGCGGCGGTCAACTTCATCGCTGCTTGTTCGGCGGCCGTTTTCAAGGTGGCATCAGCAGGAGAGGCGTTTGCCAGAGCGGCGAGTTGATTGGATTGTTGTTGAGCCGATTCGGCAGAAGTGACTGCAGTCTTATAAGCTTTTTCAGCATTGTTTTTTTGTACCAGTGCATTTCGAGCGGCAGCAGCACTGTCGATCGCTTCTTTCTCAGCCGCCATTTTTTCATTACCGGCTTTGTCGACCAGTCCTTTTTTATCTCCCAGTGTTTTATCTGCAGCAGCCAACGCTTCGGTTGCCTTCTTTTCAGCCTCTTGCTTGATGGGTACATCTTTTTCGGCCACGTCCAAGCGTTGTTTGCCAACGGTCACTGCGGCATTGGCCGAGGTTTGCTGATACGTAGACCTGGCCACTTGAGTCTTCGCACGCAAATCGCCTTTCAATTCGGCAACCTGCTGGCCGTTGATCTGCCATAGTTTGGCGGTTTTATTTTCGCTGACCGACGCAAGGCGTTGGCCATCGGGGCGAATGGCAATCGCCAGTACGGACCCGCCATGATTGATTTGACGAATCGCCTGTCCGTTATCAAGATTCCAAAGTCGAATGGTACCATCGGCAGCCCCAGACCATATTTGCCGAGGTTCACCAGGCATCGCCGATAGTGTCCAAACCTCACCGGTGTGTCCTGCGATAACACGCTGCCCCAATAATTCGTTGCTCCAGATAGATTCGGTCGATATCGCAATCAAACGCGATGGGACTCGTTTCGAATTATCCTGACTGGGATTTTTGGGAAGTGCGATCGCCACACTCAATGCCACGGACGCGTGATCTGAAAATTGCTGTACCAATTTACCAGTGGTGATGTCATAGACCTGCAGGCTCGGCTTATCTCCTTTACAAGCAACGATAACGAATTGATTGTCGTGGCTAATAGCGATGCTTTGCAGTAACCCCTTTAACCCTTGAATCTGTTGGATGCCAAATGGATTTCCATTGTTTTGCCAGATTCGGAGGCTGCCATTCTCGGCCGTTGTTGCCAACAAACTTTCATCCGGGGATAAGCACATCGCGGTAACAGCTGCACCGTGCGACGTATTGAAGGCGGGTTGACCATTGGCTGTTTGATAGCCTCTTAACGTGCCATCCTGCGAAGCGGTGAACAAGATTTGGCCATTGGAATGGAAGTTGAGCGCCCGCAGCGGCTGGTTGGGACCACCTTCGAGATAGCGAGCCAATCGCAATGCAGTACGTCGAAACAGTCCCGACGGACTTTCCAGCCACAGGCGATCGGATTTCCCATCAAAGAAACTCCACTGAACCTCTTTTTCCAGTAGAATTTCCTGAATACGTGGTGTCTGCCCACTTAAATCCCAAACGATAGATTCGCTTGGTTTGTCTCCTAATAAAGCCGTCGATACCAACTTCTTTCCATCGGCTGCAAAGTTCAGCGATGAGCAAGGTGCGGTATGGCCGGTCAACGTCTGCATCAATTGACCGTTGGCGATTTGATAGAGGCGAATATTTTTATCATCACCTGCCAAGGCAAGTAAATTACCATCCGAACTTAGGTTCCAAGCCAACGTTGTCGCTTGATCATTGAAGGCCCGCGTTTGGCTTGCATCGGCAGGATTCCAAAAACGGATTGTTCGATCGCTGCTTATAGAGAAAGGGACTTGAGCTGAGTACCCAACTCCGATGATAGGACCACCATGTCCGGCAAACTTTTGGATCTGCATGCCATCGGAGAGATTGTAGAGATAGACCATGTTGTCGGTGGTACCTACCAACGCTTGCGCTGCGTCAGGACTGAATGCTACCGCAGTAACAGCGGCTGAGAGGCCTTCTATTTTTCGCGGCATGGTATTGGCAGGATCGCCAAGATTCCACAGCAACAACGCCTTATCCTCGGTCCCCGCAAGCACTCGAGTTCCATCGGCAGAGAAATGAACCGCGCGAATAAGCGGTGCATGTCCCGTGAGTGTATGGGTAATCTTGCCCGTCTCCGTTTCGACAATCTTGATGGACTGAGCGCCATCGCTGGTGCCCGAAACAGCGATCGCGGAACGAGCAGTGTTGATCGCGAAAGCCGATGGCTTCGAACCCAGCATCACCTCCACAGCGTTTTGCAACACAGCTTCTGCAGACCATAAGCGAATCAATCCATCATTGCCACCAGTCGCTAACCATTTTCCATCTTTCGATGATGCGATGGTTCCCGTAGTCCCAGCCAGGCTGCGCCACGACATAATCAATGTTTGTTTCTCGATATCGTGCAGCGAAACAGTACCATCCTGACTGAGCGTAGCGAGATAAGGTGGCAGAGATTTACCATCCGCCGTCGCCCTTTTTCCATCGAAGAATGCCAATGACTGGACCGCTTCGGTCGCAACTTTCCACTGAAAGGTTAATTTATAATTCCCAGCTTCGTCGCTGCGTAACATCTGAATCGATCCATCGGCAAAAGCTAATGCCATCCAAATTTGGTCGGCACTGAAAGCTACTTTAAGAGCATTTTGGAACGTAACGTGAGTCGGTTGGGTTGGCACACTAGGCAATGTCCAAGTGCGAACCATCTGATCCGCTCCGGCCGATACCAGCGTATCTGGTACAGTTGTGGTATTGGGGGCATTGTTCTCGGGACTTGGTGGTCGTGCAGAAAGTTCGATCGAATGGATAGCCGAGGGAGTCTCGATCAAGCCGCTGGGCGATCCATCATGAAGATTCCAGCAACGTATGGTTTGATCTTGTGAAGCGCTTAATAGGCGGCCATCGGCTGCAAAACGGAGTGCGGTGATCTTTCCGGTGTGCGCGCTGATTTTGATACCGGGTTGCCCATTGCTGGCATCATAAAGTTGTATTTGGCCTGACATGTTTCCGATCACAATCCACTTTCGATCTGGAGTTATCGCCGTCGCCGTTATGGCGACGCCAGTCGGTATGTCAAGCATTTTCACATCGCTTGGACGCCGCCATAGTTTGACCTCGCGAAAGCTACCCGAGGCAAGTAAGTCGCCTTCCAAATTAAAAGCCAGCGATTGAATTAAGTCCTTGTGAGCGAACGGAGTGGCTATTCCCGAGGCGTTGTCGGAAAGGAGAGGATCGCCTAGGTTTGCGACAATACGACCGGTAGGTACATGCGCGATAAACAATCGATTCGAGCGAGCGATCGCAAGGTACTGGCCATCGTCCGTTAGATCGAGACTGTAAATTGGGGCAAGACGCGCTGGGAGGTTTCGCATCGATTTCGGGGATAGATTGACCGTAGTGATTGTGCCCTGGGCTCCTTGATTGATCCATAATCGTAAGAGCCCCAATTCTTCCGAGGTCAGCGATTTTGCATTGACATCATTTCCTTTGGGTGGCATTACAGGTTCCATTTGATGCGCCGCATATTTCAGCATGAGGCTGTCATCGCCACGATTGGGTAATAAAGCTGGACCATTATCGCCTCCTTTCCGCATCGATTCGGGTGTCTCCAGTAACAAGCCACCTTGATTGTCTTGTTGATTATGACAGGCCACACAATTTCGCTGCAGAATCGGTAGGATATCGCTGTTGAAATCCACCGGTTTATCACGCTGCACAGCGGCAATAGGAATCGCACCTTCTTGATAGCCTAGAGCCGAATCAAAACCTATCTGCACCAACGCGAACACACCGACTATCTTCGTGATGATTGAGGTGATATTGCATGTCATGAAAAAAACCTCATTAGGCAGGATAAGGCGAACGCGTGAGGGCATCAGCGCAAGGCAGGAGTCGGTTTTGGGAAGTCATGAGTTGAAATGTACTATTTGCGATAAGACTATTGGGCTGGCTTAACTTCCTCTACGGAAAGGTTAAAGGGACGATCAAAGGTGAGATTTTGACCGTTAAAATTCAGCGTCACCCGCAGGATCATGGCATGATTACCGGCCGTCGCATTGGGCTGAGCCATGACCATGATTTTTCCATCAGCAGTGCCGTTGGGAATGCTCATATTGCCCATTTGCAAACCGGCCACACCCTGAGGCTGAATCACTTGAAAATTCACCGGCTGGTTGAACTCATAGAATCTTTCGACCGATAGCGGAATTTCGAGTTTATCGCCCTGCTTCACGTTGAACTGTTCGGCTGAAAGTTTCAGTTTCACTGGATAATCAACCACACGAATCGTGATAGGTGTTGCCGAAACGAGATGATTGACGTTCCGATTATTGGCCTGCTGTTGTGTTTGCTGGGCTTTTTGATCTGCTTGTTGTTTCTGCTGTGTAGCTAATTGCTGGAACTGCTGAGTTTCTTGTGCCTTTTGATCAGCTAATTTTTTTGCTTCTGTTGCAGCCGTATGTTCTTTCGTGATTGTATCTAGCTTTGTGGCTGCGTCCGTGGCCGCTGCCATGGCCACTTTCAGTTTTTCGTTGGTGTCTGCCAGCATTTTTTCTGCTGTGGTCAGGGCCGTTTTCAAAGCGGCATCTTCGGGCGCTGCGTCCGATTTTGCTTTGGCCGCATTGAATGCGTCTTGAGATGTTTTTTGTGCAGTTGTAGCGGCCGTCAGAGCTTGGTCGGCAGTATTCTTGGCTGTCGTCGCTTGTTGCATGCGTGTGGCCGCTTGAGTCAATTCCGAGTTCGACTTGGTGGCCGCTTGCTGCGCTTGTTGATTGGCCATTTGTGCTTTGGTCAGTATGTCGGCGATTCGCGTTTGGCGATCCTTGGCCCGGACGGCTGCTTCAGGATTTCTTGAGTAATTCATCCCTTGAACGGATGCGGCTAGGTTGATGCTGTAATCTCCTGGTTGCATGTTGGCTGGAAAACGTAATTCGATCTCTCCGGAATCTCCATTAAAATTGAATTGCGGAAAGTTCATAACCAGCGGAAGACCAAAAACAAAACCGGTGATTGTGCCTCCCGAATCGGGTTGGCGCGTCGCTTTATACTTCAGTTTCACAATGCCACCGCGCGATGTTTCGTAGGTCGGTTGGCCTTCAGGGGCGAGCGTGATCCGTTCGGTTTCCGAAGCTGAAATTACGACAGGCAATCGATCGACCAATTTCGACATGGGCACCGTCTGCCCTGCATCATTCGGTTGGTTGAATGCGACCCTTCCCAAAGGTTGACTGATTCGGGCCAAGCGTGTTACCGCTTGACCTTCGATGGTTGCCGTCGCTTTGAGGCGGATTTCTCCCACACTCTCCGCCGCATCCGGGGCCGCGGTAAAGCTGAATATGGCTTGATGGCAATCGGGCCCGATGACCATTTCTGGCGCGGTGACACCCGCAGGTAGCCCTTCGGCGGTCAACTTGATTTCACCCGCAAATCCATCTTGTCGAAAAACGACAACACGTATCGATTCTCGTCCCCCTTTGCGGATCAGTATCGATCCGGATGTATCCATCGGCGCGAATGCCACACGAAAATCGGGACGCGCCGGTCTGAGGGCTAAGCGATAAACAAGGCTCGGATCGCTCGAAACCGCGCTGTGGCCATCGCGAACAAGCAGGCGATAGGTTCCGTCTGCCGGCGCCTTGAATTTATGGATGGGATCATTGTGGCGGTTATCGAAATCGGGGCCACCATGGCGTTGATTTGCGGCGTTGACCCATTCCAATTGTTTCAAGGTTTCCTTACCTTCCGCATCTTTCTCCATAGAAAAAACGACCAGAGCGGTATCCGTCACGGCTCCCAAGCGGTGGGACATCACATCGATCCAAAGCTCTTCATCCTTCTTGGCGTCGAATCGATACCAATCCATATCGCGCCGCGGATAGAACTGGCCGATCACTTCGCAGGGAGCCTGTACGGCCTGCGCAGATTCAGGTTTATCATTATCGGGGATTTCTCTCGTTAACGGCCCCGATGCCGTACCGATCAGCAGCGCATTGGAGGGACCCGATGGTGAGGTGACGCGATATTCGATTCCGTCCAGCATTGCCTGAAATGGTTCCAATCGATCCGAATAACGCAGGGTACCGACGACGTCACCGGGTATTGGAATTCGAACTCTTACTCGTTCTAAAGGAGTACCACTCTGCGACCACTCCGATACTTCACCACCCGGTAAATTGTGCCCATAGATACTGTATTCTTCGTTCGATCCTGGGACACCGACGGGAGGGAAAACGAAATCGGCGGTGGGTAGATTTCGTATTTCGATGCCGTAATTACGATCGGCCCCTCCGCTGTAGAGCAGATCGTATGTCTTGATCCAATACGTTCCCGTCTCTGGTAGTTTCACATTCAAGGCGGGATCCTCATTCCCAACACGCTTGCTCTCCGCCAAGACGCGCCCGTTGGGCTGGATTAAAGCGAGCACTTGAATTGCGGGCGAATCGATCTGAGCCGATCGACCGAAGATGGTAAGTCGCTGGCCTTGTGTGCCTTTAAATTGAAACAGATCGATGTCCGCTGCAGATGCAAATTGTCCATAAATGACGGCGGGTATCTGCGGTATGTCGGTTGCTTCGGCTTCGATCTTGTTCGGTTCGATTTCCTTAACGCTCGCATCGGCGGAGACAGAGAAACCTCGTGGGCCCGAGATTCCATACTTGCCGCGGCACCGCACTTCATAGCGTCCTGCGGGAACGTTGGTTCCAATCGTGACAACAAACTGATTCTCGATCGGTTGCGGTCCTTCATCGAATGGCGTCGGCTCACTCAATTTCGGCTTGGCCGCAATTCCATCGTGCGAAAAGATCAGTTGATTCACATCATCTAAATCGACACCGTTGATCGTGACCTCGACGGTCTCACCGATGCGGCCACCCGCGGGGAAAATCCCCTCCAGGTGTGCGGCGGGCAACTGCGCATAGGTGTATGTCGAAATCCAACTGATCACGCAGCCAAGACTCAGCGACCAACGGATTGCAGAACCAAGAAATCTATTCATGATATTCAGTTTTACTCCGATGAGTCGGTCGTGGTCCTGACACGCTCCGAGATCACTTAACGAATTGGAACTCCTTGGCATTGATCATGGCCCACAAGATGTCTTCCCAGGCTTGTTGCTGGTTTTCAGTGCTCGCCAGATGTTGCCGAATGAGTTCGAGTTCTTGCTCGTTGGGCTTGCGAGCGAAACCGCGCAGATAAAGTCGGTTGGCTTTGGCATCGACACTTGTCTCTTTATCCTTTGCGAGTTCGCTCGCCACACCTTGACCGCTCTGCAAGCGATTCTGCAACTCACCCGAATTGAGCAAATGAAGTGATTGAGCCAAGTTCGCTTCCGGAGACCGTTCGCATTCACACGCGCTTTCCGATTCGGGCTTTCCGAAAACTTGCAAGAAATAATTATTGAAGCCATTATCGGGCAATTGAACGGCAGTCATCTCGGGGGGAACACCGTTGAAGTTGGCCGTTAAACCGATGAAAGAATTGATCGTGTCGTAGAGAACCTCGGCGTTGAGTCTACGCGGATAGAAGCTCGAAAAGTTCTGTCGATCTGCGATGTTGAATTCGGTAGGGTCGGAACTCAATTGATAGACGCTCGACTTGCAAATCGTGCGTACCAGATTTTTCATATCATAACGACTGTCGACGAAGTGTTTGGCAAGGGCATCAAGAAGTTCCGGATTGGAGGGTGGATTGGTCACCCGCAAATCGTCTTCGGGATCGACGATGCCACGACCAAAGAAATGTTTCCAATAACGGTTGACTAAAGTCTTAGCGAAAAATGGATTACTGGAATCGACCATCCAGTCGACCAAACGATGGCGAGCATCTTCGTAGGCAGGAATATCCAACGGTTGGGACCCCAGTCCGGCAGGCTTCACTTTTTCTTTCGATCGAGGATTCGAAGCCTCGGGAATATTCCCTTTCAGAAAAACCATGTCAGGCATATTGGGCTGCGGGTTGAAGCGACTAGTCTTTAAGCCGACCTGCGAAAAAAAGGCTTCGAACTGATAATAATCCTGCTGACTCCAGCGTTCGAAAGGATGATGGTGACATTTAGCGCAGGCGAGTCGAGTACCCAAGAAAAGCTGTCCGACATCTTCCAATTGCTGCGTTGATGCGCCGACTTCGCGATACCAAGCGGTTGGCGGATGTGTTTCGATATCTCCCGTCGCGGTGATAATGCTCCGGACGAATTCATCGTAGGGCAAGTTTGTCGCTAGCGAATCGCGAATCCAAGCATGAAATCGATAGGTATAGGGAATATCATTATTATTTCGACGCTTATTTCGCAAAACGGCTGACCATTTATTCGCGAAGTATTCTGCATATCCGGGGCTATCGACCAGTCGATCGACCAGCGCATCGCGTTTGGCCGGATTCGCATCATTGAGAAAGGCAGCGACCTCGCTCTCTGCGGGCAGGCGACCGGTGATATCGAGCGTTGCTCGTCGAATAAAGGTAGCATCATCGCATAAACCGGAAGGAGGAATTCCCAAGACCTTCAATCGGTTGAACGCATGTGTGTCCACGAAGCTTTTTTCAGGTGGAGTGCTGGTGACTGGGAGTCCCTGCGGAACCTCGCCTCGAAACACGGCAACTTCGCCCTGAAACCGTACCATGACGGCCGTTTCGCCTGGTGTCTTGGTGACGCTGACAAGGCCGCTATCGCGAACGCTGGCCATTTCAAGCTGATTGGCTTCGTACGAGGCCAAACGCGTGACATCACGTTTGCTTCCATCGCTGTAGTGTCCGATAACCGATAGCTGTTGGGAGGCGTTGAAATGCATGCGGCGGACCGAGGGGATAACTTCGATCTTTTTTAGCACCGGATCGGCTTCGGTGCCCAACGGCATTCCCTGTCGTATCCAGCTTGCAATCAACTCCCATTCATAGCTCCCTGGCTCCATTCTCTTGCCGCCTCCGTGCGGTAAATGGTTGGCCGGCTTGAGCAGCAGCAAGCTGAATTCCGGTTCAGCCGGAAAGACGCGACGGCCGACCGATTCATGCACGATGAATTCATAATCTTCCTCAGGATAAAACCCGAGCAAAGAGAGCTTGAAGCCGTTTTGACCATCGGATTTGCCGTGACAGCCACCCGCGTTACACCCTAAACGCGTAAAGATTGGTACGACTTCATTGACAAAGTTAACAGGCAATTCTTCGCCGCAACTTTTGGTCTTGAGAGTGATCGAAACGGTTTTTTGATTTTCGCTGGTCGCCGTGATTGTCGCTTCCCCATCGCTTATGGGTGTAACCAAACCGTCAGCGCTGACCTGCATCACGGCAGGCCGGTCGACCGAATAGCGAACTAAATGGGTTACATCCCGGCGTTGGCCTGACGAAAAAATCCCTGTGACGACTAGTTGTCGACGCGCGTTTCGACCTTCCAGAGTTTCGATGCCGCCGGCTTCCCACTCGATTTGAAGCAGATCACCGGCAGGTCCTAATCCCGGGAAATCAGCGCGACACCAATCGCTACCAGCAATGCTCAACGAAAAGCAGAGTAAAAATATCACGCATCGGTTGAGTCGAATGTTCAAAGGTTCCATCACTCTGGCTTCCAAATTCTAACGAGTAAAGAGATCAACCTTTATCGTGTCATCTTTTAAGATGTTATCTTTTAACATATTATCTTTTATCGCGTTATCTTTTATCG
>Ga0169931_10003524_pt1 | contig 24784 bp, 21 predicted proteins | sample Kivu_15m_20L_FD_129675 | JGI IMG/M metagenome (GOLD analysis project Ga0169931, IMG submission 129675) | Freshwater microbial communities from Lake Kivu, Western Province, Rwanda to study Microbial Dark Matter (Phase II) - Kivu_15m_20L... | ecosystem: Environmental > Aquatic > Freshwater > Lake...
GATGGGACAATGAGGCCTGCTCGGAATATCGCCCCCTCATCGACTAGTTTAGACCCTATGCAAGCGACACGGAGGTTGCATGAGTCAAAACCAGCCTAATAGGCTCTAAGTGATCACCCTAGTCTCTGGCTTGAGACGGTCAGCTTCGTCGATAATGATCATCTCCACCTCACAGCCCTTCAGCACCTCAAACGCCCGCCCCCGGAAATCTGAGACTGTCCCCTTGGCCACCCGGTACTTGAGAGCATTGAGCTTGTACTCTGGCCCATACTTTTTCAACAAAATAGCTTCGCGCAGGGCCAGGGCTACCACCTGAGAACTAGGCGCATCAAACCCAAGCGCTTCTCGCAGCTTTTCGCCGTAGGTGACGCGATCGCATGGCTCTAGCAACGACTGAATCACCTCCAGCTTGCGCTGGGCCTCTTCATCTAACTGCTCAACAATCGTGATTCCTCCCGATTGATCAGGGTCTCTCTGAGCAGAAAGCACCTCTTCTATTGGCTGATCCAAATTCTTTTGGGATACGTCCAACACCATTGAGCTAGCCTTCTAATCCAAAAAGCCAACTAACCCTCACCCACTTCAATCGTTACGATCAGCGGGATAAGTAGTTCATACGTATTGTGCGCTATTTGAGCAAAAAGCGACACTCATTCTGTCACTTGTTTAATTTTGGCCATGAAGAAAGCCGACAAGCAGTGTGGCACTTTTACGGAAGACGACAGTCTACGTGTCCCGTATTTACAGCTTATGAAGAGAGCCAAAACACCTGGTAGAATACCCGAAATGCTTGGGAATAAAGCGATTCAGGCTGACGACATTAATTTGACCCGATGACAGATAGTGAGTCACTGTACACAAAAAGGGGCAGGCTACGCCTACCCCCCTCGTTAACTTTGCATGAGAACCTTACTCCACCCCTTCGATCCGGTCTTCCACTTCCTGGTACAGCTCTTGCAGCTTCTCCAGGTTTTCATCGCTGGTTTCCCAGTAGCCGCGCCCATTCACCTCCAGCAGGGTCGAGACCATGCGGCGGAAGGAGTTGGGGTTGAGATCCATCAGCCGCTTACACATCTCGGGGTCTTGGATAAAGGTGGTATTCACGTCTTCGTAAACCCAGTTATCCACGGCCCCGGCGGTCGCCGACCAACCCATGGTATTGACCAAGCGCTTCGACAGTTCCCGTACCCCTTCGTAGCCGTGGGAGAGCATGCCCTCATACCACTTGGGGTTGAGCATCTTTGTGCGGGCATCCAGCCGTACGGTTTCCGACAGGGTGCGCACCTGGGCGTTGGCGGTGGTGGTGTCGGCAATGTAAGCCGCCGGGGTTTTGCCATCGCCGCGCAGGGTGGCGACCACCTTAGTGGGATCCGAGTCGAAGTAGTGGGATACATCGGTCAGGGAAATTTCGGAGGAATCGAGGTTTTGGAAGGTGGCTTCCGCCGTCTTCAGGGCCGATTCAAACAGGCCTCGATTGCTGTCCATCACCCCAGGATTGTCGCAGTTGAAAGCAAAGGACTTGCGCTTCAGGTACATTTCCTGGAGTTCGGCTTCGTTCTCCCAGGTGCTGTTCTCCACCGCCAGGTTGATGTTGGAGGAGTAGGAGCCGGAGGCATTGGAGAAGATCCGGGTAGCGGCCTGGCGCAGGTCGATGCCCATTTCTTCAGCCTGTTGCAGGGCGTGCTTGCGGACAAAGTTCATCTCTAGGGGCTCGTCGGCTTCGGCGGCCATTTTCACGGCCCGATCGAGCAGGGCCATCTGGTTGATAAACAGGTCGCGGAACACCCCGGAGCAGTTGACAACAATGTCAATGCGGGGGCGGCCCAGTTCTTCCAGGGACAGTAACTCTAACTTGTTGACCCGACCCAGGGAGTCGGGCACGGGCTTAACCCCGACAAACCACATCATTTGGGCGAGGGATTCACCGTAGGTTTTGATGTTGTCGGTGCCCCAGAGCACGGTGGCAATGGTTTCGGGGTAGCTGCCGTTATTTTCCTGGCGCTGCCGCTCAAGTAACCTATCCACCACAATTTTGGCCGACTGCACCGCAGCGGTGGTGGGGATGGACTGGGGATCGAGGGCGTGGATGTTTTTGCCGGTGGGCAGCACATCGGGGTTGCGGATCGGATCACCGCCGGGGCCGGGCAGAACGTATTCGCCGCCCAGGGCTTTGAGGAGCGCACCGAGTTCGTTGTCAGCGCAGACCTGCTCTAGACAGAACTCCAGGTACTCCATCACGGGCTTAATGGCGTTACCATCGACAGCGCTGTAGCCCGCGTCGTGGAGGGCTTGGATCCAGGGCTCTTTGCGGCCAATGTTGAAGAAATTTAGCCGCGACACCATCGAAACGCGGCCTTCGGCATCAATTTGTTCGTGAACCATGGCGGCAACGGCGGCGCGCACCCCCTGGTTGATGTCGTAGAGCAGCTGCACGTCGGCCAGGTTGCCGCGATCGCTACTGCCATAGATATCGTCGATATCCCGACCAATGCTCTCGGCGATGATGCGCTGAAGGCTCTTGATACCGTCCTCTTCGCGATCGAGGCTGCCGATGTTGACCAGGGTGGCGATCGCCTCCTCAGCGGTGGGGGGCTTGCCCACCACATGCAAGCCACAGGGCAGTAGACGCGACTCAATCTCCATCAGTCGGATGTAGATCTTGCCCACTAGACCGTCCCGCTCCTCAGCAGACATCTCCCCGGCATCATCTTCGGGCAGGGGCACGTCTTTATCGAGGTTGCAGATCCGGGCCGTCTCAACAATGGCGTTGACGATTTGCACCGCCCGACCGCTCTCTTTGTTGCCCTGGTAAGAACCAATCAGCTCGCTCAGTTCCTTCAACCCTTTATACAGCCCGGCATTCTCAGCCGGAGGAGTGAGGTAGCTAATGGTTTCGGCATAGCCCCGGCGCTTGGCGATGGTGGCCTCCGACGGGTTGTTGGCCGCGTAGTAGTAGAGGTTGGGAATGCTGCCGATCAGGTTGTCGGGGTAGCAGGTGCCCGACATGCCCATCTGCTTGCCAGGCATAAATTCTAAAGACCCGTGGGTGCCAAAGTGCAGCACCGCGTCGGCCCCCCAGATTTTATTCAGGAAGGTGTAGTAGGCGGCAAAGCCATGGTGGGGGCTAGCCGAGCGAGAAAACAACATCCGCATGGGGTCGCCCTCGTAGCCAAAGGTGGGCTGCACACCAATAAACACATTGCCAAAGGCCTTGCCGTAGACCAGCATGTTCTCGCCATCGGTGTTCAGGTTTCCCGGCGGTGGGCCCCAGTTCTCCTCCAGCCGTTCGGCGTAGGGGGTGAGGGCCTGGTACTCACGCACCGGCATGCGATAGGCGACATTCAGTTCAGGGCTCTTGTACTGGGCCTGGGCATCGTGGATGACTTCCTGGAGCAAGGCTTCGGGCGACTCGGGCAGATCCTGCACATCGTAGCCGTTCTGCTTCATCGCCTCCAGCACCTTATAGATGGAACCGAACACATCCAGGTAGGCAGCGGTACCGACGTTGCCCTTGTCGGGGGGAAAGCTAAAGACGGTAATGGCCAGCTTTTTATCGAGCTTGGGCTTGCGACGCAGGTTAGCCCACTTCATCGCCCGCTGGGTGATCGACTCAATCCGATCCTGTAGGGAAATCGCCCGCCCGGTCAGGCCGTCACGGCCCGAGAGCACAATCGGCTCAATCGCCCCATCCAGCTCGGGGATCGCCATTTGCAGCGCCACCTGGATCGGGTGCAGGCCCAGGTCGCTGTCTTCCCACTCTTCGGTGGTCTGAAACACCAGGGGCAGGGCCACCATGTAGGGCCGGTTGAGCCGCTTGAGGGTTTCGATCGCCTTGGGGTGGTCTTGGCGAGCGGGGCCCCCCACCAGGGCAAAGCCTGTCAGCGACACTACGGCATCCACCAGGGTTCGGGTGTTGTCTACGGGGTCAAAGAAATAGGCATCCACCGGCTTAGAAAAGTCTAAGCCCCCGGCAAAGACGGGAATCACCCGCGCCCCCAGGTATTCAAACTCCTGCACCATGGCCACGTAGTGGGCGTCGTCACCGGTCACCAGGTGGGTGCGCTGGAGCACCAGACCAATGGTGGGCACGAGGGGATCCTTGAGATCGTCGGAAATATCTCGGCGGGAGCGATGCCAGTTGAGGTATTCCTTGATGTCTTCGAACATGGCAGGGGCCATGGGGTGCCAGATGCCCAGGTCGGGGTAGGTAACGGGCTCTTCGTAGTCGAGGCTTTCGATCTGGGGAGCACCTTCGATCGCATTGTCAGTAATCACGTAGCGATCGGCCAGCATCAGAAAGAAGTTTTCTAGGTTCTCCGGCGACCCACCCAGCCAGTACTGAAAGCTGAGCATAAAGTTGCGGGCATCCTGGGCCTTCTCCACCGGCAGGTACTTGAGCACCGTGGGCAGGGTGCGCAGCAGCTTCAGCATGGCATCCTGGAAGCCAGCGCCCGACTTCTCCTTGCGCTTTTTCATGAAGGAGGCAATCATGCTCTTCGACTGGCCCAGCTGCGCCATGGAGAAGCGGCCCATTTTGTTCAGGCGCATCACCTGGGGCATGGAGGGGAAGCACACGGCCACGTCTAGATTGTCGCGCAGGGGGGCGACCGCTTCGACCACCTTGTCGGCCAGGTCTTCAATAAAGATCAGCGAGGCGATGAAAACATTGGCCTCGGCCACATCCTGCTTGAACGCCTCGTAGTTGTTGGTGTCGCGCAGTTCTTCGATCAGGTAGCCGTTGACCTCGAACGCCACCTGGGTATTACTGGCGTTGATCGACCGCACGGCTGAAGACAGAGAGCTCTGGTATTGAGGCTCTAAAACCACATAGACCACTTTGACCAGCCGCCGCACGTTCAGATCGTCGGGAGCAATGTGGCGAACAGTGGGCTTGACGTGGGTGAACATGCAGTAAAACTCCTTACGCGGCTAAAGCTGGGGTGGGTGGATGCTAGGACAGCCCGATTGGGTCACCGCGATCGGGGCGACCTAGCAGGTAAGCTCCATCAGACTCTACAGGAAATATTTCGTAACGAAAGCAAAATCAAACATATCCTTCATGTTTGTACCAGAAATCCTTATTCGATAAGGCTTAGGGGGTTTAGGTGACACAATTTGAAATAAACTGAACCCAACTCTGTTTACAAAACTTACAACACTTGCGATTACCTCTCTCATAGTCGTAACAAAACATTAAATATACTCTGTCCAGATTTAATTGGCTGGATGAGTTGCCCCATGCCCGCCACCAAGGCGGGCCTGTAAGTGGGTGGACATTAATCAACGTGGTTCTGTCATGTTGCGGAGCGGCACCAGCGGAGTAGCGGAGCGCAGCAAGGTCGAAACACCTCGGTCGATGGCGGCGTCTGTCATTCCGACCAAAGGGAGGAATGGCAGTATTCTAATGATCTCTACCTCCTTATCTCGTCGAGGTGAACCACTCCATGCCATGCCATGGCTTTGGTTGTGGGCATGGATATGGTTATAGGCGGGGCCAGTGACGGCCTGGTGCATAACCACAGACGCGGAAGCATCTTCTGAGAGCGGGACGCTACGGCAAGTTGCCTCACTGCTGACCTAGACGTGAAGCATTGCCCGGTTTGGGCGATCGCCCCGGAAAGTAGCTCTGGATGAGCTGATCTGAACCACCAAAGCGGCGCAGGGCTTCGGGCAGATCGGGGCGACGCACCTCTAGCAGGTTACGAATAGCTTTGACCTGCTGATCGCGAGGTGACTCGGCCTGGGCTAGCTTGATGCGGTCTTGATAGCGCTGCTTTTCGTCGGCGGTGAGCGACACATCTTCGTCAAAATACAGCGCTAGGTATTGAAACCCAGAGTCAAAATCAGCAGTGCTCTGCTTAAGGTCGTCGGTAACATCGGCCCAAAACCGAGCTGTCTGGCCGGTCTGACCGGCGGCAATTTGGTTGCGGGCGTATTTGACCAGCAAGTTGTAGAGCTGTTTGATGTCAACGGTCGGCAACGACGAAATATCGGTACGGCTGTTGAGCACTACCACAAACCCCAGGCCAAACCCCAAGGCCTGCCCCCACAGCTTGAGGTCGATGGCGGGACGGTTCTGGAGCCCGGTGAGCAGCCAAAACAGCCCCGCTGGAATGGTGAGCTGAAAAAATGCCCACAGCCAAAAACCAGGACTGCGCTGGGGTTGAAAGAAGGGCAAACGGCGACATTCTTTCAACAGCTCGTCGATCGCCACAAAAATATTCAGCACCCCTGGTAGGGCCGCCACCGCCAACCAGGCCCCCCACGTCGATACCCACTGCATCACACCCAGTACCCCATCAAGCCTGCTCGCGGTGAAACTCAATCACCGGATTGAGTTTGAAGTAGCCCTTGGCGGTGAGGGTGAGAAAGGTTTGGTCATCGAGCTGGGCCGATTTGTGAGGATATACCCCAATCAAAGGCAGCACCATGGTCAGAAAGCCACTGGTGAGGGGGCTAACGTAGCCGTTGTTGCGCAGGCGGTTGGTCATGCCTCGCACCTGGCCGAGGCCCAGGTTGAGGCCGTAGGAGAGGTTTTCGAGGGTGGCGGGTTTGCGCTCTAGCTCTTTCATCAGTCGCACTGAGGCGGCGTCGAGGGTGGCGACGGTACGTTGCAGGGTCTTCAAAAAAGGCTGTAGTTCGCTCTGTGCTTGAGCATGACTGCGTCCGGCCCGGTTGCCTTTTAGCAACCGCTGGGCCGCACCGCGAAAGTCGTCGGCTCTGAGAATGGGCACTGCAAGTTGCTCTAGGGCCAGGGTGGCGGTGCCGTTAGCTCCATTGAAGCCAGGCTGCCAGCCCTTGGCCCGCTCTTGGCTGCGGTATTGCTCTTGTAGGGTGAGCCGGGCCACGTCGTAGTGCTGGTGTAGGTCAGCATGGCCAGTGACCAGGTCGCGCAGCCGATCGATCGCCTGGGGGTCTTGGGTTTCTAGGGCTTGGCCCAAGTCTTGCACTTGGTGGTGCAGCTCAGTTGGCAGCTCGGTTTCAAGCTTGGCTAGGGCAATCAGGCAGGCTTCTAGGGTGAGGGCATCAGTGGCTTTCATCGCAGAACCCGGTGAGAACAAAGGCCACCCAAAAGTAAGGGTCGCTGTAAAGAGGCTGGGCCACCTTCATTCTATCGGCACTGGCTTGAATTTCTCGAATTTCGATGACTAGAGCATCGTAAACGCTGCCATCGGCGGCTTTTAAGGCTGGGGTAAGGTGAGGCTCTAGCCAGGTAGCTAGTTCTGCATAGGTCACAGCCCGCAGCCAAGCTTGCGCCTGCTGTAGCGCCACCACTGGGGATGCCCCAGCGTGAAGTTGTTCGTAGAAGTACACCATCAGTCAGGCGTTGGAAACCGACTCTACCGTCCATAGGGTGCTAAGCACGGCGCTGGCCCCGGCTTTGAGAAAGGCGCTGGCCAGCCCCACGTAGTCGGCCTGAATGGTTTCGGTACCCGTTACCGCTGTTTCGCAGGCAGCTAGGGTCACTAGCCCACAGCCCCCCAGCGCCAGGTTGCAGATAATCTCGACGGTGAGCTGATCGGCACCCGCTAGGGCTAGGGCCGACTGGCGGGGTTGGCGGTCATTAAAAAAACCATGCCCGGTGAAATGTACCAGGGTAGCGCCGGTCTCTAGCGCTGCCGCTACCCTGGCTTCGGTGGCGTCGTCTGCGGCCAGACGGGTGGGCTGGGTAAAGCCCTGGGTAACCAGCGCCGACTCGATCTCGGCAAACACCAGGGGAGCCTGGTCGGCGTTGGTGGGTTCTTCGATGCTGAGCAGAGAGGTTTGGGGGGTAATGGGCCAGAAGGGAGGCTGTCGCAGGGTCAGCCCCACCTGGACGCTGGGCAAATGACTAATAGTGAAGGGCGCGGTAAACAAACTGTGCAGGGGCAATCGATGCAGATCGCCGTGGGGCACCAGCCGCAGTTGGGTAATGCCCGCCTGGGTCAAGTTCTGCTCTAGGGCAGGAATCTCTAGAATCTCTCGCAGGGTGGCCAGCCGCTCGGTCAAGTTTTGCCGCCAGGGATGCTGCCGCCGCTGCCAGGCCTCGACGGTTTTGCCCTTGGCGCGGTAGTCTTGGTAGTCGCTATCCCAGGCTTTGAGCCAGGCTGACTACGGCCTCTGTCATCGTTTCGGTCAGCTTTGGCCATTCACGGAATAGTTCATTTGAACTAAATGCCTTAAAGCCCTGTCCCACATGGATGACACCTTACTGATGAGGCAGGCCATTCTGCCTGAGTGGCAGAAACGATGATTAAGGCCGATTCCCCACGGTAGCTTTCCTTGATTACCTAGCGACCCCTTGACCCTCCAGGGGGCTGGAATGTGTAGGCTGTAGCCATATCGTTTATAAAAATCGATCATGGTATTCAACCGTCCCCTGGCCCAGATGCTGACCCTGGCTGCCTTAATACCCCTAGCCGCCTGCGGTAACCGCCCTATGGACGCCATGCACGATAGCGCTCCCGCCGGAGAGGCGTCTCCAGGCCAGATGATGCACGATGGCATGGGCCACAACATGGATCTCGGCCCCGCCGATGCCACCTACGACCTCCGCTTTATTGACGGCATGATTCCCCACCATGAGGGGGCCGTGGCGATGGCAGAAGCCGCCCTGGAGCATTCCCAGCGGCCCGAAATTCGTCAGCTGGCGGAAAATATCATCGCCGCTCAGCAGGGCGAAATTAAGCAAATGCAGGATTGGCGCGCCGCCTGGTATCCCGATGCCCCCGCTGTCCCGATGATGTATCACGCCGAAATGAAGCACGACATGCCCATGGACCAGGCCATGATGGGGGCGATGCGCATGGATATGGATCTAGGTGAGGCCGATGACGAGTTTGACCTGCGCTTTATTAATGCCATGATTCCTCACCACGAGGGAGCCATAGTCATGGCGGAGGATTTGAAGGGAAAGAGCACTCGCCCCGAGCTGCTGACCCTGGCCGATGAGATTATCGCCTCCCAGCAGGCCGAAATTGACCAGATGCAGCAGTGGGGGCAGCAGTGGTACGGCCAGTAGGGCAAGGCAGTGTTGCCCCGTCCCAGGTGAAGAATCATGAAGCCAGTTTTGAAACTGTCCTGAGCACGATTGCAAAACACCGAATGCATCATCCAAGAGTTTCCACCGATTCTCTTGGTCTATGTACTTTCGAGCCTGCGAGTAAGCTATGAAACTTTTTCTTCGTCGAGGATTGACAATGGGCGCCGCCGCCCTTGTGGGCAGCGCTGCCCTGTTTATTGCCCATAGCCAGCCCAGTCGAGCGGCTTTTCCGGATCGATCGTTTGGGTGCAGCAATCCTGGAGCAGGTTTGCAGACCTATCCCGGCAGCGCCAATGCTTTGATTGCCACCCCCAATGGCTCTCTGATTCCCACCCAAACCACAGTTGCTATTTTTGGCGACGTTTTCCAATCGGATGGCACTGTTGTCACGGGTGAGACCCGTTGTCTGCGGGCTATGCTGGTACTAAACGGCGTCAATGGTTCTGCCCTAGTGGGTACCGTAGCTGTCACCTACGAATTTCTGACCAACGGACATAGTGTGACCGGAGCTAGGATCTGCCTGGTGCCGATCGCACAAGCTGGGTTAAGGGACTGTGGAGAAGCCGTGGACGCAACGAACGCAGCCCCACCTGCCCCAGGCACGAGCTATGTTCTTTTTGCGGTGTCTCAGAGTCCGAACCCGATCCAGACGGCGGCCAACATTGCTGGCATCCTGAATGCTCCCTTTGTTCCGGGTGTTGCTCCAGTTTCGGCCCGGATTGATGGCCGTAGCCGCATCTAGGCACAGTTACCCTCTGACCACACTGTATTAGCAGGGTAAGGGGTTAGCTCAACCACTGCTTCACCCGCGCCAGACTTTTCCAGTCGGGTTTGCGGGTGAGGCCGTCGTCGATGCTGTCCATAACTTCTTTTTTCAGGTCGTCGGCGACAGTCATCACCTGGCTCGCAATTTCGATATGCTCGCGCACGCCGGGTTTGCCCGCATCAAGCATGGCCACCGCCAGGTTGACCCGACCCTGGGGGTCTTGGGGGTTGATCTTGACGGCCTTCTGCGCCGCCTTGAGGGCGGGGGTGGGCTTATCGGTCAGCAGGTAGAGCCAGGCCAGGCAGGCCCAGGCCGCGCTGCTCTTGGGGGCGCGATCGCATACCTCTTTAAATACCGGAATCAGCTCAACGGGGTCTTCCCCGGCCTTGTAGCGCTCAATGCCCTGATCGAACAGGGTTTCTACGGTCTGAGTCATGGTCTACGCCCCGAAGGATTTGCCGCAGCCGCAGGTTTGCACGGCGTTGGGGTTGGTGAACTGAAAGCCCCCGCCAATCAGCGCGTCGCTGTAGTCGAGCATCAAACCGTAGAGGTAGAGCAAGCTTTTCTTGTCGCAGATCACCCGAAAGCCATCGTAGTCGTAGACTTCGTCGTGCTCGTTGGCGTTGCTGGGGTCTTCAAAATCCATGGTGTAGGACATGCCAGAACAGCCCCCTTGGCGAACTCCCACCCGCAGACACAGGTCTTTACCACCCTGCTGCTGCTGGAGCGCTCTGACGTGCCGAAGGGCCGTTTCCGACATCAAAATTCCCTGGGTTTGTTCGGTGGCTTGAGCCATGGCAACCTTTCGATGTAAGTACAACTTTCTCTATCATAAGCAGAGTCACCCCAACCCAAGCCAAGGAAGGCTTAAATTGTTTTGAAATCTAACACTTTCGCCCGCTAGTCTTAGTGGTTATCCCCAAGAATTTCTATAGTTTATAGCAGCCGTCTGGAGGATCGCATGGAAAATGGGCCTGGAAAACGGGCTGAGGGTGCTGGCCCCCATTCAGCCTAACGGTTCACCAGGATCAGACTCCCGTGGGGCGAGAAAGCTGGGCTTGAAATTAAGGGATCCAGTCAACCCAGTGCGGGCGGTTGGTGATTAAACTTGGCTATGCTGACCAAAGTGTAGCCCCAGGGTCAGCTACGGTTAGCCTATTCCCTAGGATTCTGTTTCCCTAGCGTCTGTCCTTAAAATCCCCTTACAGCCACTGTTTCCCCACGTCGTCACCCTTAGCCCATGACTCGCCCATGACTCGATTGAACCGCATTACCCTAGATCGCCTGAAGCGGCTGCCCCGTGTAGCCAGTGTTTGGGAGGGCGATCGCCGCTCGGTGGGGAGTTTAATGGACGAAGAACAAGGTCTGCGGCCGCGCGAGACCGAACATAGCGACTGTATTCTCTGGGTCGACAGCAGCCACGGTGCGGTGCGGGGGCTGACCATTGTGCCCACCAGCAGCGGCTACGAGCCCGTGGTGCGCACCCTGCTGCAAGCTATTGAGGCCCCCCAGGGCAACCTATCGCCCGCCCGCCCGCAAAAAATTGTGGTCAGCGATCGCGAAATTCAGTTTTATCTGCGCGGCGCGCTCCAGGGGCTCGACATTGCCATCGACTATGCCCCGGAACTGCCCCTGATCGACGAACTCTTCAACGCCCTGCAACAGTCGGCGGAGATGACCGAAGCCGAGCTGCCCCCCCGCTACGCCGAGGCCATGATCGACAAGGCCATGGAAATTTGGGAACTGGCCCCCTGGCATAGCCTCAACGAACAGCAGGTGCTGGCGGTCGAACTCAACGCCTGGGACATTGAGACCCTCTACGTGTCGATGCTGGGCATGGGAGGGGTCGAATATGGGTTGCTGATGTATCGCTCCCTGGACTCGCTCAAGCAGTTTCGCCAGCGGGTACTGATGGGGCAGCAGTCGCCCAAGCAGATGCAGGAGGCCTTTTTAGAGCAAGACTGCCTCTTTCTCAACTTCGAGCTGTTTGACGATGAACCCCTCCCCGACGCCCCCCAGCCGGTAAGCTGGTTAGCCGCCGCCCCCGAGGCGGTGCAGCCCGATTTTGGCAGCATTCACCCCCTAGAGGGCATGCGCAGCCAGTTGGCCGATGAAGAGGGAGCCACGTTTTTGGTCGCCATGGAGGCTATTCAGCGCTTTGTTACCCGTTACCGGGCTCAGCTCGAAAAGCCACCTCTCAGGGACCTGCAAGGCAACTACAAGATTCCTAACCCGGAGAAAAATAGCCGGTCGGTGACACTGAAAGTCACCGTCAAGACCCTCCCCGAAGTCACCGCAGAACTGGCCGCCGAAACCGACCAGGCCATGGCCGATAGCCCCCTGGGCCTGCTGCCAGACTTTCCGGTACTGCGCGACGACTACGTGCCCGAAGGGGCGATTATTATCCTGACTCAGTTTCAGCGGCAGATGCTCAATACGCTCCGCCTCGACCCGGCGATCGCCTTTCAGGGCCAAGCCACCCCCAACGGAACGGCCGACGCCCTGGCCTTGCCGGTGGTTCTGATCCAGACCTCGCGGCCCAAGGCCAAAAAACTCATTCAGCAGCTCCAGCAAGCCCAAGGGGTCAAGGCGGTGTGCTTCAACCCCGGCAACGACCCCTACAGTGGCGATGCCTTTGAGTTGGGCCTGATGCAAACCGGCGATGGCGAACTCCACCTGTTTGCCGAGTACGAAACCAACGGCAGCACCGACCGCCACCTGCTGGAGCGCTGGCAGACCTGGCAACGCGACTGCGACGGGGCCTGCGCGGTGATCATTGCCAGCGGCATCACTGGCAGCAGCAAGGGCAAACCCGGCATGAAAGATATTGTCGGCATCTTCGAAGCCCACTGTAGAACCCCCCAGGACCTGCATCTGCCCCCATTGATGCTGCAGCACGCCACCGAGTGGGAGTTGGAGTAGGGCTGATAGCCACATCCCAGGCCTTGAACCAAAAACCTCCCGCCCCTGCCACCCCATGCCGACCTCAGTCCTGGGCTGTACCCACGCCTACCTCGCCCTGGCCAGCGATCGCCTGGAAGCCCTGGTGGATTTCTACAGCGCCCTGCTGGATCAGGCGGCTGAGCCCTACCAGCGCGATCGCTACGCCGAATTCCAGTTACCAGGGCTCAAGCTGGCGATTTTTAAGCCCCGCCCCGATCATGAAGCGCCGTTTGAGCCATCCCCGACCAGCCCGAGCAGCCTGGTTTTGGAGGTGGTGGATTTAGAGGGTGCGATCGCCCACTTTACCCACCAAGGCTACCCGCCCCCAGGCCCCATCATCACCGCCACCCACGGGCGCGAGATCTATGCCTACGACCCCGATGGCAACCGGCTGATTCTGCATCAGGGGGCCGATAACGCCAGATCCCCAGGGGATAGTTGAACCGAATCGAGCCTCCACCGGCCCTGGGGTCATGCCCAGGGCCAACAGCAAGGGCGGACTCAAGCCACTAAAACCAAGATGATCACATCAAGGCTTCGGCAATGCAATAGAGTATGCTTATTAATTGCGTCAAAAGTTTCCCCGGCAGTGTTCCAGTCTAGCCATGTTTAACCGTTGAGATCCGTGGGCCTAGCCAGTTGTACTGGGCTTATCAGGATCCGAACGAAACATAACGCTGAAACACTCTTCCCCCGGATTGGAGCGCGCAGCCGCCGTCTAGTTAGCAAAAAGACCCCATGAAAGTTACCCAGGAAGTACTGCCCGATAGCCAGGTAGGACTGGAAATCGAGATTCCCGCTGATCTATCTCAAAAAACTTACGATCAGGTGCTGACTAAGTTAATGCGGACGATCAACGTGCCGGGCTTTCGCAAGGGAAAAGTGCCCCGACCAGTCTTTATGCAGCGCATTGGGGTGCCCCAGCTGAAGGCTGCGGTGATTGAAGAACTGGTGCAAAACGCCGTCGACCAGGCCATCAAGCAGGAAGCGATCGATGCGATCGGCAACTACCAGCTCAAAAGCATCTTTGACGAGCTGATCAGCCAGTACGAGCCCGGTCAACCCATCACGATTCAGGCGTCCGTCGACGTCCCACCCCGAGTCACCCTCAAGACCTACCAAGGGCTGTCCGTGCAGGCTGAAGAAATCTTGCCTGACCCCGAACGGGTTGATAAAACCCTCAGCCAGTACCAGAACAACATGGCCACCCTGGTTCCCATCGAAGACCGGCCCGCCCAGATGGGTAACGTAGCCGTCATCGACTTTGTGGGTAAGGTCAAGACCGAAAGCGGTGAGTTTGAAGAATTCCAAGGCGGATCGGGCACCGACTTTCAGGTAGAGCTCGAAGAAGGGCGGTTTATCCCCGGCTTCGTAGAGGGGATCGTCGGCATGGTTCTAGAGGAGGCCAAGGACATCGAAGTGCCTTTCCCCGACGATTATCCCCAAGCCGAACTGGCCGGTAAGGCCGCCGTGTTTTCTGCCACCCTGAAAGAAATTAAAGAGAAAGAACTCCCCGACCTCGACGACGACTTCGCCCAGGAAATCAGCGAATTTGAAACCATTGAAGCGCTGCGGATCTCCCTGGTCGAGCGCTACCAGGAAGAAGCTGACGAAAAGACCAAGGCCAACAAAAATGCTGCTTTGATCGAAGCGCTGATCGAACACCTCGAGGCGGAAATCCCCAACACCCTGGTGCAAAAGGAAGTTGACTTTTTGCTGACCCAAACGATCATGCAGCTCAGCCGCCAGGGCATTGACGTCAACAAAATGCTGACCCGCGAGCTGATCGATGGTATGCGCCAGCGGACTCGTCCCGAGGCGATCGATCGCCTGCGTCGCACCCTGGCCCTGGGCGAGGTGGCCAAGCAAGAGGGCATCAAGATCGAGCCCGAGGCGCTCCAAGCAAAAATCCAGGAGGCCATGGATGAGATTGAAGACGTCAGCCAAATTGATCCCGATCGCCTCGAGCAGGTGATCACCGAAGAGCTGCTGCAAGAGAAAATCCTCGACTGGCTCGAGGAGGCTAACACCGTTGAGCTAGTGCCCGAAGGCAGCCTTAAAAAGGATGACGCGGCAACCGAGCTAGCTGACGCCCTTGAGGTTGAAGCCGAGGCCCTAGACGCCCCCCCGCCCCTAGCCGGTTAGGCCACCGTCGAAGTCCAAGCTACCGAAGTCGCAGAAACCGAGGTCAAAACGCCCAAGGCCGAAACGCCCAAGGCCGAAACGCCCAAGGCCGAAACGCCCGAGGTCAAAACTCCCAAAGGCCCATCCAAGGGCGGCAAAAGCAAAAAGTCAGCGAGTTAGCACTACTCGCGTTGCTGGCGACGGTGGCGGATTTAGAACACCATCGGTTAGCCGACCCCGTGAACCTAAAATTTTGGGGCATAATGTCGGGTAGGCTAACCGATGGCTCGCTAGGTTAAGCGACTGGCTTGAATGGCTGCAGCCTCTTGGGCAATCTCAGATAAAGCAATATTCTCAACCCCTTGAAATCTCGCGCAAACCCATTATGATTGCATCGAACCCATTCACTAGCCCCATCGTGAGCTTGAGCCAGTCTGCTCTTAGCGGCAACCAGATTCGTACTATGCTTCCCGTTGTGGTCGAACAATCGGGGCGAGGAGAGCGAGCCTTTGATATTTACTCTCGCCTGCTGCGGGAGCGCATCGTGTTCTTGGGCACCCCGGTTATGGACGAGGTGGCCGACTCGATCGTGGCCCAGCTGCTCTACCTGGATGCCGAAGACCCTGAAAAGGACGTACAGCTTTACATCAACTCCCCCGGGGGTTCAGTCACGGCGGGCATGGCCATCTACGACACCATGCAGCAAATTCGTCCCGACGTGATGACTATTTGCTTTGGTTTGGCGGCCAGCATGGGAGCGTTTCTGCTCTGTGCCGGGGCCAAGGGTAAGCGCCTGTCCCTGCCCAGTTCTCGCATCATGATTCACCAGCCCCTAGGCGGTGCCCAGGGGCAGGCCGTGGATATTGAAATTCAGGCGCGGGAAATTTTGTATCACAAGAATCGGCTCAATGAGCTCATTGCTCACCACACCGAGCAATCCATGGATCGCATTGAGGCCGACACCGAGCGCGACTTCTATATGTCTGCCGCCGAGGCCAAAGACTACGGCCTCATTGACGGTGTGGTAGAGCAGCAATTGCCCTCGGCCGTTCCCACTATGACTGCATTAAACTAGGGTCATTTTATGTCTAAGTACGACTCCCATCTAAAATGCTCGTTTTGTGGCAAGTCTCAAGAGCAGGTGCGTAAGCTAATTGCGGGGCCGGGGGTCTACATCTGTGACGAATGTGTTGACCTGTGCAACGAAATCCTAGACGAAGAGTTGTTTGACTCGGGCACGGCCATTGCTCAGCCGGTGCCCCGCCGCGATGCCCCCGCCGATCGCCCCAGGACGGTTCCAGCCATATCCCTCAGCCAGATTCCTAAGCCGAGGGAAATTAAGAACTACCTAGATGAGCATGTGATTGGCCAGAACGAGGCCAAAAAAGTGCTGTCGGTAGCAGTTTATAACCACTATAAGCGGCTCAGCTACCTCCAAGGCAGTGAGATGGAAGCCCCCGAAGACGTCATTGAGCTACAAAAATCCAACATTTTGCTGATTGGCCCCACCGGCTGTGGCAAAACCCTGCTAGCCCAAACCCTAGCTCGGATTCTAGAAGTGCCCTTTGCCGTGGCCGATGCCACCACCCTCACCGAGGCTGGGTATGTGGGCGAAGATGTCGAAAACATCTTGCTCCGGCTGTTGCAGATGGCTGACCTGGATGTGGAAGAGGCCCAGCGGGGCATTATCTACATTGATGAGATCGACAAAATTGCCCGCAAGAGCGAGAACCCCTCCATTACCCGCGATGTGTCCGGAGAGGGCGTACAGCAGGCGCTGCTGAAAATGCTCGAAGGCACCGTGGCCAACGTGCCCCCCCAGGGCGGGCGCAAGCACCCCTACCAAGACTGTATCCAGATCGACACGAGTAATATTCTGTTTATCTGCGGCGGTGCCTTTGTGGGCCTGGAGAAAATTGTTGAGCAGCGGATTGGCAAAAAGTCGATCGGGTTTGTCCAGCCCGGTGAAGGCCAGTTTTCGCGGGAAAAACGTACCGCTGACGTGCTGCGCCATCTGGAACCCGATGACTTGGTCAAGTTTGGTCTCATCCCTGAATTCATTGGCCGTATTCCAGCCACCTCTGTGGTGGATCCGCTGGATGAAGAATCGCTGATGGCGATCTTGACTGAGCCGAAAAACGCCCTGGTGAAACAGTTCCAAAAGCTGATGCGGATGGACAATGTGCAGCTGGAGTTTAAGTCCGATGCCCTGCGCGCGATCGCCCGCGAAGCCTACCGCCGCAAGACCGGTGCCCGGGCCCTGCGCGGCATCATTGAAGAACTGATGCTCGATATTATGTACGAGCTGCCCTCCCGCAAAGACCTGAAGCGCTGCGTCATCACCCGGGAAATGGTGGAGCAGCGGTCCACCGCCGACCTGCTGGTACACCCCTCCTCAATGCCTAAGCCTGAGTCTGCTTAGCCATGCCCTACATTGAGGTAAGCCAGGTCAACCACTACTACGAGTGGATCGGGGCCGATACCCCACGGGATTCAGCGTCGCCTAAGCCGGTCATGGTATTTATCCATGGTTGGGCCGGGTCAGCCCGCTACTGGCAGAGTACGGCGATGGCCCTGGCCGATCGCTACGACTGTCTGCTCTATGACATGCGCGGGTTTGGGCGATCGCGCATTGGCCCCGACCAGCAGGAGGCCGCCGCCGCCCGAGGCTACGAGCTAGAGACCTACGCCGAGGATCTGGCGGCCCTGCTGAAGGCGCTGAATTTGCCCCAGGTCTCCATCAATGCCCATTCCACCGGAGCGTCCGTAGCGGTGTACTTTTTGAACCAGTACCCCGGACTGTGCGATCGCGCCATTCTGACCTGCAACGGTATTTTTGAGTACGACAAAGCGGCCTTTGAAGCCTTCTATAAATTTGGCGGCTACGTGGTGGCCTTTCGGCCCCAGTGGTTGGGGAAGATTCCGCTGATGCCGCGCTTTTTTATGGCTCGCTTTCTCAGCCGTCCCATCCCGGCGGCGGAGAAGGTAGCCTTCCTGGAAGACTTTCTCGCCGCTGACTACGGCACGGCGCTGGGCACCATTTTTACCTCGGTCAGTAAAAAGGCGACGGAGGTGATGCCGGTGGAGTTTGCCCAAATCGCGGTGCCAACGCTGCTGGTCTCGGGGGAGTTTGACAAAATTACCCCGGCGGAGCTGGGGCGTAAGGCGGCAGATTTGAATCCTAATATCGAGTATGCCTTGGTCAAAAACACTGGGCACTTTCCGATGCTGGAAGACCCTGAGGCGTATTTGGGTTATGTCAACGAATTTCTTGGTTGAGGGGGCGTGGGTTACGGCCCGATTGGGGGTGGGGGTGGGGGCGTGGGTTAGGGGTGGGCCTAACCCACGCTACGGGTTTTTATGTTACCTGAGGTGGCTGAGCAGCCTGGCTATGGGGGAGGAGGGTGCCGGTGGAGCGGGCGACTGGGGTTAAGGTCGCCGCCGCGACGGGGGTAATCTGCACAGCCAATCTGCAACGCCAATCTGCAAAACCTTGGGCATTTCGCCCCGGCTGGCTCCCCCTCCGGGCCGGTGCGAGATAGTTCGGGATAGTTGGGGCAGGCGGCCCCAAGGATGACGGGTTTGGAGCACAATTAAGACTAATCCAATCCCCCGGGGCCCCAAATCTCACATGGTTCAAAATCTCAAGTTTGATGCGGTCAGCGATCGCTTGCCGCCCCAGAACATTGAGGCCGAAGAGGCCATTCTGGGCGGCATCTTGCTCGACCCCGAGGCCATTGGCCGGGTGATGGAGATTCTAACCCCCGACGCCTTCTACATTGGCACCCACCGAGACATGTACCGGGGGGCCCTGGCCCTGCACGCCAAGGGACAGCCCACCGATCTGATGACGATCGCCGTCTGGCTCAAGGACAACGGCAAGCTGGAGCAGGTGGGCGGCCAAACCCGCCTGGCCCAGCTGGTCGATCGCACCATCAGTGCGGCCAACATCGACCAGTACGCGGCCCTGGTGATGGATAAGTACACCCGCCGCCTGCTGATTCAAACCGGCGGTGAAATCGCCCAGCTCGGCTACGACACCACCCTGCCCCTCGAAAATGTGCTGGATCAGTCAGAGCAGAAGCTGTTTGGGATTACCCAGGTGAGGCCCCAGGGGGGGTTAACGGCCACCTCAGATATTTTGATTGATACCTTTTCAGAGATTGAGCAGCGATCGCTCGGGGTGGTGCTGCCCGGCATTCCCTGTGGCTTCTACGACCTAGATGCCATGACCCAGGGTTTTCAGCGCTCTGACCTGATTATTGCCGCTGCGAGACCGTCAATGGGCAAGTGCCTCAGTGCCGCTGCCCAGATTGTGGTGGCCGACGGCAGCGTTCAAACCATCGGCGACATTTACCAACAAAAGTCTGCCTCCCTACTCACCCTAGGCCCCGACTGGCGCTTTAAGCTCACTCAGCCCAGCGCCTACGTCGACGATGGCCACAAGCCAGTATTTAGGGTTAGAACCCGTTCAGGCCGAGAAATCGAGACCACCCTGACCCATCCCTATCTAACCATTCAGGGCTGGAAACCCCTGGCCGAGCTGGCCGTGGGGCAGAAAATTGCGGTGCCTAGAACCCTACCGGTGTTTGGCACCGAGACCCTGCCAGATCACCAGGTTAAGCTGCTGGCCTACCTGATCGGCGATGGCTGTCTGACCAGCACCTCTCCCCAGTTCACCAACGAGAACCTATCTATCCAGGCCGATTTCACCGCTGCGGCCCGGCAATTTCCAGGGGTGAAGGTGCGCAAAGAAACATGTCAGGGCACCCGCACTCCAACCTTCTATGTCACCTCCGACAGTGACTATGTGCAGCAAGCCCGCCAAACCTTTGGGCGATCGCTGCGGCAGTTGATCGACAAGGCCAGTGGACGGAGCGATCCCGCTGAGCATCGATCTGCCCGCTGGTTTGCCCAAGCCCTAGGGGTATCCCCCGGATTGGTGACTCTATGGCAGCAGGGCACCTGTGCACCCGACCCAGACACCTTCGAGAAACTGTGCCAACTGCTCCAGGTCTCCCCCGAGACCCTCGCCCCCGGTGGCCTCGCCACCATCCGCTGGATGAGCCCAAACAGCCTGACGCTCTGGCTCCAGGACCAAGGCATCTGGGGAAAATCGGCCCATGGGAAAACTGTTCCGGCAGCGATTTTTCGGCTCCAGCGATCGCAGCTGGCCCTCTTCTTAAACCGTCTTTTCTCGACCGATGGCTGGGCTACCGTGCTGGCCTCTGGACAAGCCCAGGTGGGCTTCGCCACCGTTAGCCAAACCCTGGCTCACCAGATCCAGCACCTGCTGCTGCGCTTTGGCATTTTGGCCCATCTTAAAGCGCGATCGGTCAAATACCTCGATGGCCGCCGCTCTGCTTGGCAGCTCGATATCACCGATGCACGCTCCATCAAAACCTTGATCAGCGAGATTGGCATCTTTGGCAAAGAAGCCGCCCTGGCCAAGGTCGAGGCAGCCCTGGTCAACCGCTGCTACCAGACCAACCGCGACCTCATTCCCATCGAGGTATGGGAGACAGTCCGGGTGGCCAAGGGCGATGAATCTTGGGCGGCCCTGGCCACCCAAGCCGGATTCCAGAACACTAGCAACATCCATGCCGGTAAGCGGGCACCCACGCGCGATCGCCTCTTTGCCCTGGCCACCGCCCTAGGGCACGAAGAGCTTCAGTACATCGCCACCAGTGATGTCTACTGGGATGAAATCGTTGCGATCGAAGCCCAGGGACTAAAGCAGGTCTACGACCTCACCATCCCTCAGACCCACAACTTTGTCGCCAACGATATCTGCGTCCACAACACCAGCTTTGTGCTGAATATCGCCCGCAATATCGCGGCCATCCAAAAGCTGCCAGTGGCAATCTACAGTCTGGAAATGTCGAAGGTGCAACTGGTCTACCGCCTGCTCTCCAGTGAAGTGGAGATGGAAAGCAGCCGTCTGCGCACCGGGCGGATCGCCCAAAACGAGTGGGAAAAGCTGGGCCACGCTATCAGCATCCTGTCCCAAATGCCGATCTTTATCGATGATACCCCCAGTATTTCGGTCAGCGAAATCCGCTCGCGGTGCCGCCGCCTTCAGGCCGAGCAGGGGGGAGCCCTGGGCCTCATTTTGATCGACTATCTCCAGCTGATGGAGGGCGGCGGCGACAACCGGGTGCAGGAGCTGTCGAAGATGACGCGATCGCTCAAGGGCCTAGCCCGTGAGCTCAATGTACCGATTATTGCTCTGTCCCAGCTCAGTCGGGGGGTCGAATCGCGCACCAACAAACGCCCGATGATGAGCGATTTGAGGGAGTGCGTCACCGGAGATACGCTGGTCGTCCTTGCCGACGGACGGCGGGTACCGATCCAAGATTTAGTGGGTACCCAACCGGAGGTAGTGAGTCTAGATGACCAAGGCAAGCTGACTCGAGCCCATGCAGATTTAATTTGGTCGGTGGGTACTCGCCCCGTTTATGAACTAACTACCGCTAGCGGACGTAAAATTCGAGCCACCGAAAAGCATCGACTCTATACCCTCGACGGCTGGCAGCGCCTGCAGGATTTAAAAGAGGGCAACCGCATTGCTATCGCTCAGCATTTGCCCGAACCAGCGGACGTCGAGACCTGGCCCGATTTGAAACTAGCCTTGTTGGGACAGCTCATCGGCGATGGCAGCTACCTGAAAGGGCAGCCGCTGCGCTACACAACGGCCTCAGAAGAGAATAGCCAAATCGTTAAATTAGCCGCTGAGCAAGCGTTTAACTGTGAGGTTAAGCGGTACAAAGGCAGAGGCCAATGGCATCAGCTTTTGATCTCTGGCAACGGCAATCGCTGGCACCCGACTGGGGTGAACCTTTGGCTCCGACAGCTCGGTATCTTCAACCAGCCCTCTAGGGAAAAGCGCATTCCGGGCCAGATATTCCGGCTTTCAAATCAACAGATTAGCCTGCTGCTTAGACACCTGTGGGCAACTGACGGTTGTATTTCAGTTCGTCAGGGTAGAAGGGGAGATGCCGTCTTTTTCTCGACCAGTAGTGAAGGCTTAGCGCGAGATGTTGCGGCCTTACTGCTGAGATTAGGTATTTGGGCCTCGGTAGGTTGGCAACCCAGCCAATGTTTTACCGTCAATGTTCAGGGTAGTGTCAACCAACTGAAGTTTTTAAGGCAGGTGGGTGCCTTTGGCCCCAGGGTAGACCCCGCAGTGGCTTTGCAGCGCAAACTTGAGACCCTAGTTCCCAACCCTAACCGAGATACCTTACCCAGGGAAGTCTTCGAACGGGTCAAGGCTGATATGAAAGATCAAGGGATCAGTCAGCGTCGAATGGCCACGTTAAGGGGCACATCCTATGGGGGGGCTGCACACTTTAAATTCTCTCCTTCGCGACAAACTTTGCTGAGCTACGCTGAAATTTTGCAGAACGAAGCGCTCAAAGAGATTGTGGCTGCGGATATTTTTTGGGACCAGGTGCTTTCCATCGAGCCTGTGGGGGAGGCACCTGTGTACGATCTAACTGTGCCAGGGCCAGCCTCTTGGCTAGCAGACGGCATGGTATCCCACAACTCGGGTGCGATTGAACAGGACGCCGACCTGATTATGATGCTCTACCGCGAAGAGTACTACGACCCTGACACCCCCGATCGCGGCATTGCCGAGATCATCATCACCAAGCACCGCAACGGCCCCACCGGCACCATTAAGCTGCTGTTTGAGCCGCAGTTTACCCGCTTTCGCAACCTGGCCAGCCCTGGGGTTTGACGATCAAACCCGGCTCCAGACTAACAGGATGATCTCAGCCCTATTGGTCTGGCGGAAGTTTGTATAATCCATACAATCCACCCTGCCCCAAATCCATGCCGTCTCCAGCAGCGTCAGAAAATAAGCTCAGCCTCTACGACCAGGATTTTTATCGTTGGATCCAGGAGACTGTCCAAGCGCTGAAGCATCGAGACCTAGAGCAGGTGGACTGGGAAAACTTAATCGAAGAAATTGACAGCATGGGCCGCAGCGAGAAAAAAGAACTCAAAAGCCGTCTACTGGTCATTATTGAGCATCTGCTAAAACTCATGTTCTGGGAGACCGAAAAACTCCAAAATTCGCGCGGTTGGCGAAATATTATCATCGAGCAGCGTGGCCAGTTAGAGCTCTTGCTAGAGGACAGCCCTAGCCTTAAACCCTTGATTCAGGAACTATTCCCAGAATTTTACGCCAAGGCCAGAACTCAAGTCCTGCAGAAAAGTTCGTTGTCTGGCGAGCAGATTCCTGTACGACCGCCCTTCTCTGGGGAACATGTTCTCGACCCTACTTTTTTGCCGGGTTGAAGCCGCAGACTGAATGTAGAGTGGCCATCCTACTGAGAGGTTGTTTGAAAAGCCAAAGAGCGTCTCAGACTATACCTTTGGAGGAGGCTAATGTTCTCAAAATCCAGCGTTTTTGCTATCTCTTGGCGGCAAACTATACCTGGGACGACCCTTTTCAAACAACCTCTGAACCAAGTCAGCCGCAAAGCGGTGGATGAACTCGCGCTGGGCCGCCACCCCGAGGGCACCCGATCGCACCTGCTGTACCGTAGCGATCGCATCCTCGGCGCTATAGCCCAGCCTAACCAGGCAGGCGGCCACCACCGTGCCCGTGCGCCCAGTACCGCCCCGGCAGTGCACGACTACGGTTTCACCCGCTGCAGTAGCGGCCAGAATGCGATCGACCAGGGCCGTGAAGGCTTCGAGGGAATTGGGCAGATCGTCGTCTACGATGGGCAGGTTTTCTGTGGCCAGGCCCTGGGCCTCGGCCTCGGCCAGCAGGGTGGCAATGCCCAACCCAGCCAGTTCTTCAGCTCCCAGCAGGCAGACCAGCCGATCGACGCCGTAGTGGGTTTTGAGTCGAGCTAAATCGGCCTGTAGGTCTCGCTGCCACCGGGTCTGACGGTCTTCATCCTGCCGACCGGGAGCCATGGTGAGGCCAATCTGCCCAGGGCGCTGGGGGCCGTCGGCGGGCAAAAAGTCTACCGCTAGGGGCAGGGTTGCGGAGGTATGGGTGGATTTCATGGGCAGAACATGGCCGATGACCTGACCTCAGAGTGCAACGAGACGGGGACAGCATGACCGAATAACTCAAGATTACTCAATCGGAGCTTCGAGCTTTTTGGCTGTTTTAGGCAGCAAAAACGAAAGCCCAAAACACAGCAAACAGAGCCCTAGAATGATCCACAGGGTATCTTGCATCGCCTCAACGGCGGCGGTTTGCAAAATGGTGTCGAGGGCCGGTCGAATGCGCTCGGGCAGGTCGGCAAAGATGGCGCTGCGATCGCTGCGGCGCAGGGTTTGGATCGAGACCTGGAGCGATCGAATCGCGTGGCGGCGCACCGCAGGATCGACAGATTGCCCCAGTTCGGCCACGATGCCATCCACAATTCTGACCGAGGCGAGGCCGACCAGCAGCGTGCCTAAAATACCCCGACCCAGGGAGGCCCCCAGGGTCTGGAAGGGGCGGTACACACCTCTGGCTTCGGCTTTTTCGTCGGTGCGGGTATCAGCAAAGGTCAGGGAGGTAATGTAGGTCATAAACAGCCCGGTGCCGATGCCCATCACGACCAGGGAGGGCATTAGGCTCAGGGCGGTTAGGGTGGGGCTAATGGCGGCGATCAGCATGGCAATGCCCAGGGCTTTGACCAATAGCCCTGCCTGCAGCAGCAATCGATAGGGCATGGTGGGTCGGCGCTTAGCCAGCAACACCAAGACCACCAACTGGGCGATGTTTAAGGGCATGACCGCGATCGCCGTTCCCACCGGGTTGAGCCCCACCACGGCTGGAATAAACTGAAACAGGGTATCAACTTAAGCCGGGACAGGTTGACTGTTCCAGGGATTGGGCTGTTGTGACGAAGAAGACCGTCTAGGCCTGGGTAATTCCGTAAAGGTACTGAGTACCGACTCAAAGAGATCAGGAA
>Ga0169931_10003525_pt1 | contig 24783 bp, 27 predicted proteins | sample Kivu_15m_20L_FD_129675 | JGI IMG/M metagenome (GOLD analysis project Ga0169931, IMG submission 129675) | Freshwater microbial communities from Lake Kivu, Western Province, Rwanda to study Microbial Dark Matter (Phase II) - Kivu_15m_20L... | ecosystem: Environmental > Aquatic > Freshwater > Lake...
CCAATCATCAAATCTAATTTTTCCATGATTCCAATCTCTCCACGAATCCCCATGTGCTCTCCACTTACAATATAAACCTTAGGAGAATTTTGTCGCAGATCTTCTAGCTTTTGAACCTCATCCCTCCCACCAAATAAAAATATAGAACAATCTGGGAATTCTTCCTGCAGTAAAGTGACTAGAATTTTACATTTGGGAAAAGGCCATTCTTTCATTATGTGTCCAGCAAACGGAGCAAAGCCGAACCATTGTCCTTTTTTTTGGTCGAGACCGATAGAACGAAAATAATCTTTGGCAAAAATTTTGGACTCACCATCAACATTGATCCATGGACCCCTTCGCAGTTGACTAGGGAATCCTGCCTTTTCAAAAACTTTGAGGTACCTTTCAACAGTGTGGGGGATTTTATTTTTATTTTTTTTATACCTTCTGATTTGCTCTAATTTTTCTCTTCGACCCTTGTTGATTCTAAAAAATGGCACCTTGCGGAATCCAAATAAAAAGCAGAGCAATTGCGATCTTAGAGATCCATGCAAATCAATAATCTTATCATAGGGTCCGAGCTTCTTTATCTCTAGAAATAATTTCCAAAGTCCAAAAATACCTTTAAACTTTTTAGGATTTATTCCCAAGACGTTTACATTTGGAATATTGTAAAAAAATGGAGAATAGTTGCCACGTGTAACTAATGTAATCTCTAGATTTGTATACTTTGCAGCTACTGCAATAAGAGCTGGAGCCATGAGCGCCACATCCCCCATCGCAGAAAATCTTAACACAAGTAAATTCAATTAATTGTCAGCCTTGTACAACGAAGGATTTAAACTCGGGTCGTTGTACATTTTCATTTGTCGGTAAACTTTCATTCGTTTGATCCCTTTTTGAATATCATCCACAAGCTCATCAAAACACCTGCAAAGATCAGATCTCTGTTCTAGGAGAATCTCAAGTTTGGATTGACATTTTGAAATGTGTTCCTGGGAGGCATCCAGTCGATTGACTTGTTCTTGCATATGGAATATCTTTAGCTCTAAGATACTCATCCGATCCAAAAGCCAAGCAGGTGACTCTGAATTCAATCGAGCATCAAGCGAGGGCTGAATCGAATGAAATTCGGTAAGAATTATATCATCTAACTTTTCTACCAGATCGGTCCTCTCTTGGTTCAATTTGTCTATTTTTCTTTTGAGTTGAACTACTTCTTCTAATGGCAAATCGGGCTTTCGAATCTCATCTTCAATATGCCATTGGATAGTATCAATGTGATTCTTGGCATAGAGTGTTCCGGAAAATTGGTTAGGTGGGTATGGGTTGGTGTGGGGTTTCCCGTCTTTGTGCCAATCGAGAATGGATTCCTGAAAGATTGAGATAGATTTTTGACCAGAAAGCATGTTTTCCTTGCAAATTCCTTACAATATTCTATGGTCTTGGATAAGAATCTACCCTAGCAATCAAAATAAACATGTGTCTAGTTCTCTTTGCTTACAATACCCTTCCTGGAATTTCCTTGCTTTGCCTTGCCAACCGAGACGAATTCTGGGAAAGGCCGACCAAGGCACTAGAAGAGTGGGAATCTGGCGTTTTAGGAGGGCGTGATTTGGAGAGTGGGGGTACTTGGCTCGGGGCCAAAGGATCTAATAGAATTTCCTTTATCACCAATGTAAGGAACTTTCACCTTCCCAAAAAATCCAATCCAATTTCTAGAGGTCTTTTGGTGAGTTCTTTCTTGGATACAGAAGTAGACGCCAAAATCTGGTGGTCCAAAGTAAATCAAGATTCTTACGAAGGATTCAACTTATTTCTGTTTGAAGAAGGAAAAGCTTATTTGGCGAGCAATGCAACCAAAACATTTGAGAGTCTTGAACCAGGAATATTTACTGTTAGCAATGGAGATTGGAAAAAGCCTTGGCCCAAAATGGAGAGACTCCAAGTCAAATTCGAAGCTTTACTTGGAAAGGATGCTACAAGGATCCTTCCAGAAGAAATTCAGGCCTGGGAAAAAAGATTTTTTCTTCTTTTGCAGGACAAAGAAAGAATCCAAGAGGAATCGCTCCTTCCTGACACGGGTATTGGTTTAGAAAAAGAGAAAATCCTGTCGTCTATCCGAATCCAATCTCCAGGATATGGAACGAGGTCGAGTGCAGTCCTTACTCTCTGGGAGAACAATACAATGACTTTCACTGAAAAAACCTATCTATCGCCTTTTTCAGAGGATGGCACAGAGAAAACTTTTTTGAGGGCTATTCGTTAAACATAGGGCAGGCGAAAAGCTGTCATTGGGAATTGTGCTGTCAGCTCACTTACTGCATCTTTGGTCTTTTTTTCCCAATTCGAATCCCCATAATACTCTAGGTAATCGGAAATTATATTTCCGACTCGCTCCATCTCGCTTTTTCCGAATCCTCTAGTGGTGAGTGCTGGGGTGCCCAATCGAATTCCTGAAGCAACAGCTGGGGGATTCTTATCGAAAGGAATTGCATTTTTGTTTACTGTTATGCCCACATGATCCAGTCCATCTGCAGCATCCTTGCCCGTGAGACCCTTGACGCTTACGTCCAAAAGCACAATATGGTTATCTGTCCCTCCGGAAATGACCCGGAATCCTCTTTTTTGAAAGGTTTCCGCCAAAATTTTTGCATGGGAGACCACTTGACTGATGTAAGCTTTGAAACTCGGTTGCAATGCCTCTCCGAAGGCCACTGCCTTGGCAGCGATCACATGCATGAGAGGCCCGCCTTGGATTCCGGGAAAAACCCGAGAGTTCAAAATTTTTTCGTTCTCGGTTTGGGATAAGATGAGACCACCTCTCGGTCCTCGCAAGGTTTTGTGGGTTGTGGTTGTTACATAGTCGCAGATCCCCACTGGGCTAGGATGCTCACCAGCGACCACCAAACCTGAGATATGGGCGATGTCTGCCATGAGCTTTGCTCCAACTGATTTTGCTATTTCTCCAAATCTAGCAAAATCAATAGTTCTCGGATAAGCAGAGGCTCCGACAACTATCAGCTTAGGTTTGTGTTCCTTTGCCAAACGATTGACTTCAGTATAATCTAACCTTTCATCCTTTTCAGACACTCCATACGCTATCGGATTATATACCTTACCACTAATGTTTACAGGAGAGCCATGTGTTAGGTGTCCTCCATGTGCCAAGTTCATCCCTAAAAATTGATCACCAGGTTCGAGGCAAGCTAAAAAAACTGCCATATTTGCTTGAGCTCCGCTATGTGGTTGCACATTGGCATACTCTGCTCCGAACATCTTTTTGGCTCTTTCAATGGCGAGTGTTTCTATGACATCAGCATTTTCACAGCCGTTATAATATCTTTTGCCAGGATAGCCTTCTGCGTATTTGTTTGTAAGCGTGGAGTGGTAGGCTTCCAGCACTGCCTTTGAGACAAAATTTTCCGAGGCAATCATTTCCAACGAGTGTTCTTGCCTCTCGTCTTCCTTTTGAAGGGCTGAAAAAACCTCTGGGTCTTGGTTGGCAAGCTTGGTCATACTTCTCTCCTCAAGATGTAGGGGATTCCAGAATACTTTTGGACCCTCAGTTTTTCAGATTCAAGGTAGACTCGTTTCCGAAAAGAAGAAAATCGAGTCCCCAAAAAGTCAAAATCCTCTCCTGGGACTCCCAATTTTTCCATCCATAGGGAAGTGAGACTTTTTTGGAAGGAATCCAGAGGAAAACTCGCAGGCAATGAAGTCAAAAAATCCCTGTGGTTTCGGCCGCTTCGGTAGGATGGTTCTTCAGGCGGATGTCGCAAAATACTTGTTACCGTTTTAATTAAATTATCAGAGAGAATGAGGGTGCCATGCTGTACGAGGCAGTTTTTTTTTCGGAATTGAGCATTCCCAGATATCTTTTTCCAGGCACTTCCTGATTCTATAGCGAGGTCTGATTTACCTTGAGGTGATGCCTCAATTCCAATATTTTCAAGGGCTTTGCAGACTACTCCCAACAAACTCTGGTAAGACTCTTTTACCCCAAAAAAAGATGGATATTTTTCCAAATTAAGGAACAAGGAAAAATTCAAATTTTCACTGGCTGTTTGGTATACCGTTCCGCCCCCTGAAGCTCGTCTGGAGATATAGAGAGGCAATTGTGGTTTTTTAGAAAGGAGATAATTCTGATCCACTTTTTGAAAATCCTTCAAAACGTTAGACTGGATTGTCTCCTCTGGTTTTTCACTAAGTCCCAACACAATGGTAGAGGGATTTCTCCAGAAACGAATGCCTCCTTTCAAATCAAATCGTACCAAATGGAGAGCCAAAGCCTCCTCTATGGCTAAATTCCAGTAAGGAGAACGCAAGGGAGTTTCAAAAAAAGAAAAAAACGACATGGCTAGTCGTTGAAATACTTTTTGGAAGCTTCATTTAAAAAGTTTCTTTCGGTTCGAGTGAGAGAGTCCATTCCTTGTTTTGAAATCTTATCCAAAATTCTATCCACTTCATCTTTGGCAAAGACTCTCTGGTTCATCTCCTTTTGGTATCGCTTCATTTTTCGTTTTTGGAGGAATTTGCTAAGGCTAAACTCCACTTTGGTTTTCCAAAAAAAACGATAGTATAAGAAGCCACCTAAAGCACCACCTAAGTGTGCAAGGTGAGCGACTTGGGTATTCTGAGAAAAGGTTAGAAGTAGCATTAAAATGAGTACAAAGAATTTTGCCTTAATGGGAAAGATAAACATGAAAAGTATCTCGCGATTCGGCCAGACCATCGCGAAGCCAACTAACAGTCCATATATGCCCCCGCTGGCTCCTACAACTGGCCTTTGGGGAAATCCCACAAAGTGCACTAGAACGGTCAAAAGAGCGGCGGTGAATACGGAAAAAAAATAGAATTTTAGGAATCGATCCTTGCCCCAAGTGTTTTCTAGCTCAGAGCCAAACATCCAGAGAGTGAGCATGTTGATCAACAAGTGGAAAAAATCCCCGTGTAAAAAGGAATACGTTACCATCTGCCACAAGAATCCAGAGAGGACTAAGTCACTGTGTAGGGCGAACCAAGCGGTAATCCCGTCCCAACGCAAAACCCCCATGGCAAGGAGTTGGACCACAAATCCTATTCCATTCCCAAAAATCAAGAGGCGCACAGTAGGAGTGAGTTCTGGGCCAAATCGCATGAGGAACCTTTCTTCCAGATTGCAAATCCTGAGTGACAAGGAAAGCCTATTTCCTATCGTCGAAGAGAGTGGTAGTCCAGCTTTTTGGGGTTCGGGGTTCAATTGCGGCTCCTCTGCGCAATAAAGATTATAGAGATAAGCTAATCCGTGCCCTTACTCTATTCCAAAAAGCGCTATCAAAAGATGCCCACAAAACACCTGTTGATTTTTGGAGAGACCTCCCCTTTGACCTCAAATTCGTTGCAGGTAGCGATACAACTTGTGTAACGGTTCGTTCCGACTTAGGAGAAGTCCTTGTTTTAGATCTTGGGACTGGCTCCAGAAATGTGGGTGATGAACTCGTTGGAGAGTATTTCCAATCCAAATCCAAGAGGGAAGTTCCTATTTTCATTACGCATACACATTGGGACCACATCCAAGGTCTCCCTTTTTTCAAGCCAGTTTACTTCCCTGATTTTACATTAAAATTCTATTCCCCCTATCCTAACCTTAAGGAGAGGCTCATCAAACAACAGGAAAGTGAATTTTTTCCTGTTGGGTTTGAAGCCACTGGATCCCAAAAGGAATTCAATCTGTTTTACCCTGGGGATGTTTTGCAATTCTCGAATGACCTAAAAGTTGAGTGCCACCCATTGAGGCATCCAGGTGGGTCCTTTGCCTACAAGTTTACTCAAAAAGATGGCAGAGTATTTATTTTTGCGACTGATGCAGAGTTCACAGGTCAAGACGCGCAACTAATCCAAGACTACTCGCATTTTTTCGAAGGTGCAGATCTTTTAGTCCTGGATACACAGTATACGTTAGATGAATCATTCTCCAAATTTGATTGGGGACACACATCCTATACCATGGCTGTCAATTGTGCCAATACTTGGAGAGTCAAAAATCTAGTTCTTACTCATCACGAACCCGCCTACTCAGACTCCAAAATCAATGAGATTTATGAGGCGGCCCAAAAGCACAGAAAGTACCTAGGCAACAAACAACTCAAAATCCACTTAGGACGTGAGGGGCTACGCTTTCGCTTGTAGTTCATGAACAGAGAACTAATTCTACGTAGGACTTTATCTTTCTATTTTGTTATGTCTTTGGTAGGGGGGCTGTTTTTTGGCTACATCCTATCTGAGGTAAACCAAGGGAAGGAACTCAGGAAACTTGCCTCTTACCAACCGACGACACCGACAAAGCTTTATGACAAGAATGGAGTGCTGTTTGCCGAGCTCTACCGTCATAAACAAGAACTTCTCAAGTTCCAGGACATTCCGCCTCATGTAGTCGGTGCTTTTTTATCTGTGGAAGATGACAATTTCTACAACCATGTGGGAATTGACTTCCTTGCAATTGTAAGGGCAATGATTAAAAATATCTTCGCAGGACGAATTGTACAGGGTGGATCGACTTTAACCCAGCAGCTTGCCAAAACAGTTTTGCAGGAACGCAAAAAAACATTTGCCCGAAAGTTTTTAGAAGCTCTCCTTACTCTGCAAATAGAGCAAGAATACACAAAAGAAGAGATATTAGAAATCTATTTCAACTTAATCTATCTTGGTCATGGAACAACAGGGCTCTCTAGCGCTTCTCAAGTCTACTTCCAAAAAGATGTCCGTGATTTAGATATTGCGGAAGGAGCCATGCTTGCGAGACTTCCCAAAGCCCCCGTTGACTATTCCCCATTTAAAAATCCCTATGCCGCCAAACAAGCACATAAAGTTGTTTTAGGTATGATGGCAAAACAAGGATATGTGTCCAAAGATCAAGTCGACAAAATTCACTCTGATTTTTGGAACCGATATTGGCCGATTGTAATTACGCAATCTCCCTCGCGATCTACTTGGGGGACTAAGCTCAACAGGGCACCTCATTTTACCGAGTGGGTGCGTCAAATACTTACAAAGAAGTTAGGTGAAGATAATCTCTATACTGGAGGGTTAAAAGTCTATACCACTCTAGATTTAGAAAAACAGGAGATTGCGGAGGAAGAGCTTCGTGTTGGTCTTATAAATCAAGATAAAATTTCTTTTGGAGCGAACCTTCGTTACATCGGAAGGGCGGACAAATCTCTGGTATCGCTTTACAATTTGATAGGTTCTATATTTCCTATCGGAATACCGGAAGTAACGAGTCTTGATGATAGACAGGCATTTCGCCTTCACATCGAAAAGGAAATGATTCCGGCTCTCGAAATTCTTACCGATTTTATTCCGAACGAAAATGAAAATGCAAGTATCAAAGAATTTCGAAGATCAGCACTCGTCTTTTCTTCTAACCTTCATGTAGAAGGAGCGGTTGTAACTATCAACCACCAAACAGGTTACATTGAAACCATGGTCGGAGGCTCTCGCTTCACACCTAAAAACCAATTCAATAGAGCCATGAGTGCTAGACGACAAACAGGTTCAGCTTTCAAACCTCTGGTTTACGGGGCTGCGATTCAGAACAGATCTGTAGGCTCTGGGACTGGAATCATGGACGCTCCCATCACAACATTGACAGAGGAGGGAGAGGGATATTCTCCCCAAGACATATCTGGTGACTTTCGAGGAATGGTTCCCCTTTCACGGGCTCTTGGACTTTCTCTCAACATTGTTTCAGTGCAAGTTTTAATGCGAACTGGAGCCGATCCAATCATTGACTTTGCCTCGAAGCTTTCGAAAGCTGATCCAGGTAGATTTCCGCGTGGTCCTAGTTTGGCTTTGGGGGTTGCTGAACTCACTCCTTTTGAATTGGCTCTATCCTATTCTATTATTGCCAATAGAGGAAGAGATGTGATCCCATTCACAATTCGCTATGTAACAGACCAAGGTGGCAATCTCATTTATAATAGAGAAAAAGAAGTCCAGGATGAAATCGCAGAAAAAATAAAAGATGGTTCTATTCAAATTATACCTGAAGCGACTGCTTATATCGTAAAACAAATGCTAATAGGTGTCGCCTCAGGCGGTACACCTACGGCAACCTTGAGAGCAGCGGACAAAGGAAATTATAAGGGAGAATCGGGAGGGAAAACTGGTTCCACTTCTTCGTATACCAACGTTTGGTATTGCGGTTTTGATCCAAAATTAACAACTGTAGTTTGGATGGGTTTGGACAAATCATCGCTTTCCTTGGGACAAGGAACCACTGCAGCTGGAGTGGCTGTGCCCATTTGGGGGAAGATGTATTCCAGGTGGTACAAAGAGGGGCCCTACCCGAGCTTTAGGACTGGAGGAAAGGAAGACCAAGTTCCAGAAGATGTGGTGAGGGGAGCGACATGTGCCTTCAACGGGCTGACACCTGGACCCACTTGTCCTTTGGTTTCGAACCTCTACCTAAAGCCACTTCTTGTGGCAGGCAAGCAAATCACTCTGCCCCCTTCCAGGACCTGTGACGGTGACAGGGACCACTTTCGTTCCATGGATCTCAAAGAATTCTTGGAAAGGGAGTGGGAATTGCCTGAAGATGAGCTTTCCCAATAGACCAGCAGATTGCTGAAAATCTAAGCAATTTGTTCTCAGTTTTTCAGGACAATCCCTGAGATTCTATTTTTTTTGCCAAAAATCCATCCGAAATCCAAGGAAAAAATCCTCCAAAAAGGGACTAAATCTGAGTTTAGCTAGGAAATGTCCTAAAATCCCATTCCTAATGCCCATTTTGGCATAATTATTGCAATTGTGATTCTAGGAAGTATTCCATGAGAACATTGGTCGCTATACTTGTTTTTTGTTCGGGTTTTCTCTTTGCGAATTCAGAAAGAGAAGAGGTGCGCCACTTGATGGAAACTTATGACCATGGAACCCTTCTCTTGATTTCAAACGAATTGGTGCAGACTGCCTTCCAAGAAGAAAAAGCAGGAGACTTCGAACTGGCTCTGGTTCACATCAATAGGGCACTTCTCCTTCGCGAGGAACTGGGTCTTTTGGCGCACCAATCCACTGGCTCTCTATTTTTGATGAAGTCCTATCTGTTCAAGGAATTGGGAAACATCTGCGAGGCTCACACCTGGGCAGAACAAGCGAAGCAGCACTTCCAATCCAAAGGCCAAAAGTCAATGGAAGAGAAGGCAAAAAAAGAAACTGACAGGCTATCTTCCCATTGCAGTGTGGCTACTCGTTAAATAGCACTTTTATTCATTTCTTGCGGTAGAGGAGAGACTGGTATTCCTTGTCGCTGTATTTTCTTCTCGCTCTAAAAAAAGCTTCGTCTTCTAGGTAAGGTTGATTTACCTCCCAAATGATTCCAAAGTTCGCTTCTTCAAAATTCGACTCATAACATAACGGAACCAAGCTGTTCTCCCAGTGGTGGTAGAGAAGGTTTAGGGGTTTCAAGTTTTCTTTTTTACATGTTTTTTCACATTCTTCTCTCTGGATTGTTGTAAAATGTAACAAAACCCAATTGTTTTCCTTTTCATAAGTTCCCGATCCATAGCTAGTTTTTGAGAATTTTTGGTCCTTATAGGTTTCTTCTTGGTGAAAGTGTTTTTTGAAAGTTCCATCGAGAGAAAATTCCAAAAATTCACTCCATAGGACTTGCCTTCTCGGGGAGTAGATTGTATTTTTAGGTTGTGTTACACGTTCGAAAAATCCCTCGAGTCTTTCGTTGGCCGGGGCTTTTCGGGGCAATTCTCTATGCCAAGAAGGAGTAGAACACTCCCAAAAGGCCAAGACCAAAGAAAATAGAAAAAATCTCAACAAAACTCTCTCAACCAAGGGATCTCAAAATTGGAAGTATATAAAGTCCCCACCAATGTCTCCAAAAATGCCCATTAGGAGAAAGGTGGCTATCGCAAAAAAGGGAAGGAGAATGTTCTGGAATGGTTTCAGTTTATTATAAACTACATCAGTTGTTTGCAAGTAATTGAAAAATAAGGTGAGAATTATTAATGGAGGAAGTTCATCAACTCTGTCCAAAGTTTCTCCTATAGATCTCAGTGTTAGTGTATGCCAAATAATAGTTCCAGCTACTGATAGCGATTCTTCGCCACGAGCAGCAGCCCTAAAAAATACGCCTGACAGAGTAAAGGTAAAGTATACGAATGCGTATCGAATGAGATTGACCCCAGGAAATTCGGGAAGAAGGGTTTTTTTACCTCGGGAGAAGTATAGAGTTCTCTCTACCCAAAGAAATCCACCTAGGTATGCTCCCCAAGCCACAAAAGCCCAATTGGCCCCGTGCCAAAGTCCTCCAAGGCACATTGTCAGAAACATATTTAGGTTGGATCTTAACAATCCGCCTTCGTTTCCACCTAACGGGATATAGAGGTAATCTCTGAGCCAGGAGGAAAGAGTGATGTGCCATCTGCTCCAAAGTTCTTTGTAGGATCTCGAAAGATAAGGCCCTTTGAAGTTTTCAGGAATTTCGTATCCCAAAAGGTTGGCAGAGCCTCTCGCCATGTCCGTATAACCAGAAAAATCACAATAGATTTGGGAAGCAAAAGCCAAAGTACTAAAAAATAGAGAGTAGCTGTCATACTTCCCAGGATCCATATAAATCGGAGCTACGATTGGTGCGATGGATTCGGCAATCACAACCTTTTTGAATAGCCCTCCCATCAAAAGGAATAGTCCTTTTTTCATTCGATCAGGGTTGATCACTGGGTTATCTATTTGCGGTAAAAAATCCTGGGATCTCATGATTGGCCCAGCGATGAGCTGCGGGAAAAAAAGTACAAACAAGAAATAGTCTAGTGGTTTGATTTTTTCCTTCAAGATTCCTCTGTGGATATCTACTTGGATAGCTATCATCTGAAACGAATAAAAAGAGATTGCCAGGGGCAAAAAGATACTTAGGGATTCGGACCAGGATTTTAGGTCGGTCCAACCTGAAATAGAGTAAACGCTTCCAGTGACAAAGTAAAAGTACTTAAAAAAACCTAAATTTAAGAGGTTTATGATTAAAATGGTTTTGAGTGTTTTACCTGTAGGAAGATCCTTTTCTTTGTTTTGAAAGAGCTTCGAACTAAACCAATAGTTGATGGAGATTATAACTAAGAAGTGGAAAAGGAACGGGAAACTAAAGTAGCCATAAAATATTAGTGATGCACATATAAGAAGTGGCTTTCTATACTTACTTTCTAGATTCCAATAGAGAGTATAGGTTATACTGAATAAAAATAGGTAAGGGATAGAATTGAATAACATGAACTAGTTATGGATTCCAAAGGTATTGAAATTTTGATTCATAAGAAGGATTTACTAATTTATCTATGACATCTAAGTTTAATGACCTGTCTTGCATAGAAGCCTGGTAAATATTTTCAACCCTTCCTCTCCCTCTCAGCAATAAGATAACTCTAGGATTCCCCATACTTGGTCCTGAGTACTTTGGATGGCTCATCACTGCTAGCTGGAAATCATCAAAGTATCCTATAAAATCTATAAGACCTTCACTTTTTGCTTGTTCGGCGGAAAAAATTCTTCCATCACATAATGCTTTAAGTTTTGTTTCAGAAATATTGATTCGATTTCGTTTTACAATTTGGAAAAATCTATCGTAGAGGTTATCAACGATGGATTGCATGATCTTTCTCTGTTCGGGATTCCTTTCTTGAAAACTAGAATTCATTGTCTTGTTCGGACCCGAGGTAACGGAATTGTCTTTGATACCTACCTTATCTAGTCCCTCTTTGAAATTTAAACCTCCCGTGATCACTCCCACCGAACCTGTCACTGTTGTGGGATGGGCTCCAATGATGTCAGCTGACATAGCAATGTAGTATCCGCCTGATGTCGCCATATCCATGAAACCTGCTACTATGGGAATGTTTCTCTTTCGTTTGAATTTCATTATTTCTTCGTAGATGATGTCACTCGCAGTGACCCCACCCCCTGGAGTATTGATTTTCAAAATGATTCCCTTGATATCTCTGTCTCGTTCGGCAAACTTCAGAGCCTCTTTTACTTGAGAAACAGTGCTCTCCTCAAAGCCATTGAAGAAACTAGATCGGTTCGCCTCGCTTATAGTCCCTTCGATGGGGATCACCAGGATTTTTTCCGCTTCGCGACCTGTGATTACCTTTTCTTCCCAATCTTGACGAAAACCCCCTCCTCCAATGGCTGGCAGGTTTGCGAAGATGCAATTCTCAAGTGAGAACAGGATAAGGAGAAGGAAAAAAAGGTTCTTTAAAAGCATTCCTCCTTTTCCCCTAGGGAGACTTCAGATTCAATTCTTTTTGGAGGCAGAATGGAACTTCGAACAAAAAGCTCGCGACTGCATTTGGAACCAAAAGATGGGAACCAATGGCTTTCACTGGAGCTTTGTACAGAAAGTGGGAAAAAGTTCCTTTTGGTCGAAACTCCTCCAGGTGGAAGAAGGTTCTCTTACGGTTCTTTCTTGATGTTCCCTTGGGTGAATCGGCTTAGGCCCAACCCCTGGGAAAGGATGGCCAAAGACATCTCAACTGCTTGGGTGGAGGACTCCCATGGAATTTCCCTCCATGGCATGGTCCATTCCCTACCTAGAGAACCTCTTTCTCTTTCGGGGAGCGCTGCCAGTTTCTTGGTGAAAATTCCAGAAAAATGGAGAAACGAGCACAATTTTGCGTATGAAATTGAAGAAGGTTTTCGTCTCACAGAACATCGATTGGAGATTACCTACAAAGTGTGGAATTCAAAAAATTGTAGCGAATCTTTCGCTCTTGGCATTCACCCCTACTTCCGATTGGGCGAAGAGGATTGGGAGTTGGACTTAGGAAAAGCCAAAGAAGTGCTTTTGGACAAAGACCTCCTTCCAAAGGAAATTCTGGGGGAGGCTACCGGGTCTTTGCCCGTTTTGCATAGGAATTGGGATTCTCTTTTCTATGCGACTGGAACTCCGAGCGTTCGGTTGGTATCCTCAGAGCGAAATGTTCAGTTGGAAATTGGTTCTGACCAAGCAAAATTCTTTCAAATTTACCTTCCACCCGAAAGCGATAGAATAGCGATTGAGCCAATGACAAGTTGTGCCAATTTCCTAACCTATCCCTTGGGCAATCCAAAGAACCTGTTAGATGCAAATCCTTTTATTGCTGATTTTAGAATTGAGATGAGAGACTTGTGATTTTTTTTTCGATTCAATACAATTTGGAGACGTGAATGGCTGACAAAATTTTTTCAAGCGCTAAGGAGCTTAGCAAGCACCTGTTAGAAATCAAATACTTTGCAGAGAAGAAAAACACAAGTAGAACCAGTGTTTATAGAGCTTTGTCAGACAAAAGATTGAATGAAGTCAAATTGGGGAAAAACTCCCGATTTGTGGTTTTAGACGCCCTGGCAAAAAATTGGAAACCTGGCAGACAGTCCTAAAAACCTAGCCCCAGAGAACCTAGCCTGCCGATAACAAAGGTATGGCAAATCTGGCATTTGAAAATCTTGACTTTTTGCATGGAAATGATGCGGGGCCTGTTCGCATTCTAGCGGAGTACCTTCATCCTAAGCACGAGTTCGAAAAGAAAGGCATCACTGACATTGTAGTGATGTTCGGTTCAGCGCGAATTCCCTCTCCTGAAGAATCCCACAACCATCCCTTTGGAAAGTACTACAAAGAAGCCCAAGAGTTTTCGAGACTAGTGACGAGTTGGGGCAAAGCTCTTTCCCAAGAATTCCCAGAAAGGAAGCTTTTCGTCTGCACTGGCGGAGGTCCAGGAATCATGGAAGCGGGGAACCGCGGAGCCAGAGAAGCTGGAGGAGAGAGTGTTGCCTTAAACATCTCCCTTCCCCACGAACAGGAAGCAAACGCGTTTGCCACCAAAGAGCTAACCTTCCACTTTCATTACTTTTTTATGAGAAAGCTTTGGTTCATGAAAAACTGCCGCGCCATGGTCGCCTTTCCTGGTGGATTCGGAACCTTAGATGAACTTTTTGAAACTTTGACATTGGTCCAAACAGGTAAAAAGAAGAAAATACCCATCCTTCTCTATGGTTCCCCTTTTTGGAAAGGATTGGTGAATTTTCCCATGCTTGCCGAACACGGGCTTATAAGCCCTGAGGACTTGGACCTTTTCCGATTTGTAGATGAGCCCGAGGAGGCCTTTTCCCTTTTCCAAAAAGAAGTGCGCAAAGGGCTCCAAAGCCGTATTGCCAATACCAAGCCGCTTTAGGATTGACCCTGACCAACTGAGGAAAACCATGCCTACAAAGGCAGTTTTATGGCTAGAAGATGCGTCGTCACAGGCAAAGGTACGGTGGCTGGGAACAATGTTTCCCACTCCCACAAGAAAAATCGAAGGATTTGGAAAGTGAACGTCGTGACCAAAAGGATTTTTTTAGAGGACGAGAACCGCTATGTGCGAGTGAAGCTTTCGACTCGAGCTCTACGGACTCTCCGCAAAAAAGGACTCAAAACAGCCATCAAAGACCACGGTGGAGACCTGCAAGCGATTGCTCGAAAGAAGTATGTAGGTGCTGTATCCATTGCACCCAAAGCCAAATAAGAAAAAACCAAAGCAACAATACCGCACCTTGGAACATGCCAGTGCGGTTTACAAAACATTACAAGACATCTACGGAGAGGTTTCCTGCCCACTCCACCACAAAGAGCCACATGAACTGGCCATAGCCGTCATCTTGAGCGCTCAATGTACGGATGAGAGAGTCAACCAAGTAACACCTAAACTTTTTGAGACCTTCCCAACACTGGAATCTTTCGCAAAGGCAAAAACCAAAGACCTGGAAAAATTGATTTTTTCCACTGGGTTTTACCACAACAAAACCAAATCTATAATCGGATTTGCTAAAATGGTCTTGGAGAATTATGGAGGTAAGATTCCTGACAATCTCCCCGATGCAACGAAGCTACCAGGCTTTGGGAGAAAGACAGCCAATGTGGTTATAAGCGAACTTTATAGAAAAAATGAAGGATTCGTCGTAGATACTCATGTCAAACGCTTGGCGAACCGACTTGGACTTGTTAAATTTCAAGATCCAATACGTATAGAAAAGGAAATTATGGCTTTTGTGCCTTCTTCTTGGTGGAGAAATCTATCTCTGTACCTAATATTTCTCGGTCGACAAAACTGTAAGGCACGAAAACCCCTTTGCCAGTCTTGCCCATTGTTGGCGATTTGTCCATCAAGTCATGCGGCATAGGCAAATCTTTCTCAGGAGTATCGGAATCGGGAACAATCCAGGTCCGGTTGTGATCTTTGGAATTGAGTTTGACTTCTTCTCGGTGAAATCGAATCAAATCTCTTCCCCTGAAGTAAAGGTCTAGCTTTCCAAGCCTATCGTATTGGGAAGGACAAGGAATCCTTGCTAGGTTCCCTTGTCGAATAATGGTAGTAATATTTTTATCGAACGAAAAAACAGGGGTAGGGGGATTTAGGGGAACTTCTTCCATTTGAAAAAAGAAAAGGGTATCCCATTCTTCCATGGTAACTTTTTCAGGCATTTTTTTGTGAAACCCAGCAAAGTGCAGTCCTCTGGTTTTGTACTGGAAACCTGATTTTTGGGGAATCCCATCGTACTCCAACTCTTCCTTTTCCTTGGCATCGGGAGAGAAAAAAAATCTCTTCCCTTGGGACAAAATGAGATGGTCCAAAGACCTTTTGGCAAAGGAAACCATGGTTCCAGCGCCCCCACGACCTTCTTCGTCTTTTTGGGTCTTGGCACCGCAATGGAAAAGGACTTCGATGGGTATGTCAGCTCCCTCTGTGGGATAGGCAAACAAAAAGGCAAACAAAACAAGGAGTTGTATCACTAGCTATTAGTTCGGAGGAAAAAAAACCTTCCTGTACGAAATTTCCATCCATTTAGGTCTAAGGTTCTGGGGAGATATGAAACTCTGGCAGACTGTTTTGGCCTATGGTCGCATGATAAAATTTTCACACACTCTCTTTGCACTTCCCTTCGCAGGCATCTCTTTTTTGCTCGCGTACCTGCAATCTCCTCTTGAAACCAAAGATCTATTTCGGTTGGCGATTCTCTCTTCGGTCTGTATGTTTAGTGCTAGAAGCGCCGCCATGGGATTCAATCGTTATGTGGACGCTGAAATGGATGGTCAGAATCCTAGAACCGAAGACAGAGAAATCCCTACTGGCCAGATAAGCCGAATTGCCGCTCTTCTTTTTATTTCTGTTTCAGGGTTTGTCTTTGTCTTCGCATCTTATTTGGTCAACCATCTGGCTTTTTTGCTTTCTTTCCCTGCTTTGGCTCTTTTGTTTATCTACAGCCTTACCAAAAGATTTACATTGCTATGCCATTTGATTCTAGGTTTGGCGATAGGTCTGGCCCCACTGGGAGCTTGGATTGCAGTTACCGAAACTCTGAGTCTTATTCCGATTCTATTCTCGCTCGCCCTGATATTTCACATCGCTGCCTTCGACATCCTTTACGCTCTGCAAGATGTAGATTTTGATGTGGACATGGGATTGCATAGCATTCCATCTAAACTAGGGGAAAGAAACGCGAGATACTTGGCATTTTTCATGCATTTTATTTCCTTTTTGTTTTTTTATTTTGCTGGAGAAGCGGCAATGTTAGGTTTGGGATACTTCTTTGTATTAGCATTAGTGCTCGGCTTAATTGCATACGAACACAAATTGTCCTGGAACATGGGGAAGTCTGTCTTACCTCCGCAATTTTTCCAAATCAATTCCTGGGTCAGCTTGGTTTTGTTTATTGGTATCATCATTGACAAGTGGTCCGAACTTGTCTTGAAGCTTTCAGAAGGAATCAGCCTCCATTGAAATTGGTAGTGGCACTCGCGGGTGCCAGTGGTTCTATTTATGCCGCTAGATTTTTAAAGGCTTTGTGGGAAATGGAAGGAGAATCTTTCCTAATCGCTAGTCCCCCGAGTTTGCGAGTTTTTAGAGAAGAACTAGAAGCACCTGTAACGAAACCCGGAGACCTCTTAGATTTTTTGAGAAAGACCTACCAACCAAAAGAAGTCCATCAGTTTCATTTTCGCAATTTCCAAGACATCGGAGCTGACATTGCCAGTGGTTCTAATTCCTGGGATGGCATGGTTGTGGTCCCTTGTAGCATGAAAACGGTTGCCTCCATATCTTTGGGGCTAACAGAGAACTTGATCGAAAGGTGTGCCGACGTAACTTTGAAAGAAAGAAGAAGGCTAATTGTCGTTCCCAGGGAAACTCCCTACAACCGAGTGCATTTGAAAAACATGTTGGCATTGGATGAAGTGGGGGGGATTGTCCTGCCTGCTAGTCCAGGATTCTACCAAATGCCCAAGAGTTTGGATGACTTGGGAGATTTCATAGCTGGTCGGATCTTTGGGCTCTTGGGAATCGAACACAATCTCTTTCCTCAATGGAAGGGTTAAAATTCCAAATTGTGCAATTCAAAGTAAGGGGTAGGCTTATCGTCTTCACCTAAGCATACATAGGTGATTTTGCTTTCTATCACTGCTTGCCTCAATCCCGTTTGAGGATTATTGGTGATCGCTATGGTTCTTGCCGTCACCGAGCTCCTCCCCGTTTTGATGATTTTTCCATAGATTTGCAGGATATCCCCTGGTTTCCCTGGTGCTTTAAAGCTGACATCATCCATGCTCACAGTTACAATATTCGTATAGCGTATCTTAGACATAACAAACATGGCAATTCCTGCATCCATCCAGGAGAGGAGCTGTCCTCCAAATAAGTTGTTGTGGTAATTCAGATCTGCGGGTTGCACAAGGTGTTGTGTTACCAGTTCCATTGCTTTGAGTTTTTCATCGAGTTCCATTCTTCTAAGAAATTTTTCTTTAAGATTTCATCGATCCTAAAAATCTTACGGATAAATGCTCTTTCCGCACCGGAACATCCTCGACACCATGCAGTTTTCCAAGGCAGATTTGGATTTTTTGATGGAAAAGTGCAAAATCATGGAATCCCTCCACGAAACCGGCAAAGCATTTGGTATTTTAAAAGGAAAATTACTTGCCTCGCTTTTCTTTGAGGCTTCGACACGGACTCGCCTAAGTTTTGAAGCAGCCATGGAAAGATTAGGTGGAAGGTTGATCTCAACTGTCGGTTTCCAATTTTCCTCAATTTCAAAGGGGGAGACCCTTTATGACACCATGAAGATGATCGAAGCTTATGCGGATATTGCTGTCATCAGACATCCAGTTGAGGGAAGTTCTCGAATTGCGGCAGGGGCAGTACAAATTCCAGTCATCAATGCGGGAGATGGCGCAGGTCAACATCCCACCCAAGCTCTGTTAGATCTCTATACAATTCTAGGGGAAAAGAAAGGGATAGAGGGCTTAAGCATAGCCTTTATCGGAGATTTGAAGTATGGAAGGACCATCCATTCTCTAATTCACTTATTGAAGCATTACAAAGTTCATCTGTTTCTGATTAGTCCAGAAGAGCTAAGGCTTCCAGACTCTTACAAAAAAGCATTAGAAGGATATCCGATCACTTGGGAAGAAACAATAGATATCAAAGCTGTTTGGGACTGTGATGTAGCGTATGTGACTCGAATCCAAGAGGAAAGATTCCCAGACCATAGAGAGTATGAAAAACTCAAGGACATCTATCGCATAAACAAAGAACTAGTTCTCGCATCTAAAAAGCAAACTACTATATTACATCCTTTGCCAAGGGTTAATGAATTGTCCACAGATGTGGATGATCTACCTAATGCCGCTTATTTCCGTCAGGCGAAGTATGGAGTTGTTATTCGAATGGCTCTTCTTTGTCTCTGTCTTCAAGTTCAATTTCCAATTCCAAGTAGCAGGTACTGATATGGCAACCATCAATGAAAATTACCTCAAACTCAAAGCAGGATATCTATTTCCAGAAATCGGGAGGAGGGTGAAGTCCTATGCGGATAAAAATCCTCTTCAAAAAATCATTCGCTTGGGAATTGGAGACGTTACTCAACCCCTAGCTCCTGCTATTGTGGAAGCGATGGTCAAAGCTACGCAAGAAATGGGGATTTCTCAAGGTTTCAGAGGCTACGGTCCAGAACAAGGATATGATTTTTTGCTTCAGGCAATTTTGGACCATGACTACAAGAATAGGGGAGTTCAACTTTCTACAGAAGAGATATTTGTTTCCGATGGTTCCAAGTGCGATTGTGGCAATATCCAAGAAATTTTTTCATTAGAAAACAAGATCGCAGTGGTGGACCCCGTCTATCCTGTGTATGTTGATACAAATGTTATGGCAGGTCGATCTGGCGCTCCAGATGAGTCGGGGAGGTATAGTGGCTTTATCTACATGCCAGCAGAGGAATCCAATGGTTTTGAGCCTGATTTTCCCAAAGAAACTCCGGATCTTATATACCTTTGCTACCCGAACAACCCTACTGGCACTGTTGCAACCAAAGAGAGATTGGCTGAGTGGGTTCTTTACGCTTCTAAAATCGGAGCCTTGGTTCTCTACGATTCCGCTTACGAATCCTTCATCCAAAACCCTTCCATTCCCAAGTCCATTTATGAAATCCCAGGAGCCAAAGAAGTTGCCATGGAATTCAGATCCTTCTCGAAAACAGCTGGATTTACCGGCATTCGTTGCGCCTACTTGGTAATACCCAAAGAACTCAAGGGCAAAACCAAATCTGGAGAAGCAATTTCTTTGAACCAACTTTGGAACCGCAGGCACACCACCAAGTTCAATGGCGTCTCCTATGTAACTCAAAGAGGAGCAGAGGCAGTTTTTTCCAAGGAAGGCAAACCTCAGATCGCCCAACAAATCCAGTATTACATGGAAAATGCTGCACTCATCCGTGATGGACTCAAAAAGCAAGGGTATACGGTTTATGGAGGAGAAAATGCCCCCTACATTTGGTTAAAAACCCCGAAAGGTTCGTCATCTTGGGAATTTTTTGATGAACTCTTGCATAAAGTGCAAGTTGTGGGGACGCCTGGTTCTGGTTTCGGACCCGCTGGAGAAGGTTTTTTCCGCCTTTCTGCTTTTGGGAAGAGAGAAGATGTCCAAGAAGCCATCCTAAGAATCCAAAAAATCTAAAAAAAGTCCCGCGAAACCTTTTATTCTCCGATATTTTAAGCAAGGTAGAGCTATGGGAAAATGGAAAATTGCTATGTTTGTGGCACTTGCGAGTGTCCACATTTCACACCTAACTGCGGTCTCTCCAGACCAGACGAATCTAGGAATCCTCATCCAAGAAAACAAAGAAAACTTGGATTTTATAAATACTTGTGTCAGCAATCTGGCGCCTCTTCAAGCGGAAGAAAAGCCTGGAACACCTGAGGGACCCAAGAACTTTGATTTCGATTATTTCAAAATGATCAAGTCAGCTAACCAAACAGATTTCAATGGGAATCTTTGGTATCTGCAAGGCAATTATAGTTTTGCTTTTCGACAACTCCGAGGAGCTCAAGGAGAACTCAAAGATATCTTTGAAAAAGTACTTATTAAGTATATCGAAGATACCAAGACTCTATTAGAAACAGCGGCTCCATCAATTATCAGATCCAATGACGAAATTGCAAAATCATTGCTAAGATATGGATTTAGAGATCTACGAGTAGGAGAAGATCATTTGACCATAGGTCAAAATGCATCTCCTTACCAATACAGATACAAATTGAAACTATATGGAGAAGGAATATCGAATCTTAGGCGAGCTAAAAGATTCGCAATTCTTGCAATGATCTATTCTAAAACTCCAATAGATGAAAAGGCTGAATACCAATACAAAAATATGGATGAAGCCAAAGAAGCCAAGTCCGAAGAGAAACAAAGAGGCTATGACAAAGTTCGTGAAGCTCTAATCATAATGATTGAGAACAAAAAATTAGATAGAATGGTCAAGACCCCTGGGAATCCTGATGCTAGACCATTGGATCTGTTGGAACAACACGACGATAACTACGGAATTATCACATCTCGAAGACTAGATCTTTTGCATGAAGCTAACTTGATGATAAAGGAAACGGAAGCGGCCAAAAGAGAAAGCACTCCTGAGCCTCCCAAATTCGATAAGCAGTAGCCATGCTGCGATTTTTACTTTTGCTAGTTACCTTCACCCTATTAGAGGCGGCAGTCTCTGATAGGGACCGAAAGAGAAGCTTAGAAAGAAAAATAGACCAAATCCAAGATTTTAGGGATAACTTAGGTTGGAAAGAGCCCGAAACCAAAAATCCCTTGCAGTCCCTGAAATCAGAAATCCAGATCAGCTTCTCAGGTCAAAAGCCCAAAGAAAAAGAAAAGTTCCTTCGTATAGCGGAAGGAGAAGTGGAATGGCAAGGTAGAAGGATGGCGAGGGATTTGGATCTACTGGCTGTTGAGACCATGTCAGAAATGGAAAAGAAACACCACCTTTGGACTGAAAAAGACCCCATTCCTAGAGAAAAAGTCCATCGTTCTATGAAAATGGCGCAATCGGAACTCCAACTGGCAAGGGAAGCAACCAATTCACAACAGACATTCCAATCTTTAAGGCATTCCAAGAGATCTTTGACTTTCGCATACCTTGCACTTTCGCATATGGGATTCGGGGTAGATTCCCAAACAGCCGCTAGTGTCTGGACTGAACCTTTTTTGAGACATAGTCAAAAGTCCTCTACATTAAAATAAAATAAGAATTTTCAATTGGAGATTGGTTTTGAAAATTATCTCCAATGAAGATTGAGTCTGTATACAAACACTTCCTTTTGACAAGAGCAACTCATCTTCCAGTTATTGGCAAAAGTGGAACTTTGCTCGGTTTACTACCTAAGTCTCGTATTTTGCAGGAGAAGTCCCAATTAACTGACGGAACCAAAGAATGGGAATCCTTGCCTATTGAAATTTTGGAGAGGTCATTCCCAGAAACATTGATTCAATTTTTCAGAGAAAACACAAGAATACCAGTATTAAATGAGTTAGGTGAAAGAATTGATTTTTGGGACAAACCAAAGTTTATGCAAGAAGTTGCAAAGCTTGATTCCATTCCTACAAAATTGATACAGAAAAACGAAGAGATTTCGTCGACCCATAGAGTTGATCCTATCCATTGGTTTATGGAGTTGATTCTATCCCATACTCCCGATGGAATGATAGCAACGGATATAACTGGAAATACGATTTTTTACAATCCAGCTTTTGAAAAGAAGATTCTCTCTTTGCCTTTGTTCAAAAATTCTATCTCCTTAGCAGAAAAACTATTGAAAGACTGGAACAAAGAACTTATCGCAAGTCACCTCAAAACCAATGATCTCAAATTGCAGCCCGGCAATACTTTGGAAAAAAGAGAAAATGGTTTTGTTTTGCGAATGGTCAGTCTAGAAAAAGAAAAAAAATTAGCAGGATTTCTATACCAGTTTACTATTAAGGAAGCCGAATCCAATTCACGGGAAGGTGATCTAGATTCGCTCATGTTCCAATTTGAAAAGAAAATCATTAGCGAAGCTCTCCATACCCACAAACAGAATATCTCCCATTCCGCCAAAGCCCTAGGGATTCCCAGAACCACCTTGCAAAATAGAATGAAATTTCTTTCGCTTCAGCCACAAGCTGTGGTTATACCCAGGAATCGTAATTCTAAGAAAGAGGCTCCGAGTCCCATCCCTAAGAAAGCGAAAACACCCGCCAAAAAGGCAAAACCACAGAAAAAAAGAGGAAATCCCCCTCCGAAAAAAACAAAAAAAAGACGTTGACTCACTGACAGCTAAAAACTACATTTCAGTTACCTCGAAACCCTCTCGCTCTCTGCAATTCATGAGACACTAGCAGTCGTTTCGCAATTCCCTCCTATGGACCCTGTATGGCAGTAAAGAAAAACGAAGAATCCACTTTTGAAACAGAAGAATTCCAATCCTCTCCTGAAGAAGAACAAAACGGCGATAGACACTTCCGCAAAAAAAGAAAAAACTACGAAGGCCCTACACCCCCTCCACTGGACTTAGTTGAACTCAAAAAACTGTCCATCAATGAACTAGCTGATCTGGCAAAAGGACTTGGAGTAGAGAACACTCACGGTCTCAAAAAGCAGAATCTCATGTTTGCGATTTTGCAGGCCCAACTAGAAAAAGATGGGCAGGTTCATGCCGCAGGCGTGATGGAAAAACTCCCGGATGGTTACGGTTTCCTTCGTTCTCCCGATTACAACTATGTTCCAGGTCCAGACGATATTTATGTTTCGCCTTCACAGATCAAATTGTTCGGTTTGAGAACCGGGGATACTGTGACTGGATTGATTCGACCGCCCAAAGAAGCAGAAAGATTCTTTGCAATGCTTCGCGTAGAAACTATCAATGGTTATACTATAGAACAAGCCCAAAAGCGCAATCTCTTTGACAATTTAACACCTTTGTATCCCGAAGAGAGAATCGAAATGGAATTTGATCCATCTCATTTGGATACTAGAGTATTGGATCTTATGTGTCCGATTGGCAAAGGACAAAGAGCCCTTATTGTCGCACCACCGAGAACTGGTAAGACGGTTCTCATGCAATCGATTGCAAATGCCATCACAAAAAATCATCCTGAAATCTTTCTCATTGTTCTGCTTATAGACGAGAGACCAGAAGAAGTGACTGACATGGCTAGGCATGTAAAAGGCGAAGTTGTGTCTTCGACTTTCGATGAGCCTGCCCAAAGGCATGTCCAAGTTGCCGAAATGGTGATCGAGAAGGCTAAGAGGATAGTGGAGCATGGTCGAGATGTGGTTATTTTGCTAGATTCGATCACAAGGCTTGCTCGAGCTTACAACCAGGTGGTCCCCACTTCTGGCAAAATCCTATCGGGTGGTGTGGATTCCAATGCCCTCCACAAACCAAAGAGGTTTTTTGGAGCGGCTAGAAATATCGAGGAAGGCGGCTCGCTCACCATCATCGCCACTGCTCTGATTGATACAGGTTCCAGGATGGACGAAGTGATTTTTGAAGAATTCAAGGGAACTGGCAATATGGAGATCCATTTGGATAGGAAACTTGCCGACAAAAGGATATTTCCTGCCATTGACATCAACCGATCGGGAACCCGGAAAGAGGAACTCTTGCTTCCCCAGGACGTCCTTTCCCGCGTTTTCATCCTACGAAAAGTGCTTTCCCCCATGAGCATCACCGAAAGCATGGAGCTACTCATTGAAAAAATGAGGGCGACGAAGACCAATGAGCAATTCCTCGCCAGCATGAACACCAATTAGGAACCAGTATGAAAGCAGATATCCATCCCAAATATACCACAGCCAAAATCAAGTGTGCCTGTGGGGCTGTCTACGAGACTCGTTCTACAGCGGGGGACATTAGCATTGAGATTTGCTCCAATTGCCATCCTTTTTTCACGGGTAAATCTAAGCTCCTAGACACTACTGGTCGAGTTGACAAATTCAAGAAAAAATACAAAATGAAATAGCCCATAGACTTCCTCTTTCGTAGGTCTAAGGAATAGGGCTTAGGACAAACCTAAGATAGGTGGTGAGACATGACAGTAATGGACTTTGACCGTTACAAGCAAATCAATGACCAAAGATTGAACTACAGAGAAATGGAGGATGCCAATGTAGTGTCCTACTACCGCAACACAGGTTGTGGGGATGGCTACCGCATCTACCTCAAGGTTGACGAGAGCGGTCTAGTTCAAGATGCGAGTTACACAACCACGGGATGTGGGTTCGGTGTCGTGGCACTGGCCATGGCGACTGAGTATGCAAAACAAAAGTCAATGGAAGACCTAAAAAAAATCCAACCACAAGACATAGAAACACTTTTTGAATTCCCCGAAAGACGTAAAAACTATCCTGAGAGTGCTGTGGCTGCTATACGGAAAGCTGTGGAAGATTGGGAGACAGGAAATACCATACCCCCAGAGAAGAGAA
>Ga0169931_10003526_pt1 | contig 24782 bp, 24 predicted proteins | sample Kivu_15m_20L_FD_129675 | JGI IMG/M metagenome (GOLD analysis project Ga0169931, IMG submission 129675) | Freshwater microbial communities from Lake Kivu, Western Province, Rwanda to study Microbial Dark Matter (Phase II) - Kivu_15m_20L... | ecosystem: Environmental > Aquatic > Freshwater > Lake...
CAGTCGTTTGGTTCGCGTGGTACAATTGGGCGACACACGAGGAGCGTTCACATGACCCGCGCGATCCTGACTTTGGGCCTTGCGGCGGCGCTCGCGGGCACCGCCGCGGCGCAGTACCCCGTCGCACCGAACCCGTACCCGTATTCGCCGTACTACCAGTCGCCGATCGTTCAGCCGAACGTGTTCAACCCGCGGACGCAGCCGCTCAGCCCGTATTTGAACCTGTTCAACGGGCTCAACAACCCGAACCCGGCGCTGAACTACTACTACAACGTGCGGCCCGGCACCGTCGGGGGAACGGGCCTCTCGTTCCAAAACGGCGGGTCGGCGTTCCCGAGTCAGGGGATGCCGGCGCGCCAACCGTTCTTCCCGCAGAACGCGGGCGACGCGCCGGTGTCGCGCGCGCCGGCCGCGGGCGACGTGCTCGCGCCGGCCGGGCACCCGGTGTACTTCAACAACACGTTCGGCGCGTTCGGCGGCGGTACCGGCCGCGGGGTCGCGCCGGGGCTGAGCGGCGTCGGCACCAGCGCCCCGCCGCGCCGCCGCTGACGCGCGACACACTACCGTACCTTCACCGCACCATCTCAGGGACGAGGCCATGCGGGTCACAGTGGGAACGCTCGGCGCGCTGACGCTAGCAGTGGCCGTTGCCTCGGGGCAACCGCCGCGCGAGCGGGCCGCGCAACTGAAAGCGCCCGTGGCGCTGCCCGCGAGCGAGGTGCCGAACGGGGCGCGCGGCGCGGAGCCGTCGGCCGTACTCGGGGGCGGCACGCCGGTCGATCGGCGCGCGCCCCAAACCGGTCCCGCGTGGCTCACCGGGGCCGACCCGAACCTGCTGCCCGCCGGCGGCGCGGCACCCAAAGGGGCCGGCGCGAATCCGTTCCCGCTCGCACCGAAAGACGAGCCGAGTTTCCGCGAGCGGGTGAAGAACGCGCTGCCGAGTTTCGGCACCAAAGACGCGCCGCCGCCGCCGAACCCGCTGCCCGAACAAGTCACCAGCAAGAAGCCCGCGCCCAAACCGACCGCGGAGCCGATTCAGCCCACGGCCGCGACCGCGTTCAAGGCGGTGTCCGGCACCGGGGCGCCGGTGTTCGCCGGCCCGCCCGCGTACCGCTGGTACGGCTGGGGCACCGTGACGCCGGGCGCGAACCCGGCCGCGCCCGCCGGCCAGTACCCGCGCGCGTCGGCCGCGTGGTACTCGGTGACCGGCGCGACGCCGGGCGCGTTCCCGGTGCCGGTGTCGAACACCGGTCAGCCGATGCCGGGCGTCGAGCCGCCGACCTACGGCCTCACCCGCTCGCCCGCGCCGGTAGCGCCGAGCGCGCCGCTCGCTCCGATTGCCGGTTCCGTGAGCGAAGCGTTCGTTCCGCCGGCGCGCCCGCAGCCGGAGCCGAAGTTCGCGCCGCCCGCGCCGAGTGCGTTCGCTCCGCCGCCCGCGTTCATCCCGCCGACGCTCCCCGCACCGCCGAGCGCGCCGGCACTGGTGCCGACGCTCCCGCCGCCGCCGATCCACGTGCCGACCATCGCGCAGCCGCCGGGACCGAAAGCGGTCGCGGTCGCGGTCGCGCCGCCGGTGGTGCCACCCGTCCCGCTTCCGAAGCCCGCGGACGTCGCGCCGCCGGACGCCGGCGCGCTGCTGATTCCCTCGGTCGAACCGGCCGCACCGGTGGTGCCCGCCGCGCGCGAAGCGGTAGCCGCCCCGGAAACGAAGCCCGAAGCGAAGCCGGACGTGAAGGCCGAACCGGAACCGACCGGGCCGCGCCCGCTGCCGACCACCGCCACCGTGCGCGACGAAGCGCACTGGAACCGCGCCGCGCACCCCGCGCCGCCGCAACCGGGCCAATGGGTGCCCGCGAACGGCGCGGCCCCGCTGCCGACGCGCGCCCCGAACGAACCGGCGTGGAAGCCGGGCACCACCAACCCGCCGCCGGTGGTTCGCGGGCAGATCAACGAGACCCGCGCCGACCCGATCGCGGAGCTGGTGAAGCAACTGTGCGCGGGCCGCGCCGACGGCGTAGAAGTGCGCTACGTGGGCACGAAGAAGCTCGTGGTGTGCTTCGAGGTGCGCGGCAAACCGAGCGCGGAGAAACTGGTCGCCGACATCAGCGCGCGCCCGGAGTTGACCGCGTACCAAATCGATTTCTGCGTCGTAGTGAAGTGACGCGGTAGCCCGACGCGTGAGCGCGGGCGTCTTGTAGCCCCGAAGGGGCGAGACAACGAGCGAACCCGGTGCAACGCACCGGGTTCGCTCGTTGCAAAGCGCAGTAGGCCGAAGGCCCGAGACAGAGCGCCGTTCGCTCGACGTGTCGCACCCCTACGGGGTGCGGTGCGCTCTCGACTCGATTCCCGGTGCGTTGCACCGGGCTACGGTGTCTCGCCCCTTCGGGGCAAAACCCAACATCCGTCTCACTCGTGTCGGGCTAGACGACCCTCGCTCACGCGTCGGGCTACCGCGCGTCACACCACGAACAGTTTCAGTTCGTCGGCGGTGAGCGGGTGCGCGAACTGGCACCCCAAATAATAGTCGCCGGTTTCCAACAGTTTCGCGTGAACCACGCGCACCGCGATCCGCACCTGTTCGGTGCCCTCGGTGCGCTCCAAGAAGCCGGCCAACTCCGTGCCCGCGGCGCGCGTCGACGGGCTGAGCAAACTCACGCCGCTCAGCGAAATGTTCCACACCAATAGCACCAGCGACGGCCCGCCGTCGTCGGAATCGAGCCGGTACACGGTGCCGATCGCGGGCTGGCGCCGCGGAGCGATGCGGCGCTCCGGTTCTTGCGCGGTTGCGGGCGGTTGCATGGCGCGCTCCTCACGGTGTGTCGCCATTATCCGCCCCCGCGGGCGCAAGTCCAGCGCTACGCGGCCTTGCGCGCTTCCGGCACGAGCGCGCCGCCGCGGACCGCGTCCAAATACGCGAACAACTCGCTCTCGAACCGGTCCTTGCGGAACAGCACCGCGTTGCGCCGCGCGGCCCGCGGGTCGAACCGGTCGGCCGCGCGCTCGAACCGCTCGATCGCTTCCGCCGCGGCGTCCGCGGTTTGCTCCTCGAAGAACACCCCGGTCGGCGCGTCGGCCGCGCCGAGCGCGAGTACGGTTTCGGTCAGGCCGCCGCGCGCGAACCCGATCACCGGGCACCCGCACGCTTGCGCTTCCAGCGGCACGATGCCGAAGTCCTCTTCGCCCGGGAACAGCAGCGCCTTCGCGCGCCGCAGGTGGGCGCGGATCACGTCGTCCGGTTGCCAGCCGAGGAACGTCACGTTCGGCCCGGCCGCGGCGCGCAGCTTCTGCTCGTGCTGCCCGCTGCCGATCACCACGAGCTTTTTGCCGAGCTTCGTGCACGCGCCGATGGCGAGATCGAACCGCTTGTACGGGGCGAGGGCCGACACCACGAGGTAAAAGTCTTCGCGGGGTTCGCCGGTCGGGGTGTAGAAGTCGGTATCGACGGGGGGGTAAATCACCGCGGCGTCGCGGTTGTAGCAGTCGCGAATCCGGTCGCGCACCGTTCCGCTGATCGCCACGAAGTGCGTGACGCGGGCCGCCGTGCGCCGGTCCCACTCGCGGATGCGGGACAGCAGCAGATCGGCGGCCGCGGCTTTCATGCGCCCGAAGACACTCGTTTTGCGGAAGTACGCGTCCTTCATGTGCCACGCGTACCGCATGGGCGTGAAGCAGTAGCACACGTGCGGCACGCCGGGGTCGGGGCGCGCGGACTTCGCCACCGCGTGCGAGAGGCTGACGACCAAATCGGCGTCGCGCACGCGCCACCCGGCCGCGAACGGCATCAGCGGGAGCAGGAACCGGTAGTACCGTTCCACGCGGGGCAGGCGGTTCAGCGCGCTGGGCCGCACGTCCACCGCTTCGATCGCGGGCGACACGCTCCCCTTCTTGTGGAAGAGCGTGTACAGGCGCGCGTTCGGCCAACGCCGGCACAGCGGTTCGAGGCACTTTTCGCCGCCGCGCATTCCGGTGAGCCAGTCGTGAACGAGAACCGCGCGGGCGTCCGTGCCCATGTGTGTACTCCGTGAAAGACAGCGGCCGATCGGAGTGTAGCGATTGTGCGGGTGCGGGGGAAGGCGGGCCGAATCGCGCGGGATTCGTGGCACGCTCGTTGCGTGCCGCGAAATAGCGTTGTAAGTTGAATGCAGTTACGTCGCGGCAGAAACCCGCGCCGAGAACCGTTTCGGAGGCGGAAACGATGGCGTTCGCACTCAACATCGGCAAGTGCAGTCTGCTCGGCAACTACCGCGAAAACAACGAAGATTCGATCGACGTGAAGGCGTTCCCGGAGCTGACGGTGAGCATCGTCGCCGACGGGATGGGCGGCCAAGCCGCGGGCGAAATCGCCAGCCGGAAAGCGGTCGATATTATCCCGCGCGAGTTGCGCAAGAACCTCACGCCGCACCTGAATACCGACGGCGTGAAGTCCGCGGTCCGCCGCGCCATCGTTCAGGCGAACGAAGAAATTATGGCGATGGGCGCGCTCGACAAAGACATGAAGAACATGGGGACCACGGTCGTTCTGGCCGTGTGGCGCAAGGGCGGCGAACTGTTCGTCGCGGGCGTGGGCGACAGCCGGTGCTACCTCGTGCGCAACAAGCGCATTCAGCAACTCACCGTCGATCACTCGCTCGCGCAGGCGCTGGTGGAAGCGAAAACCATCACACCCGCGGAAGCGAAAGACCACCGGTTCCGTAACGTGCTGTGGAAGTACCTCGGCAGCAAGGAAGTGGGCGAGGGGCCGGAAGTGAAAGTGGTGCAGGTGCAGAACGGCGACCGGTTCTTGCTCTGCACCGACGGCCTCACCGGGGTCGTGCCCGACGACCAACTCGCGGGCGAAATCAGCAGCGCCACCGACATGCAACAGCTCGCCGACCACCTCGGCCAACTCGCGCTCGACCAGAACTCCCGCGACAACGTGTCCTGCGTCACCATCGAAGTGGTGGAAGCGTAAGTTCGGATCGTGGTGCGACGCTCCGCGTCGCATTCGGAAGCGCTCGCGCGATTCGAGTTGCGCAGGAAAGCGCGACGCGGAGCGTCGTGGCACGATACCGGCGAACCTTACCTCGCGCCCGGCACCGGGCGGCCCGTCGCGCTCAGCATCAACTTGAGATCGTCCCACGCCTCGCGCTTCAGCGCGCCGGTCGCGTCCCTCTCGATGTCGTCCGGGTGGTGCGTGCAGACCAGCGGCACGTCGCGGTAACTCAGTACCGCGCCGCGCAGGTCGCTCACAGTACCCTTCTTCCCCGCCAGCAACCGCGACGCGACCGCGCCCAGCGCCACCACGAACTTCGGCTTCACCGCCTCGAACTGCCGGCGGAAGAAGTCGCGGCAGTTCGCGCACTCGGCGTTCGTCGGGGCGCGATTCTTCGGCGGCTTGCACTTGATGATCGTGAGCAAGTACACCTGCTCGCGCGTGAACCCGCACGCAGCGCACATGCGACCGAGCAACTGCCCGCCCTTCCCCACGAACGGCTCGCCCCGTGCGTCTTCGTCCGGCCCCGGGGCCGCGCCCACGAACATCACCTCGGCGTCCAGCGGCCCGGTGCCGAACACCGGTTGCATCCGCGTGCTGAACAGCTCGCTGCACTTGTCGCACGCGGCCACTTCTGTGCTCAGCACGGCGAGCGCGTGCCGCCGCGCGTCGAGCGGATCAACGGCCTCTTCGACCGGGGCCGCCGCGACCGGCCGAGGGAGCGCCAGAGGATTGCCGCGCGGCACGAACAGCACGCCCGCTGCGCGCAGCGAGTCGAGGTGCAGCGCCAGTTGCCGCGCGAGATCGAGGGATTCGGCCATGCGGCCAGATTAGTCGCGCAGGGCGCGGCCGGTCAATGTGAGGAACACGCGCTCGAGCGTGGGTTCGGTCGCGGTCGCGGAAACGAGCGTCGCGCCGCACGCGGCACACTCACGCGCGACCGCCGCCAATGCCGGCCCGACTTCGGGCACGGTGAGCGCGAACGTGTTACCGGTCGCGGTCGCGCCGAAGCGCGAAGCGAACCCCGGCGGCGCGCCGTCTACCACCACCGTGAGCGTCGCGTTCAGGCGCTTCAGCAGGTTCGGGAGCGTGTCGCACGCGCGCACGGTGCCGGCGTCCATGATCGCGATGCGCGAACACAGCGCCTGCACTTCCTCCATGTAGTGACTGGTGTAAATCACCGCGACCCCGGACGCGCTCAGCGCGCGCACTTGGTCGAAGATGTGCGCGCGGCTCTGCGGGTCCACGCCGGTTGTGGGTTCGTCGAGGAACAGCACCTTCGGCCGGTGAACGATGGCGCACGCGAGGTTCAACCGGCGCTTCATGCCGCCGGAAAACGTGCCGGCCCGGTCGTTCGCGCGGTCCGTGAGCGCCACCGCCGAGAGCACTTCGCTCACGCGCGCCGCGAGTTCGCGCCCGCGCAGGCCGTACAGTTTGCCGAAGAAGCGCAGGTTCTCGGTCGCGCTCAACTCGGGGTAGATCGAGAGGTCTTGCGTGCCGAGACCGACGAAGTGGCGCGATTCGCGCGCCGTTGGGCCGAAGGGTTGCCCGAACAGCGCCACCCCACCGGAATCCGGTGCGAGCAACCCGGCGGCGATCGAAAGCAGCGTCGTTTTGCCCGCGCCGTTCGGGCCGAGCAACCCGAACACCTCGCCCGCGTTCACCGAAAGCGAGACGCCGTCGAGCGCGACGGTGCCGCCGTACCGCTTGCGCGCGTCCGCGATTTCCAGCACCGGTTCGCCCATGCGGTTATGATACGCCCGCCCTTGCGGTTCGCACCCGATGGACACAACCGCCACACCGCGCGCGGGCCGCGTGCGCACCGCGAACGACCGCCCGTTCAACCCGAAGGGGCGCTACGTTCTGTATTGGGCGCAGATGTTCCGTCGGTTGCACAGCAACCACGCGCTCGACCACGCCAGCGCGCTCGCCGCGGAGCACAAAACGCCGCTCGTTGTGTACGAGGGGCTGAAGCTCAACTACCCGTGGGCGAACGCCCGACACCACACGTTCATCCTTCAGGGAATGCGGGACAACGCGCGCGCCGCGCGACAGGCGGGATTGTCGTACTGGCCGTTCGTGGAAGCGCCGGGCGACCCGGGACGCGGGCTGGTGCGCAAACTCGCGGCGGAAGCCGTGTGCGTCATCACCGACGACTACCCCGCGTACATCACGCCCGCGCAGAATCGCGCGCTCGCCGCGAAGTGCGACGTACCGGTGATCCTCGTGGACGGCAACTCGCTGGTGCCGCTGTCGCGGTTGGGGGCGGCGGTCGGCGCGGCGGCGCACATCCGGCCGCGGATTCACAAAGCGTTCGCGGAGGAGTGGGGGCGGCGCGCCGCGCGCGAACCGGTGTTCCCCAAAGGCAGCGTTGCGCCGCCGTTCCGAGTGTGGGACGCGGAGCAAGACGTCGCCGCGTTCGTGGCGCGACTCCCGCTCGATCAGAGCGTGCCCGCGGTGCCCGGTGTCGAAGGCGGCTCGGTCGCGGGGCGCGCGGCGCTCGCGGAGTTCGTCGCGCACAAACTGGACCGCTACGCCGACGGCCGCAACAACCCCGACGACCCCGAACGAAACGCCGCGAGCGGCCTCAGCGCGTGGCTCCACTATGGGCACATCGGCATACAGGAAGTGGCCGAAGCCGTTCTCGGCGACAAGTGGACCGTGGCCGAGATCAACCACAAGACGCGCAACAAAGACGACTTCTTCACCCGCGACGCGAACGTGAACAGTTACCTCGACGAAGCGATCACGTGGCGCGACTTGGGGCACCACTGGCACTGGGCGAGGGGCGAGGGGCGAGGGGCGAGTGGCGAGGAAGAGCAGAATATCAGTTGGGAGTTGTCTTCGCCTCCCACGGTGCCGCAGTTCAACTTCGAGACGATGGACTTCGCGCCCGGGGGCGCGAACACGCTGGATGTGGTGCTGCCGGAGTGGGCGCGGGCCACGCTGCGCAAGCACGCGAAGGACAAGCGCGAGCACGTCTACGAACTGAGCGACTTCGAGAGCGCCGACACGCACGACGAGTTGTGGAACGCCGCGCAAAAGGAACTCGTTGCGACGGGCCGCATTCACAACTACCTGCGGATGCTGTGGGCGAAGAAGGTGCTGGAGTGGAGCGCGACGCCCGCGGCGGCGTACCGCGCGCTCGAACACCTGAACAACAAGTACGCGCTCGACGGCCGCGACCCGAACTCGTACACGGGCATCCTGTGGTGCTTCGGGCTGTTCGACCGGCCGTGGGCACCGGAGCGCGAGGTGTTCGGGACGCTGCGCTACATGTCGAGCGCCAACACCGCGCGCAAGTTCGATTTGGACGGCTACTACGAGTATGTAAAGGGCTTACCTTCGCCGGCCGACGTGCGCGCCGGTCGCACCGCGGCGAAGCAGAAGCGACTGTTTTGATTTGTAGGTCGCGGTCGAGCGGCGCCTCGCAAAGCCGCGTCGCCGAGATTGCCCCGCAAGTGAGGCGACGCGGCTTAGCGAAGCGCCGCTCGACCGCGACCTACAAGATTACTTCTTCGCCACGAACTTCTTCACGCGGTAGTCTTTGCCGGGGCCGTCGAGCCATTTCACAAGCGCCTCGCGGTTCTGCTCGGCGAAGTCCTTCCCGGCTTCGGCCTTCGGGTACTGCCAACCGTCCGCCTCAGTAAGGCCCAACCGCGCGAACGCGCCGTAGGCGTGCGCGCCCTCGTCGCTGGCGATGCGCGGCGTCCACTTGCCCTCGGTCAGCGCCTTGAGGAGCGCGCGGCTCTCTTCCACCGGGATCGGCACCTGTTCGAATTGGTCGTGCGAAGCGCCCTCGGTCGGCGTGCGGTACTTCGTCAGAATGGCGACCGCGACGGCGTGACGCGCCTCCGGCTTCTCGGCCTTCATTGCTTTCGCCGGGTCCGCGACCAGTGCAAGCACGGCCTTCACTTCCGCGACCTGCTCTTTGAACTTGTCGGCGGCGGCCGGCAGCGGCGGCGTCATGTACGTCATCGCGTAGAAGTCCGCGCCGCCGGGCGACTTGACGAGGAAGAACAGCCACTCGTCGCCCACCTTCAACTCCGGGTTGTCCGGGCCGCGGCGCAAGTTCGGCGCGGGTGGCACGAACCCGATTTTGACGTGCGTGGTGTTCTCCGCGCCGATCAGGTTGGTTTCGATCTTCACCACCGCGACCTTGTGCGCCACTTTCGGCCCGCCCTTGTAGTACGCGGCGTCCACGGTTTCCTTCTCGACGGCCGTGACCTTCCCGACCACGACGACCGGCACGCGGAGCGCGCGATCGACGGGCCGCGGTACGGGTGCCATCCGATCGGCCCGTACCGCGGGCGCGAGGGCGAGCAAAGCGAGTGCGAACGCGAAGCGGCGCATGGGTTCCCCTGTGTGTAAATGCGAGCGGCACGCGTGAGCGTGCCGGTAGTTGGAACGGTCAGCAACCGGCACGCTCGCCGAGAGGCGCGTTACTTTTCGCTCGGCTTCTTGGCGACGTTCTTCTTCACGACGTAATCCTTGCCCGCGCCTTCGAGCCACTTCACGAACGCGTCCTTTTGGATCGCGTTGAAGTCCACGGGGGGTTGGCCGGGCATCGGGCGCGGGAACACCGGCGGCTTCCACCCGTCCTTCTCGTTCAGTTGCAGTTGGTAGAACGCTTGCATCGGGTTGAGCATCGCGTTGCGACCGGGCACCGGTCGCACTTGCTGCTTCCAGTCGGCTTCGGCGATGGCCTTCAGGATGAGCTTGCTCTCGTCCTTGTCGATGGCGACGCGGTCCACTTCGCCGCCGAACTGCGGGTACGCGCCGTACTTCATCATCAGCGCCGCGGCCGTTTCGACGCGGGTTTCGAGTTTGTCGCTCTTGAGGCCCTTCATCGGTTCGGCGATCAGCGCGACGACCTTCTTCACTTCGGCCAGTTCGGTCTTGCCGCCTTCGGTCTTCACGTCAACGGGCGGGCTCATGTTCGGCATCGTGTAGAAGTCGGCCGCGTGGTGCTTGCTGAGGAAGAACAGCATCTCGGTGCCTTCCTTCAGTTCCGGCATTTGGATGCCGGGGCGGATCGGGCGGATCGGGCGGCCCGGCACGTTCGGGTCGACCGGTTGGGCCGGGTCGGCCTTCGGCGGCGGGATGAAGCCGATCTTGACGTGCGTGACGTTGTTCGCGCCCGCGAGCGGCGTCTCGATCTTCACCACCGCGACCTTGTACGCGACCTTCTGCTTCTGACCGGGGAACGGCTCGGCGTCCACCGTGTCCTTTTCGATGGCCGTGACCTTGCCGACTATCACAACGTCTGCGGTGAGCGCGCGCATCGGCGCGGGTTGGAAAGCGATCATGAGAGCGCCGGCGGTGCCGGGCACGGCGAACAGGCCGGCGACCGCGAGTGTGGCAGCGAACAAATACCGACGCATGGAGCAAACTCCGTGAGGATCGGGCGGGAACGGCTCCCGATTCATTAACGACGACACGCGCGCGCGGAAAGTTTGCGCCCGCGGGACGATTCGTACATCGTTTAACTCCGCGAACCCGAACGGCGCACTTCTCGGCTTCGCGCGCTCGCGGTATGATCGCGGTATGAGCGCGACATTCGACCCGCCGGTGCGCACCATCGGCGACCTGCTGCGACGACTCGGCGACGTACCGGCCGACCGCGTGCGGTTCAGCCCCGCGCCCGGCACCGCCACGCTTCAAGACCTGTTGCGCAGCGAGAACGAGGGCTGCGAACTCGTCGAAGGCACCCTCGTGGAGAAGCCCGTGGGCATTCGAGAATCGTTCCTCGCCGCGTGGCTCATCACGCTTCTGAACCAACATGTGGTGCCGAACAATCTGGGGATCGTGACCGGTGAAGCCGGCTTCGTGGAACTGCCCGGCGGCCCGGTGCGCGGGCCGGACGTGGCGTTCACCTCGTGGGTGCGCCTCGCCAACCAACAACCGAGCGACCCGATCCCGACGCTCGCGCCGGACTTCGCGGTGGAAGTGCTGTCGCCGAGCAACACGGCAGCGGAGATGGCGCGCAAGCGCGGCGAGTACTTCCGCGCCGGCGTGCGACTGGTGTGGGAGATCGACCCGCGGGCGCGCACCTTGCGCGCGTACACGTCCGAAACCGCGTTCACCGATCACACCGCGACCGACACAATCACCGGCGGCGCGGTGCTGCCGGGCTTCACACTCGCGCTCGCCACCCTGTTCGACCAGCTCGACCGCTGCGGCTCGTGAAAACGAAAACCGCCGGGTCGCCCCGGCGGTTCGCTGCGATCGGGTCGCGGGTCGCGTCACTGGTTGAACACGAACTCCTTCGTGTTCAGCAGCGCCCAGATGAGGTTCTCGTAGGCGGTCTTCTTCCCGGCCGGGCCAGACTTCGTTTCCATCTTCTTGATGTGCTCCAGCGCCGCGGCGAGGTCTTCCTTCGTCGGCTTGCGCGCGAACGCCCACAGGAACACTTCCGTCACCTTCTCTTCGTCCGATCGCTTGTCGTCGGCCTTCGCGAGCGCGTCCGCGCGACCGCCGCCGCGCGAAATCTTGCCCTGCACCTCGTCGCTGTTCAGCAGGTGCAGCACCGCGGCGAGGTTCGCCTCACTCACGCGCTCGCACTCGCACGCGCTGATCCGCTGCGGGCGGCCGAACACGTCCAAGAAGTACGACGCGAACGATTCGTCCGGCAGCATGATCGCCCGGTTCGGTGCGTTCTTGTCGGTCGGCATCCCGTTGAACCGCGACGGGCTGTCGGTCACTTGGCACAGGGCGTCGAGCAGCACTTCCGCTTGCAGCCGCTTCGGGTAGTACCGGGCGTAGGCCTGCTTGTCGTGCTTGTTGAACTCGTTCGGCGCGCTCGAGAGCTGGTAGGTGCGGCTCTTCGTGATGGTGCGAATGAGCGCCTTCAGCGAATACTTGTTGTCCACGAGATTCTTCGCGAGCGCGTCCAGCAGTTCCGGGTTGCTCGGCGGGTTGGTGATGCGCATGTCGTCGAGCGGGTCCACGATCCCGCGGCCGAAGAAGTGCGCCCAGTACCGGTTCGCGACCGTGCGCGCGAAGAACGGGTTCTTCGGATCGACCATCCAGTCCACGAGCTTCTGCCGCGGGTCGTCCTCGCCGGTCGCGGCCATCGGGTCGGCGTCGAGCGGTTTCGGGTCCGCGGGCTTCTGCGTCCGCTTGTTCTGCACCGTCCCGGTGGTGCGGATGAAGATGAGCTGGTTGCGGTCGTTCTGCCGGTTCGGGTCGGCGCTCGGCGCGCGCACTTCCTTGCGCCCGACGCGCGCGTAGAACGCCGCGAGGCCCCAGTAGTCGTCTTGGCTCCACTTCTCGTACGGGTGGTGGTGGCAGTTCGCGCACGACATGCGCTGCCCCAAGAACACTTGGCTCACGTCGTCCACGAACTGCTCGGCCTTCTCGATCTCCTTGTACCACACCGTCGGCGGCGACTTGCGCTCGTCGCCGGTCGCGGCGATGATGGCGCGGGTGAAGTCGCTGTACGGCGTGTCGGCCGCGACCTGCTCGCGGATCCACTCGTGGAACGCGAACGTGCCCTGCGCGCGCCCGGCTTCGTTGCGGCGCTTCACGCGGAGGATGTCGGCCCATTTGTTGGCGAAGAAGAACGCGTACTCCGGCGAATCGAGGAGCTTGTCCACGAGTTTGTCGCGCTTCGCGGCGTCCGCGTCGGCGACGAACGCGAGCACTTCGTTCGGCGTCGGCATGGTGCCGGTGATGTCGATGTACGCGCGGCGGACGAACTGCTCGTCGCTGCACAGCTCGCTCGGCACGAGGCCGAGTTCCTTCCACTTCTTCGACGTGTGCTGATCGACGACGGTCTTTTCGGCGAAGGTCCACTCCGGCGTCTTCGCGCCGAGCGGCACCGTCGCGCGGAACACCGCGACCATGCCCTGATACCGGGCCATAATCGCCGCTTCGCCGCTGAGGTTCAGCGTGCGAACGGTCGCGCGTTCGTCCACCACCGCGATTTCGGTGTCGTTGCTCTCGTATTGGGCGCGGCGGGTGATGTCTTCGACGGCCCCGTTGCTGTAGTGCGCGTACACCGCGAACTGCTGCTTGCTCCCGCGGCTCAGCACGCGGTGTTCGGGAAACACGCTGATCTTCGTCACCGTCGGGTCCTTCTCTTCGCCCCACGGCATCCCGGCGGCGATCCAGCGGCGCACCAGTTTGTACTCGTCGCTATCCGGTTCCATCTTTTTGCCGCCGCCGTGCGGGGCCTTGCCGATGGCCTTCATCAGAAAGAGGCTCGCGTCCGGGTTCGCGGGGAACAGTCGCCGACCGCGGGCTTCCTTCACGAGCGTCGTGTAGTCGAGGTCCGGTTCGAAGCCGAGTAGCGACAGGCGGAACCCGTTCTGCCCCGCGAGCTTCCCGTGACAGCCGCCGCTGTTGCACCCGAGCTTCGTGAACACCGGCACCACTTGGTTCGTGAAGTTGAGCGGCAGGTTGTCGCCAACGTGCTTCACTTCGAGCGGCAGCCGCACGGTCTTGCCGGCCGCGGTCACCACGAGTTCGCTCGTGCCGTTGCCGCGCGGCACGACTCGCCCGCCGGCCAGCACCGCGGCCGACTTGCCGTCTGCGACCGTGATTTGCGCTTCGTACGTGAGGTCCGCGAGGCGACCGTCGTTCAGCGTGGCCGTGACGACGAGCTGCGCCGCGTCGTCTTGCCCGGTGAGCGCGACCTTCTGCGGGTGAACGCTGACGGCTTTCACGTCGGCCGGGTTCAGGTCCGCGGCGCGCGCGTGCGGCGCGAGCGCGACGAGCGCGACCAGAACGGCCCAAGTGCGGGCGCGGGAAATCGACATGCGAGAAGCCCTCGGGGAGGGTGTCAAAGGCGGGTTCGACGCGGGCGCGACGTTCGGCAGGTGGTGTGATTCTCGCTCATGTGCGGGCCGAGTTCAAGTAGAAAGCGGTGCGGCGGCGCGCTATCGTGACCGGATGGACGCCACACCGCAAGCGCACGACGAAGTGACCGCGTACCACGAGGCCGGGCACGCGGTCATGGCGCTGGCGCTCGGCCGCACCATTCACAAGGTGAGTGTGCTGCCCAACCGCGAGCGCCTCGGCGAGGTGCGGTTCGCCAAAGGCGCGGCCAAGCCCACCGACGACTGGATCGAGCGCGAAATCCTCATCGCGCTCGCGGGGCCGGTCGCGGAGGCGAAGTTCACGGGCACCTTCTCGCACGCCGCGGCCCACGACGACCTGCGGTTCGTGCGCCGGCTCGCGCTGGAGCGCAAGTCCGACCGCGCCGCGGCCCGATACGAGCAGCGCATGCTGGACAAAACCGAGTACATGCTCGCGGACGACGCGACGTGGAACGCGGTGGCCATGGTCGCGGAGGAGTTGATGAAGCACGGCGAAATCAGCGGCCGCGCCGCCCGCCACTTCTACGAACGCGCGATGAAGGATGCAGAGGATTAACCGCTGAGACCGCAGAGGACGCAGAGAGAAGACAGAAGAGAGTTGGTCTTCAACACGATCTCTGTCTTGCTTTTCTCTCTGCGTGCTCTGCGGTCTCAGCGGTTAATCAACCCCGCGTCAGCCGCCGGCGCGCTTCACTTTGTAGCCGAGCGCCTCGAGTTCTTCTGCGACGCGGTCGCGGTGGTCGCCCTGAATTTCGATGCGCCGGTCCTTTACGGTGCCGCCGGTGCCGCACTTCGTCTTCAACAGCGTACACAGGTCTTTGAGTTGGTCTTCGGTCAGCGGTAGTTCCCACACTACCGTGACGCCCTTCCCCTTGCGGCCCGCGGTTTCGCGGCCGAGTTTCACCGTGTGAACCGGCTTCTTCGGGGGCGGCGGCGCGGGTTTCGGCGGGGGCGGCGCGTCCGAACCGCCGAGCAACCGCGCGATGAGTCCGCTGACCGCGGCTTCGGTGTCGCCGGCGGAAAGCGGTTCCACGCGCCCCGCGAAGCCCTCCGGCGCGCCGCCATCGAGGGGTACGAGCACGTCCGCGCCTTCGGCGCTGGTGCCGTGCGCGCCGCTGAGGGGAAGACCGAGTTTCCCGGCGGCGGTGTTGAACGCGCTCGCGAGCGCCGCACCGCGGGGCGCGTCGGCGGTGAGGAACAGAACGGTGCGCTTCGCTTTCGCCATGCGATCACAATACGGCGCGCGTCTTTTTTCGGATTCCGCTCGATTGGGCTTTTTATTTCCGGGACCGCGTCGTATAGTTTAGCAATCGGACGGCAGGTGTCGTCCGCTCAGGAGCTACGCAGCTTTGCCGCTATCTCGCTTCGACCCTTCTTGCTCTGTCGCAGTTCAGTCGTTTCGCACGGCCACTCGCACACTCAAGACCGTCAAGCTAGCACTGCCGCAATCGCCTCGCGCGTTCGCCGTTGTGTAACGGCGCGCGAGACCGCTTGCCCCTGTTTCCCGCGCGGGACGCCGCGCACGTTTCTGCTACGCGGGCCAAACGGCCCGGAACGAAAGGCTACATGGCGAAGAAGTTGTACGTCGGGAACATCTCGTTCCAGACCACCAGCGAAGAGCTGGTTCAGGCGTTCTCGCAGTTCGGCACCGTGCTGGGCGCGCAGATCGTCAGCGACCGCGAAACCGGCCGCAGCCGCGGGTTCGCGTTCGTCGAAATGCACGACGGCGCGGACGAAGCCATCGCGCAAATGAACGGCGCGCAACTCGGCGGGCGCACGCTCACCGTGAACGAAGCCAAGCCCCGCGAAGATCGCCCCCGCGGCGGCGGCGGCGGTTACGGCGGTGGTGGCGGCGGCTACGGCGGCGGCGGCGGTGGCCGCAGCGGTGGCGGCGGCTACGGCGGCGGCGGCGGCCGCCGGTACTAACGAACACGCGCACCGGCCGAGCGCCGCCGCGGGACGTGAGACCCACGCACCCGGCACGCGCGACCGCGGGACCACTGGGCGGGATGCCCGGTCGCCCGCGACACCGCGCCGCACCGGCGGCACGTTCGGAGCGCAACGGGGAAGCCCTCGGCAACACGCCGGGGGCTTTTTTTTCGCGCGCGCACCGGGTACGCTCTTCACATCTCGCACACCGCGGAGCCGCGCCGATGCGCTGCCCCTCCTGCCGACCCGTCGTTGGACACTTACCCATGTTCAAGCGCCTCTCCCTGCTCGCGCTCGCGTCGAGCGCGTTCGCACTCGTCGTGTACGCCTCCGCCGAAAAGCCGGCCGACGAACCGAAGCAACTGCCCATCCCGGAGATGAAGTTCAACGACGTGAAGGAGATCGCGCCCGGCGTGTTCTTCCGCTACTCGTCCATCTCGCCCAACGACAAGAACATCCCGTTCGGCGGTAGCAACCATACGTGGATCGTGTTCAAGGATTACGTCGTCGTGATCGACGCGAACTTCCCGAAGGAAGCCGCGGACGTGATCGCGGACATCAAAAAGACCACGAAGAAGCCCATCAAGTACGTGCTCGACACGCACCACCACGGCGACCACGCCTACGGCAACGCGGTATGGGCGAAGGAGGGCGCGAAGATCGTCGCGCACAAGAACGCGGCCCGGTTGCTGAAGACCAACGGCCCGAAGCAGTGGGAGGACGCGAGCAAGGACCGCAAAGACGTGAAAGAGAGCGAACTCAAACAGGTGGACATCAGCTTCGACGACAAGTACGAGCTAAAGGACGACACGCAGCACGTCGTGTTCATGCACTTCGGGCACATGCACACGCCGGGCGACGCGAGCGCGTACCTGCCGAAGCACAAGATTCTGTGCACCGGCGACGCGTGCGTGAACGGCGCGTTCAACTACACCGGGCACTCGAACACCGCGAGTTGGATCAAGTGTTTGGACGAAATGAACAAGCTCGACATCGACGTCATCTGCCCCGGTCACGGGAAGCTCGCGCGCAAGGAGCTGTTCGCGCTCGAAAAGCGCTACTTCACCGACCTGCGCGCCGCCGTGAAGAAGGGCATCGACGACAAGAAGACGCCGGAAGAGATCACGAAGGGGCTGACGTTCCCGTGGTACAAGGAGTGGACCGGCGTGGACGTGGTGGAAACGGACATGAACAAGGACAGCGTGAAGCACGTGTACAACGAGCTGATGGGCAAGATCGACCACGACCGGCTCGGCGCGCGCCCGGCCCCACTCGACCTCGGCGCGCCGCGCGACGTGTACATCTCGAAGTGACGCGCGCCAACGACGGCTGCCGCGAGTCGTTGTACCCTCGGACCGCTCGCTCGGAGGCGCACCAATGGCGAAGTTCGCGGGCACCGTGTTGGCTCTGCTGTTCGCACTCACCGTGACCGCAGCGTGGGCCGCGCCGGTGCCCAAGCGCGGGGCCGCGCCCGCCCTACCCGAAGCGCTGCCAGAAGACCTCGTAAAGGAGTGGACCGCCTCCGGCGCGCGGTTCGGCTGGCTGCGCCCGACCGCGTACGGCCCGGACGAGTTCGTACCGATCAACGAGTTCAAACAGCACCCCACACCGGGCGAGTTGCCGGCTTTCGCTTTTGATCGCGCCCCAGCAGTAGCCCTTTTCGGCGGCGGGTTCGGAGGCGGGTTCGGGAACTTCGGTGGCGGCGGTCAACTCGGCCAGTTCGGCAACCTCGGAAACCAATTCGGACTCATGGGCGGGAACGGCTTCAACGGCTTCAACGGCTTCAACGGCTACCCGGAACTCGACTTCTCGGACCTGCGCAAGCCGAACCGCCCGTTCGCCCTCGTCTTCGTGAACAAGTATTTCCCGCCGGCGAGCACCAGGCTACAGAAGTTCGAGCACCTGCACACGATTTCCGCGCGCCCGACCAAGGAAAGCGGGCTGGAGTGGCTCGCCCCCCTCACCCAACTCCGCGGGCTGCGCCTCCAGCGCGACGACAGCGCCCCGGACCTCGACACCGAATTGCAACACATCACCAAGTTGAAGCGCCTACAAACGCTGAACCTCGCTGACGCGCCCGTGGGCGACACCGGAATGCGGCACATCGCGGCACTGCCAGAGTTGCAGTGGCTCGACTTGGCCGGAACCAAAGTGACCGCGACCGGCCTCAAGCACCTCGCCGCGCTGCCGAACCTGTCGCGCCTGCGGTTGGCCGACACGCGCACCGAAGACGCGGACCTCGCGCACCTCGCGCGGCACCGCGAACTGACACACTTGGACCTGCGCAACACCGCCGTTTCGGACGCCGGTTTGAAGCACCTCGCCGCACACGACGCGCTCGTCGAACTGAATCTGAGCGGGACGAACGTCACGGCCGACGGCCTCAAGGCGCTCGCGTGCCAGCCGCGCCTACGCAAACTGGACCTCAGCCGCACCGTGATCACCGACAACGATTTGGAAGCGTTGCTCGCGTGTACCGAGTTGCGTGAACTGAACCTCCGCGACACGCGCGTGACCGCCACGGGGTTGAAGCGCCTCAGCGAGTTGAAGAAGCTCGCCCCGCACCTGAGCGCCAAACCCGCGGGCCAGTAACGCGCGCCTCCGACGAGGCGGAAGCGCGAGCGACGGTTCTTCTCTTGGTTCGGTGGCACAGGCTTTCCAGCCTGTGCTGCGTTTCGCACGGCAGAGCACAGGCTGGAAAGCCTGTGCCACCAAGAAAACCAAGACCGCCGCACGTCAAATCTTCCCTTCCACGCCGAGTTGGTGGAAGTAGTGCTCCACCTTGTCTTGGTTCTTCAGCAGCCAGTCGATCTTCGGTTCGCCCGCGAGCGCCTTCTTGATGACCTTCACGGTGGCCTCGCGGTTCACGCGGAACAGCCCCTCGTGGTCCACTTCGCCCGCGGGCACCTTCAGCACGCTCGGGTCCAGCCACACCGAATAGATGATGCCAAGGTCGTTCGCCTTGCGCTTCGGAATGACGCCCTCGCGCACCGCGTCCAGCACGCCGTGCGCGATGCCGGCTTGCACGCTGCCCATCAGAATGCCGGTGTACCGCGAGTTCGTGACCGTGACCTTGCTCACCATGAGCGTCGCGGGCTTCACCTGCACGTCGCTGTTCAGAATGGCGAACACGCGGGTGTGGCCCTTCACCTGATCGCCGAGGAGCGTGGCGAGGGCGGTCCCCACCGGGCCGTTTAGCTCGCCGATCACGATTTCCGGCTCGGCGCACAGGTAGTCCTTATCGCCTTCCACGAGCGCCTCGGCGGTGCGCATGATGATCTTCCCGGCCATGTGTTGCTCCGCGTGTGTGGGTGCCTGCTGTGGTCCGTTCTTCAAGAGTAGGCAACCTCGCTCCGCGAGTTGCCATTCGCGCATCCAACCACGCACGGGTTGTTCGCGCCGCGAATGGTCGCTCGCGGAGCGAGCGACCTACACTTGAAGAACGAAACCGAATGACACCGTATCGCCCGGCGCGCGCATCGGGTATGTTCCGCAGCATGAAAATCACCCGCGTCGAACCGATCCCGGTGTGCGTGCCCCTCAAGAAGGGGATGACCGCGAAGACCGCGCACGGCGAACACGTCGTGTCGCCGTACGTGATCGTGAAGGTTCACACGGACGCGGGCATCGTCGGCCTCGGCGAAGCAACGATCTCCGGGCTGTGGTCCGGTGAGACGCAGGCCGGCACCGTCAGCACGATCAACGACTACATCGCGCCGCTTCTGATCGGCAAAGACCCGCGCGACATCACGGCGGCGCGCCGCGCGATGGACTTCGTCATCAAGCTGAACCCGTTCACCAAGTGCGCGGTGGAAATCGCGCTGTGGGACATCGCGGGGAAAGCCGCGGGCCTGCCGGTGTATCAGCTTCTCGGCGGCAAAGTGCGCGACAAGGTGCGCATCAAGCTCGTGGTGTGGGCGCGCGACGTGGACGGTTCGTGCCGCATGGCCGAAGAGCACCTCGCGCGCGGCGTGACGTGCGTGAAGGTGAAGACCGGACTCGACCCGGAGACCGACATCGCCCGCGTACGCGCCGTGCGCGCGATCACACCGAAGCACATCCCGGTAACGACCGACTCCAACTGCGGGTGGACGCTTCAGCAGGCGAAGCACTGCCTGCGCGAACTCGCGGACGCGAAACTGCTGCTCGCGGAGCAACCGATCCCCGCGGGCGATCCCGTGGCGCTCGCGGAACTGCGCGCGAGCACGCCCACGCCGATCATGGCCGACGAGAGCGTGTTCACGCTGCAAGACGCGTGGCTGCTCAGCACGCACCGCGCCGCGGACATCTTCAGCGTGTACCCCGGCAAGCACGGCGGCATCGCGGGCACGGCGGAAATCATAAGTGTGGCGAAGGCCGCGGGCTTGCGCTGCACCATCGGGAGCAACCTCGAACTCGGCATCGGCACCGCCGCGATGTTGCACGTCGCCGCGGCGTTCCCCGAAGTCGATACCGATTCCTTCCCCGCGGACACCATCGGGCCGTTCTACCACGACGGCGACATCGTGACGCAACCGCTGGACTTGGGGCCGCCCTACGCGAACGTGCCAACCGGTGCCGGTCTCGGCGTGGAGCTAGACGAAACCGCGCTCGCGCGCTTCCGCGTGGGCTAATGCGCGGTTTGCCTTTCCCCTCTCCCCTTGCGGGAGAGGGTGGCGGCGCTTCGCCGCCGGGTGAGGGGTGAGCCACACGCGCGGTTCAGCATCGCGCAAATGGTGTTGTTGCAGCGCCCCTCACCCGGCCTCGCAAAGCCTCGGCCACCCTCTCCCACGCTGGCGCGGGGAGAGGGCAAAACCAGAAGCCTTCGGGCTGCAATACGGAACCTCCCCATGCGCACGCTCTCCCTGTTCGCGCTGCTCGCCGCTACGCCGCTGTTCGCGGCCGATCCGCCGGCGAAACTCACTCCCTACTTCGCACCGCCGAAGGAACTCGCGGACAACTTCGGCGCGTTCCGGTCGCCGCTGAAGTTCGACGACGGCACCGCCGTGAAGACGCCCGCGGACTGGCAGAAGCGCCGCGCCGAGATCAAGAAATACTGGCACGAACTAATGGGCGAATGGCCCGCGCTGCTCGATAAACCGAAGGTCGAACTCGGCGCGAAGGAAGACCGCGACGGCGTGACGCAGCACAAACTGAAGATCGAAACCGCACCGGGGCGCACGGTCGAAGACGCGTACCTACTCGTGCCCGCGGGCAAGGGGCCGTTCCCGGCGGTCGTTGTCGTCTTCTACGAAGCGGATACCGCGATCGGCCGCGGCAAGAAATCGTTCCGCGACTACGGCATTCAACTCGCCAAGCGCGGGTTCGTGGTGCTGTCGCTCGGCGGCGACCCGAACACCTACTACCCGACGAAAGAGAAGTGCCGCATTCAGCCGCTCGCGTTTCACGCCTACGAAGCCGCGAACTGCTGCACCGCGCTGCAACAGATGCCGAACGTGGACCCGAAACGTGTGGGGGTTGTCGGCCACTCCTACGGCGGGAAGTGGGCGCTGTTCGCGGCGGCGCTGCACGACGGGTTCGCGTGCGGCGCGTGGTCCGACCCCGGTATCGTGTTCGATGAGAAACGCAGCAACGTGAACTATTGGGAGCCGTGGTATCTCGGCTTCGACCCGAAGTTGGAGAAGCAGCGCGATCGCGGCATCCCGAGCGAGAAGAACCCGCGCACCGGACCGTACAAGAAACTGATGGCCGACGGCCGCGACCTCACCGACCTGCACGCGCTCCTCGCGCCCCGCCCGATGTTCGTGTCCGGTGGGGCGGAAGACCCGGTGGAGCGCTGGACCGCGCTGAACCACTCGCTCGCGGTGAACAAGCTCTTAGGCGCGAACCATCGCGTCGCGATGACCAACCGCAAGCTGCACGACCCGGACGCGGAGTCGAACGAACTGCTCTACACGTGGTTCGAGTGGGCGCTGGGGAAGTGAGTCAACTCGATGCACTTGGAGTGACGATTCGGCGCTTCATGATTTGCACGACTTCGCCGTACAACCCACCGGCGACGACCTCGGGCGTGTCATGTTCGATGTCGACGCTGCGCCCGAGTTTGCTCGTCCACTTGCCGGACGGCAGTTGGCGCGCGGCGTGAGTGTAGAGGAACCCGGATTCGGCGTAGAGTGCGACCTTGATGAACCCCGATTCCAGACTTGCGTCAGTGCCGCAATCCTCATATCCGAGCGTCTGAAACGCGCGCTCCAACGCACCGATACCGTAATCGTTCGCGGGCCAGTCGGTGGGCAGCCAGTACGTTCCCGGTTGCCACCAGTGGTCGGGATCTTCTGCCGCCCACGCGATGCAGTTGTAGCGCCGATCAACCGGGCTGGTGTCACGGTGGTTGTCCGGCGTGAGGCGCGGGAAATCGGGGTGCGGGTGCATCAGGCGATGTACCCCTTCGCGCGCCCCCACTCGACCCACGCGCGGGCCATTTCGTCGATGCGCCCGTTCGCCTCGGGCGGCACCGGGTTTTCGAGGGTGATCGCTTCGAGCGCCCAGAACCAGTTGTCCGGCTCGCGCTGAAGCTCTTCGAGCAGAAGCGGCACCGCGGCGTCGCCCATGCCGATGATGCTCTGATACGACTTCAGCAGCGCCATCTGCGCGACGTTCGACATGTGAACCGATTCGGCCTTCCACTGTGCCGCGTGCCGCGCGAACCGCTCGCGCGGTGTGCTCGCCGTTGCTGTTGTCATTCGCTTACTCCGCGCGTTCGGACAGACGGCACTCTACACCGCGACCCGCCGAGAACTCAATCGTAGTTCCCGACGCGCTTCGCGCTGAAGATCTTGTCCCCGGTGAGTGGGCACACCGTTAGTTCGTCCGACCGCGGTGTCTGTGTCTTTATCGTGGTGCGACGCTCCGCGTCGCGTTTGAAAACGCGATTCGCAGATGCAAGAACGACGCGGAGCGTCGTGCCACGATCAGGCGCTCAACCGCGCAGGATCTCGCGGGCCGCGTTCAGGCCGCACGCGCCCATCACGCCGCCGCCGGGGTGAGCGGCCGCACCGCACAGGTACAGGCCCTTCACCGGGGTGCGATAGTTCGCGTAGCCCGCCGCCGGGCGGAAGCTGAACATGCTCGACAGGCTCATCGAGCCTTGCATGATGTTCCCGCCGGTGATGCCCCACATGCGTTCCATGTCCGGCGGCGGAATCACCAGCCGGTGCAGCACGCTACTCTTGAACCCGGGCGCGTACTCTTCGAGGATGTCGAAGCAGCGGTCCGCGAACTTGTCCTTCTCCGCATCCCACGTCGTGCCCTTCAGGTGGTACGGCGCGTACTGCACGAACATGCTCAGGATGTGCTTGCCTTCCGGCGCGAGCGTGTTGTCCAGCGCCGTCGCCATCGTGCATTCGAGCATCGGGTTCTGCGCCCAGCGGCCGTACTTCGCGTCGTCGAACGCGCGCTCGATGTAGTCTTGGTCCGGGCAGACGTGCATCGTGCCGTGGTGCTCCGGGCCGACCTTCCCGTCGCTCGGCTTCGCCTTCCAGTTCGGCGGGCGGTCCAGCGCCACGTTGATCTTCACCGTCGCGCTGCTGTAGTCGATCTTCTTGATCTGCGCCGTGAACTCCGGTGGCAGGTCGCTCGCGTCCATCAGCTTCAGGAAGGTGACGTTCGCGTCCGCGCACGACGCGACCCGCTTCGCGCGGAACTCGGTGCCGTCCTTCAGCGCGACGCCCAGCACGCGCCCGTCGCCCACGAGAATTTTGCCCACCTCTGCGTTCGTGCGAATCTCCGCGCCGTAGCTTTGGGCGGCTTGCGCGATGCTGTTCGAGATGGTGCCCATGCCGCCGCGCACGTAGCCCCACACGCCGCGCACGCCGTTGCACTCGCCCATGACGTGGTGGAACAGCACGTACGCGGTGCCGGGGTGCGACGGCGGCGCGAACGCGCCGATTACGGCGTCGGTGGCGATGGTCGCTTTCAGTTCCTCCGACTCGAACCAGCGGTCCAGAATCGGGCGCGCCGCACCGGTCAGAATCTCGACCGCTTCAGTTGCGACCTCGCGCCCGAGGCCGCGGAAGCCGAGACCGAGTTTCGCCATCTTCCAGATGCTGCCGAGGCCGCCGAACGGGTCCGGCGGGGTTTGCGTCAGCATCGGTTCGAGGAAGTCCGCGACGCGCGTCAGCATGTCCTCGTACTTCGGGTACGCCTCCGCGTCTTTCTTGGAAAATTTGGCGATTTCGCGGTGCGTCATCTCCTTGTCCGGCCCCATCATTAGGTAGCGGCCGTCCGGGAACGGGGTGAACGACGACGGCGACCGCGGCAGCATCTCGAACCCGTACTTCTTGAGTTCGAGGTCGCGGATGATCTCGGGGCGCAGCAGGCTGTTCACGTACGCCGCGGTGCTCACCTTGAACCCGGGCCACAGCTCTTCGGTGATGCAGCAACCGCCGAGAATCTCGCGGCGCTCCAGCACGAGAGTCTTGTAGCCGGCCTTCGCGAGGTAGGCCGCGGTGGTAAGTCCGTTGTGGCCGCCGCCGATGATGATCGCGTCGTAGGTGCTTGTGCGCATGGTGTCGTCTCGAGTGTGTGCTGATTGAGATAGCGAGCGCGCGCGAAAAAACCCACGGCCGCGAACCGTGGGTTACACCAAAGTAGTAGGCACACGCCGTGTGCGGACGCTGAACGACACAGTTCAGCAGCAGGAGCACCGGTGAGTTTGAAGTCCTCGAAACGAATCATGCCCCGCCGTCTGCTGTAGCGCCTGATTCGGCGTCTGCTTCCCCGCCCAGAGCCGCTGGACTCGTGCCGAGCGAGCGAAACTCCTCTGCCGCCAATGACTCGGCCCGCTCCACGGTGTCCGCTACGGTGACCATCCGGGACACACGCTCCCAGAACTCGGCCACCTTGCCGTAGCCCGGCACCCACTCCTCGGTCCACTGGAAGATGGTCATCTGGAACCCGCCCCCCGGCCGTCGGGCGATGTCCGCCCGGTATTGGCCGCACGACGACGGGATGGTCTTCTCCACCTCCGCCATCGGTGCGCCCTCCGCAGAACAACTGATGGGTGCTTCGCGGAACGTGAGTTGCGTTCCGCAGCATCGGCACACGGCGTGTGCCGACTA
>Ga0169931_10003527_pt1 | contig 24778 bp, 26 predicted proteins | sample Kivu_15m_20L_FD_129675 | JGI IMG/M metagenome (GOLD analysis project Ga0169931, IMG submission 129675) | Freshwater microbial communities from Lake Kivu, Western Province, Rwanda to study Microbial Dark Matter (Phase II) - Kivu_15m_20L... | ecosystem: Environmental > Aquatic > Freshwater > Lake...
GTTGTAGAGTTGCTGGAAACTGCTTGTGGTGGTAAAGACATTCGAGGAGAAAGGAAAGAAGGAAAATTGTACTTGTTGAGAAGAAATCTCTTCTTTTATGAAATGTCATCTGCAGATGGATCTGTGTGGATGATGATGATGAATTCATTAATTGTAATCTTCTCTCACGACTGAGAAAAGATCTGTGAAATCAGTACTGTAGAAACTGTCAACTCTGTCAACGACGCTTCACGACTACATTATCTTGCTCATAGGAAATCAACCTGATTTTTCTGTAACGTTAACCTATTTCGAAAACATTACAGTATGTCTGTAAAACCGCAACGATGGATTTTTGAAGGTATTGTACCTGTATGTGCAAGTAACTATACCTGTAGGATTTATATATGTATGCTTTGTGATCTAAATTTCCTATCTTGGAACAGTGTCATCAGTCATCGATATCATCTAGGATCCAACTAAGGGGGAGTGGTGACGTGAAGGTATTTATTGATCCTTGAGTGTTGTCCCGTGTAATCTCTTTGTTTTGGTTCCCGCATTGAATTTTACACTGAACAAAACTCATGGATTAACATTTACTACTACGCCTCATCCCTCGATGATCTCAAAAGTTGATGGGAAAATCTCATCATAGATATCCTACCTATTGTCAAGAAAAGAAAAAATGGTTCCAAGAGATTCAGGAAAGTAATATCAAAAATAAGTCCAATACTAATCGAGTTTGATCTTTATGCATTGAGCGACAATTTTTCCAACATATGAGCCGAAAGCTACAGATAAGGCAAGGTTGTTGATTTTTATTGAAAATCCTCCACTGCCACCGACAGGGCCCAATACCTTGCCACTATCTCACCACATGGCTATTTGATCAACCATATTACATCCATATCTTATGATATTGGTTACCTTTTCACCTAGAGGACAGATAAAGTAAGTAATTATTCACCCCAGCTTCGAGTGTAGTCGTATAAGGCACATGGCTTAAGCTGTAAACATGATTTAGGCAGTTACTTTGAACGTAGAAGCTTAAACGAATAATCGTATGTCCATTGTTGAGTGGTTTTCGACGAATTACAGATAGAGAGAGGTATAATAACACCATTGTCGACATCAATACATGAAATATTGGAGGTATTATTGGAAGAAGTTTGAAGCTGGAATAAATTATAAGATCCTTAATCTTGATAGCTTTCCATGACTGCTTAAAAGTAGACGTATGAGATAACGTCGTGACTCATAAGGTAGGAAATATTTACTTGGTCTGCTGAGTGCGTATTTAGGGTATCGGGATTCAGGAAACGAGGAATTCTAGATTTAAATCATTCTGATCGGTGAATGAAAACCAAACATTCGGAAAGCTTAGATAGCTCTTCAGTGAAGGGCTTTTCTATTGTTGATTTCTGAGCAAAGAGATCTCATCTTCATCGCGTTTCTCAAAAGTATCAATTTTTATATTTATGCTCAAGGAGCAACGTTTCCTACAGCTCCTTGTCCCGTTTACGGATAATATCTCGAGGCGACAAACCTTTGGCATCTCTGACTTCATCACTCACTCCTACTAGTTTTAGAACACGTATGATCCGTTTATTTTCATGTTCGTACGCCCAAAACATAGGACCTCGTCCATCACTACTTCTAACAAAGGCGGCCTCTGGATACTCTGTAAGCATTGTCGTAAGTTCTTTCACTTTACCCTGCGATACAATTTCCCATAGAGCCGTAGTCATTTCAGTATCTACCCATTCATTGTTCAAACGAGCTACTACTTCGGGATCAGCTTCTCGACTTGGTTTCCATGGTTGCGCTTTGACGGTAGGATTGGCTTCATTGTGATCCGAACTCTGAGGTGTAGGCGTGGGTGTAGGAGATCCAGGCTTTTTACTGAAAAATGAAACGAGAAAAAGAAGTACAACAATAAGCCAAACGACAAAAGCAGGATATAAATATTAAATGTAAACTACAACTTACTCCATTTCCTCAAAATACTTTCTTTGATACTCAGCATCATCATGAATCTTATTTTTCTTGTTGAAATCTTCCAATTGCGAAAAATCCCTCTTCTCTGCAAGTATTGATTTTAAGGCCGGAGGATATTGCCCTGCACAATACCAGCTACCAGGTGCATCGCATACACGATTGGCTGGATCCGCAATCCATCTTTTACTCTCTTCGGATACGCCTAGGATTTTGTAGATACGAACCTTGCCATACTTGGATCTATATACCTCATGAAACCTAGAAAAGGAGAAATATTAGACTTGCAAACAAAATTCTATCATGAAAAGTCCAATGAGCAGACAAAAAACGCATACCGGTTGGGATCTGCAACAACGCCAGGGACAAGTCCATTACTATGTAATCGATAAAGAAGGCTATCCGCCATCATTTTGGATGGTCCAAATTGCTAAAATTTCACAAAGGAAATGAGTATATGGTGGAATCTAAAAACATGCCAAGCAGAGTGGAGACTTACAGATGTTGTGAACTTTGAGCAAAGGGGATCATCAGGACACACGCTTCTATACACACTATTCGCGATTCTTGCTAAATGAGGACTCTTAGCTAAGTCATCTCCACCACCACCGGTCCAAAGAAGAATGTAATCAGCCAAATGCCTTGCGATACGGTGTGAATCTTTTTCAGGTCCAGTCAACATTCGACCGAGAAGTGCGATATGCTCATGGTTCCATGTATTTCCATCCGCTAGGGTTGTTCGATTGGACATTCCAGCAATTTGATAACCATAATCCCACCATGCCATAATGCGGGAATCTGCGGGAGTATTGTCCCGCAGCCACCAATATGCTTCACGGTAGTCATCGACAGTTACTTCGGTTCCATCTCTTAATGTGCCTTTAAAAAGAATACTTGGATGTGAGAGATGGACAGAAATCTCATATGATTCGGATCTAAATTTCTTCGAAACAGGTTTGAGCTTCTTCGCTGTATATTGAAGAAGAGCGAAAACTAAGATCTTGCCAACAGCGTATCGAACATACTTGCTTTTACTTGAGAGTGAGGCTGGGATATAGGTGTTATCAGTTGTGTCGTTTCCTTTCGCTTTTGACTTTTTCTTATCACCCCCTTTGGTTTTCTTATCCTGTCCCATATTCTCACCATCTTCAGAGATGGAATGAGATAAAGTTTCTTTTCCCATATACGATGTAATTGCGTGAATAATACTAGGTGAGTAATCAATCAAGTTGTAGACGAAGAAACCAAGTAGTCGTCCAAGTACCAAACCCGCTAGGGCAGATGCGATGGGTGCCGTGAGAATGATCAAGCGCACCATTTTGAGCGAGAAAAAGTAGGCCGCTGCTGCATATACCAAAAGGAAGCTGCTCGAATCAGTCAAGTAACGGAAAGCTATTAAGTAAACTCCAACGGGAAGAAAAGGAACAAGTTGAGGAAGGTATCGATCATATGCATCCGACGTAGCAGGTTGATGTTCCGCAACTGAATCAACCAAAGGATTACCAGTCTTGGCATGCTTTACAAACAATCCACGTACACGAGCTGAGATTGGACCAAAATATCCCATATTCACGAGGATAAATGCAGCTGCAAGAATGATAACAGCTGCGGAAGAAAATACTTGTATTCTTAAAATCCAAGTCTGCTTGAGTGATAGTTTTCGACGCTCACGAATTATCTCCGTAATTTCAAGTAGTTGCATCCCAAGAAAGACTGCCAAAGGACCCATCTGCTCAAGAGATCTTAATGGGGTCAAATTTACAACAGGGACTTGAATGGCAAGTGTTGTACCGACTATAAAAAAGGCCGTATAGGCCCGATGGAGTTTTTTACTGTAACGACCAAAAAGAATTAAAGATGCCGCATGCATTCCAATCATGTTCACAACGAACACATAGCCACCCCAAGCGGCAACCATCTATGATGAGATGAAGTAAAGGAAAGAAGTGAGTGTATACCTCCATTCATCCTCTACTATCATTACTGAGATACAACTTACATAAAAGTATGCCAGTCCGGCAATCGCACCCCATATTCCAGCGTAAAGACCGGGTGCATCGATTCCACCACGGAGGGATCGAGTCCAGAAATAAAACGTCAACGTCATAGCAGCCATGGCTATAGCCTCATTATCAAAGGCTCCTCCCGGTGATCTCATCAAGTGTGCTGGAACGATGGCCATTATGTAAGAGGCGAAAAGTCCAGATTCAACGGCTGGAGATGAAATATCATAAAACTTTGAAGCTGATGGGTTTACTTGACGTAATCCGAAATCAGTGGCAAAGACTTTTTCTAAAACAACGATTGGAAAGGTCATGACTGGAACAAGACCTTTTTTGTAAATGTATGTCAAGGATACACCAGGTAAATCTTCCAAGATGGACCGAAACGGCGCCTCGTTTGAGTTTAATACAGGTAGAGCACATTCATACGCAAGTAGACCTACACAAAAGGAGGCAAAGACACCGAACCAAACGGGAATGTATACGCAAATGTCGTACAAGGACATCCTATCTCCCAAGATGTAATTTTTCAAAGCTACTGCTGTAACTTGTAAACCAGGATAAATCGTCGTACCCACAGGTCGACCTAATGGATACCATGACATATAATCAAACCAAGTTGCAAATTTCTTCCATCCATGTTCATAGAGATACTCAGTAGCGCGTAAATTGAAGTAAGGATCAAACTCGTGAACGGTAGGTCCATATGTTTGAATTGAATGAAGACGAATTGTATGAGCATCCTTCGCAATAAACACAATGGCCCGATAGACACCGTATATCCAGATAAGGCAAAGAAGGATACGTGCTTGCCACAATAGTCCCTTCATTTTTTTTGAAAAAATGGGACTTTCGCAGTCTTATGTTAAGAACATGGATATCGAATGGTATGTACAGTATCTTCGGCTCTTTTTTCTCAGAAAGGCTGCAAGCTGCAAGCTGCAACAGGCTGCAGCTGCAGCACGCTCAACAAAGTACTGTAATACCCGTACACGTGGCAGTGGCAGTTACAGGTGCTATAATGACTATGTAGACAAAAGGTTTTACACATCCTTGGTCCTTGTCCTTGTCTTTGGACTTTGGACTTTGGACATGCATGCATGCATAGGAAAAAAAAAAACAATATCAGCCGAGATGGGAAATTGGAGTTCAAAAGATTTAGAAGAGGAGCTAATAAATCTTCGACTCGCTTCGAAACAAATGCTTAGATCGGCGAAAAAATGCGAAAAGAATGAAAAGGCTGAGATTGAAAAACTAAAAGCTGCAATTAAAGCTGGGGACTCGGAACGTGCAAGGATACATGGACAGAGTGCGATACGAGAAAAGAATCAAGCATTAAATCATATGCGTATGGCATCGAGATTAAACGCTGTCGGATCGAGACTGGAAACAGCAGTTCGGATGAATCAACTTTCAGGAACCATGAAAGGCGTTACCATAGGCATGTCGAAAGGCCTTTCCACAATGGATGTTGAACAATTGACCAAGGTTATGGATAAGTTTGAGAAGCAGTTTGAAGACCTCGACGTTCGGACATCATACATTGACGGTGCGATGGCTTCAACAACAGTAATGGCGTCGCCCATTGATCAGGTCGATGAGCTCATCATGATGGTAGCAGATGCTAATCAGCTTGAACTGGGAGAGGCTTTTAGTGAAATAGGAAATATAAGCAAGAAAGTTCCTACTAAAAAAGAGCCCGTCCAAGAATCAAAAGAAGATGATTTAGCGACAAGGCTAGCAAATCTGAGAAGCTAAATCCCTTTCTTACTAAAATTTACTGTAAATTATGTTACATAGCTATTATTTTATAATTGATTTTGTGGTGTACACAATGCGTAAGACAAGAGAAAACTCATACATATACTTCACAACTCACTGCATCAACCATCAGTAGTTTCAATAGATTTTCGCACGCAAAAAGATCGCTCCATAAACTACAAATCATATAACACACCGATCCTAAATTACTATTCAGAGGACAAATATGACTGGTGAATAAATGGATACTCTTTGAAAAAATCATCACGACAATTTTCCCATATTTCAATTTCTTCATGTGAGCATTGACAGAAGCCATGGACGATGGAACTTATATTTGAACTCCACTCCTTTAATCGCACCTCATTGATTCGTCTTACTTCACGCTGAAGAGTCCTCGCGATTTCATCAGCCTCTCTTACAGCGTCTACTGCACATTCATCTGCTAGCGCAGCTTCCATCTCCATTTTCTCAAGCACGCCTATTTTACCCATGGTATTCAAAGAGTGTTGGAACGATACTAACTTCTGTGCCTTATTATCAGCTTCCTTCCTTGCATCTCTACGACGAGCAAGGGCTGAACGTCTATCTCCAAAGGCCATACTTTCATATCGGCACAATTTGTATTGTGATTGGAACGGTACTATATTCTTGCCCAAATCAGCAGCGAGAGCTTTCATTTTCCTTCCACTAAGAAGTAATGCTGCAGATAAAATATCAAAAGGCGTGCTCATATCCTTATCACCATGTAAATCATGAATAGCGAGCTTTTGACATTCAAGTCCGCAGATACCAATCTTTTCACCATGATCATGGAGTAGAAACACAATTCCCTCAAGTTTAGGTACGGCTTGTAAGACACTAGCAATACGTAAACCCTCCGAGGAGGCCATTGCTAAAATTTCAGCATTATCTTCACCGGCTGCTGCTTGATAATCTGAATTTAATTCTGATAATACTTGTGATGCACCCTCTGCTACCTTCACTGCAGCACTCGTACCCAATTCTGATAAACGTGTAATAATAGAGGAACTGACTTCTGGCCATGCAACGCCAATATGATCTGGTAAAGTAAGGAAAAGTTTCAAAACAGATGAATGGCCTGCAATGGGATGCAGCCGAAGTTCATTCAAATAGACTTCTAATTCCATAGCCCTTTGCTGTGCGAATTCAGCGGATTGACTAGCAGTTGCTTCTTCGAAAGCCCGAATGGCATGTTTATCCGGTCTATACAGGTGAGGAAGACGAAATATTTGTTTAACTTGGTTTAATCAATACAAGTTCAGAATATAAACGAAACATACCTAGGAGGTAAAATAGCACCAGGACATTCACGTCGTAATCGTTCTTCTAGAGCTACAAAGTGCCGGAATCTTCTACGAGCAGTAGAAATCATCATCTTGGCATCATGACTGATGTTATGAATTTTTTCTGCAGGTTTATCCGCATGAAGATGATTAGGTTTGTTATTATTAATATTTTCATCTTGCCAAACAGTAATGGCATATGTCCAATAGGGCGGTCCAGCAAATAAACCAGGTGATTGAACTAATATTGGATCCGTTACAGTAATGGGACCAAAAAGAATGCCTTCAGCTACATCACCGTTCATATTCTTACTACTATTGTTTTTTGATGAAGAGGCAGTAGTAACATTCGAATGAATCATAGAAGCAGTAGCATAAGAGGGTGTATTATGCATACCCGCAGTTTTACTTGCTAACAATCTAGATGGTGTTGCTGTGGATGAAGTGTGCGTTGGTTGAGAAGATAAAGGACTATTACTACTACTACTTACAGACGAAACATATGAAGTATTATGTCTCATTTGAGATCTTTGCGCATAAGATAAGCCATCTTCTCCTCCAACAACACCTGTGTTTGAAGAACTATATGTGTGTTGTTGTTGTTTGAATGATGAATTCGTAGGAACTAAAGTGTTTGTGTAAGTGGGACCACTACTCAGAAGATTTGGATTGGTATTTGATACAAGAGGATGTCGTTGTTGTTGTTGTGTGTGTGGGATGGGATTCATCGATCTTTGCATTTGCTGCATACTGTTACCAGATGTGCTATAATAATAACTTGCCCAACCGTATCCTGCTTGTTGCAAAGTGGATGTGGGTAAATTTTCTACTGGTGTCATGATAGAAGGAACCACATTTCGTTGTTGTTGCTGTTGTTGCAGGTGACTTAATTTTGAATCAGCAATATGTGCTAGAAATCCGCTTTGAGATACAGGATTTGTTGTCGCTATTGTTATAGTAGTATTACCAATAAAAGGAGCGTCCACACTAGACATACTCGTGGTCGGAATTGAATGTGAATGAATAGAAACATTTTCATAAGGCCCATAACTCAATGGAGATGTCCTATTACTATCATTCAATTTTAAGTCTTGCATGCCTGAGTTCATAATTACTGAGGTCTTGGGGGAGGTGGTGGCTTTCGATCGTTTTTCTTCTTGTTGTAATTGGACAAGACGACGGTGACTTTCTTCCTCCTTTTCTTTTAATAAACGAAGTTGTTCCTCATGTTCCTTCACTAGTCGTATCCGTTCTTGTTCTTTCTTGATTGCTTCCTCAAGAGCTTCCTGACGTCGTTTTTCCTCTTCTTGTTCCTGCTGTTGCTGTTTACGCCGTCTTTCATCTTCTTCCACTTGACGTTGTTTGGCTAACTGTAATGCTTGCTGTTCTTCCGCATCAATAGCATCAAAAAGTCCACTGCTCGCACCATATAGCTGATGAGTTTCCAATAATCCAGAATTGCTTAACAGGGACGACGCGAGAGGAGGTAAAACGTTGCGATGGACATTATTCGATTTCGATGGTCCTGAGTCATGTACAATAATACGTCCAAATAAATCTTCATCTTCCTCTTCATCTACTTCTAGATGATTTTCATGATAGGAACGGTACGCTGAAATGGATGGTGCGATTGTATCTTCACCAATAAGCGACGCTAACAAAGATGCACGTAAATCCGTAGCATTAGTAGCATCTTGTTTACGAATGGTAGTAGTAGGAGGAGGTATTTCTGAGACAATACCCGGATTATCGAAACTATCACTATTTTTCGTGGATTCATCTACTTTCGTTTCTTCCTCTGACATTTATTCAACAAAGTCAATTTCTGGGAATGCGATGGAAGAAATAATATTGATGGAGGAACTACGTCTATGAAAATTTACTGTTATCTAAACGGGTCTGGTGTCTGTTATATGTGATGTTGTTGGTGCTGCGGCTGCGGCGACTGCACTGCAACGAGCAGGTAAAAAGAGAGCCGAGAGCAGAAAGGAGTAAGTAGTCCTACTGTAGTAGTCAGGGTAGTCCTACGGCGGGTAGAGGTATCCTACATAGAGAGCACTGCCTCGGGAGCAGGCACCCCGAAGGGCAGATCTTATTTAGCCGGACTATTTGATCTTCTATCTGTCGTTGTGCATTCATGTCATTCATTCATCACATTGTCAGAGTCTGTTACGAATATGCTTATTGCTGATGCGCGCTTAAACGGGACAATCGGACTGTATAAGAGATTCGTCGCAGTTCAACATTTTGATCCATCTCGAAACGGGTACTTTTTGTCATAGTCGATTCGGGTTATTAGTAAGCAACACAGGATTGAGAAGGGGGAGGGAATAATGAGGTCATTTGTAAAGGAATTAATTGACCGTAGTCCAATTATTTCATTAAGTACATACAGTGATAGTATGTGATCCATTTTAGTCCAAGATCGGTAAATTTCACTAATGTAACTACAGTGATCGAATGTGACACATTTGATTTATCGAGACAATACTCACACCAAATGTGACTACAATAATACTATCACTGTATGTACTTAGTGAAATAATTGGACTACTGTCAATTAATTCTTTTACAAACCACCTCGTTACTCCTTGTTTCGAGATGGAGCAACGTCCACGGTGTGAAAAAGGTATTGATAAATCTACCGACGAGTTTGTCCAAATTATTTACCTTGTTTGCATCTGATAATTTGTTCAGTGATTGCGACGAGAGATTGATTGGAATCAATCCGAGCCAGCCTCCAATCACACCGTGGACAGCAGGTGATCCACATCTTCATTTTTGTCGATAAGATTAAATGCTCTCTAAGATGCTTTCTCACTCACATTAATTTCGTTCCATAATCGGCATCAACGGGAGACATAACAACACGTTTCATCAGTTTTCCAAAACTTGTTGAATCGCCGGAACCACTACTATTGCTGCTACTAGTTAGTCTAGTATTAGGCGTTATAAAGCAGTAATATTCGATGTCTGGGCCCCGATGATACTGTTTGAAATGGGGCGACGTCGGAAGTCCTTCTGTATCGTTGATCGAAGGCTATGATGTTTGGGGTGGGGATTGGAACGTCTCTCTTCCCTGCCGCCGATCCTGGAGTCTTTGGGTCCTTTGTGCTGGCGATGCACAGAAGCATTGCTTTTATGTCATCCATTTTTAATCAAGGCTCAACGAAAGATATGATGGAAGCCGAATGCAAAAATAGAAATGATGTAAATGAAATAGGGGATAAAGAATCATCGAATTCTGATTTTTGCATGGACAGAGGGATCACAACCTACAGTACAGGAGGTTATAAAGTCAAGTGACGACATCACCAAACCTACGTTTAGTGGACGACGTGTCATGTTTAGAATAAAAAATCACAGTTTTCACTATACCTTGGATTTTTGAGTTATGAGGTCTCAAAGGCCTCTGTTTTTAACTGTAATGTGTCATCATCGGATACGTCAAATGCTGAGGGTATTAGTTGTCTGCTCAACAGAACATCTTCATTAATTCGCTTTTTGTATCCCAGTTCAGGATGTTCTTCAGAGCACCCTCCATCAGTTCGACTTTATCACCCTGGGACACGAGTAAGGTCACTGATATGACTCAGACGTTTTACGATGCCATCGCTTTGAATGATGACGTATCATAGTGGGATACGTCGTAGGTTTCGTTTCTGGGTAGTATGATTTTGGCTTCATCTTTCAATCGCAAGGTCTGCTGCTGGGATAGTTCTAATGTAGTTTCATCGAGCGGTATAATAATCAAGAGTCATGGATCATTAACTCGCATTTCTCACCCTGTCTATCTAGTAGTCTCATCTTCATATCCCACTGGTCCCAACGCGTTGCTATCGATGGAACCGTCTTACAGCTCTAGCATAATCCAATCTATTACAGAGGCACATGTCATTCCAAACGGCGATTCCAATAACGATGTCATCACTGTGTCTTCGATGGCAATATTTGTCTTACCATCGACATAGTTAACAACAATATAGCTGCCCGCCTTAACGAAAGTGCAGGCTACCCAAAATTATTATAATTGATGCCTATCCGACTACTCATGTACCATTCATATCGTTGTCTGCGTTTGAAAGTACCTTAAGTATGGGAAATTGGACGATGGTCGTGTGTTCTAACTATTTTGATGAAGTCATGACGGCGACAATCAACCGGTGGTGCGTTACACTGAGTGGTCGTATAGTAGCACTATCCAGTGAGCCATCCTCGCGTTTCATATAATTGCCATCAGCTCGTTAATCTTTCAAACCCTCAAGGTCGCCGTCGGTAAAACTACCTCAAAAATCAACAGTGTATCCGAATCCTAACGCCAGTGATGTTTCCAAAGTCTTCGGTATCATCTCGTCAAACGCTACATATGGTCATCATAGGAAATCTCCGGACGGTAGAAGAGTTATCAAATAACGAATATGTCGTCAAATTTGATTTATCAACTTTTCGCATCATGAGATAATGATAAAAACACCTTATTGGGTCCGTGGGTTCCTCGAAAGGGCGATTCAAATACCCTTGCGAAGTGCGTGGATGGCTACAATAGATGGGGTATTTCTTTCGGCTCTTACATCGGTCAGATCAATATGACACGTGCGAGGTAATCTCAATAATTCACTCTCTCAATAGGATATGGGGTACTTCAAGAAGTGGTTGTGGTACTGAATCATTCCACATTGAGTCAGAATCAAAATATCGTTGGTTATATTTATTTCAACACGTCCGAAATCCAAGCAATATCCTTTGAGTATGCGTAGTTCCCGCTTAAGGATAAATCTAGGGGATACCTACTGGCCAATGTCCGACATCATAAGATATGATTGCTGTACTATGGGACTTGCTTCTTAAACATGTTGGGCGCTGCAGTGATCGGTAGTATCTTGATTTTCGCCCACGCCTACAGATAACGCGATAAGGAGACATTCCAGGCTTTGAAATTCGGATACGATCCTACCGTTGAACTATGAAGGAACGAGTGGGAGTCACGTGACAGACAGCTGACAAATCATGGGCGATCACAGGAAATATTTTATCTATGTATAAAAATTAGATCAATAAAATAAGTATATAGTGTTTTGACATAAATAGTTTCTTACTTTAAGAAAGTTAACCAGGCAGTTTTCCCTCACGCAATAATTACATTGTTCAGGTTCAAACGGTAAGATGATATCTCAGCACCCATAAAGAGGCACCCGTAAACTGCTCTGGTTAACATGATTCCTATGATACGATTACGATAAGGGGGATCATCAGGAGATAACAATACATTCAAATGCATTTATTCATGGTGTATTCTTGTACGAAACTTACAGCAATCATCAGTCAAGTAATTAAGTACTCTCAGATGCACGATTCGGCAAATGAAGAACATCAGCCTGCTGGACTGCTACAACTTGAGGCGCGTCATTTTGTTTCATATCATCATCAGACGCAACTTTACTGAGAGACTCCTCATCAACGAGAATGCGTCTCTTGTCAAAAGCTATGCGTATGATCGGCTCACGAGCTCGTTCGCCTCTGATCTTAACATCGAGAAAGCTAACTAAATAAGTGAAGAAACCGCTGACAATAGGAACGATGATGAACGTCCACATGGTCTTTTTACCACAAACGGCACAAACGGCTCCGTTTTTCAGCAAGAAATACTGAAACGGACTTCTCTGGTTCGCGCCGTTGATGTATCCATTCACAATCACAGTAACGACTCCAGCGACACATCCCGCCAAAGCACCCAACTCGGTAGGTGCAGTGAACAACCCACCCAACACATCCTTCTTTTGAAGACCCAAGAAGACAGGGACAACACAAGTTGTAGTAATCAGGTTACCTAATTGAAAAGAAAAATGTAGATGAAAAGGACTTCACAACATGAGACGACTTAAATGCTATGTAGAAAGCGTACCGATCGCAAAGAGTTGGAGAATATTCAATTTATCATTCGTCGCAATATAGATCGCAGGAACATTAATCGCAATTACAATAAATCTTGCTATGAACAAAGGATCCCACGTCACACGAAGTCTCATGAAGTCATGACTGAAAACACTGGTAATAGCGTTCTGTAATGTATCGATCGTACTTGCAGACAGTGAGCAGGCAAGGAGAAGAACGACAATATGCCAGCCATTCTTGAGAGGTTCCAAAGTATCAAAGAACGACATGTATGCGTACTTATAATATGAATCATAAGCTGCTGGGTCTTTTGCATACCCAAGCATTCCTAGAATTCCAAAGTACATCATAACTAAGAAGACCAAAATAGCCCCGCCAAAATAACCTCTTCGAAGACTATTATCGGAATCTGCTGCATAGACGCGCTGCCAGTTGCTTTGATCGAAAAGTGCTGAAGATACAAGGCCAATATTAATTATAATTGCAGTTTCAAGACCACCAGTTGTCCAATTTGACGCTTTATCAAATTGCTTCCATGTAACTTTGTTCGCAGGAAGGACGCAAGTAGCAATCAAAAGCATTATGATGAAAAGAATGATAGAAACGGCTTGGATCCTATCGGAGATCATAGAAGCGGGATATCCTGCAAGAGCTGTGTAAAAGATTGTAAATGCACCCATAGAAACCGTGACGGATACTCTGTAACTCGTAATCCAGAAGCTTGTCATTTGACTGAAAATATTGCCGATTGAGGTGAGTTCGGAGGTAAGGAAGATAAACATATTAAAGAGGGCCACTCCACCAGACACTACGTTCATGATGCGACCGTAACGCAGCTTGGTAAAGTCTGAGGCACTATAGACCTTTTCAGGCTCCGTAGCTTGCTTGATTCGAGGTCCCAGAAACATAATCAACAGAGCAGGAGCTGCACATCCCAGGGAATAACCGATCACACCAATCCAAGAAATCGTAGGGTTAGCTCCGAGCTCTGAGCTTCCATAACTGTAATTAAAAATAGACGAAAGAATACAAACAGTTGTTTTGGTAAGATAAAAGAACGAATGAGAGACGCTATAGACATTGAAACAACGTACAAGACCCAACTACCCATGGATGCGGCAAAGTAACTCAGAGCGACCGCTGCAGTCCCTACCGCCTTACGAGCCGATAAAAAGTAGTCTCTACGAGTACTCTCATCATTAACTTTTTTCACACCGTAAATGAGAAGTCTAGACCGGATAAACTCCGGAACCTTTTTGGACACATGGGGAATACTGAGGATGGCCAAGAAAGTGAAGAATGAAAGCACGCAATAGAGGACAATGTAAGAAGCCTGCTTGCTAACTGCGAATGCCATCTTGAGAGAGTTGAGATGGATAGATACTGTTATAACGTTCGATCCGAAGGATATACCGACCTCTTCAACCTTTGTCCAAAGAGAGTGTGACAAAGAAATTGACACGTTCCTTTTCTTTTGAGAAGAAAGATTGGTTGTACAGTAGCTACATAGGAAGGAGCCTACGACGTTGGCCTACGGTATTTAGTGTAACAATTTGTGTGGTCCCGGTCGCAACAGTCGTATCAAGCGTACTGTAGTACTCCATGGGAAATACAAAGCGTATGCATGTCAGATCGATTTTGTATGCAGTAATAATACCTCCTCTTCGGGGTAGGGTCAAATCGAATGAAATCGGTCCCACAGTTCCAAGGCATATACTTTGCGTAGTGCTATAAAAATATCTTTTCATTTACAGTTGCACGAAGAACCCATATTACTATTTCTTGATAATAAATTATTGCATTATGTAAACGCATAGGAATCTGCTACTCATGATTTTGTCATAGAGCATATTACAGTACATAATACATTAATAGTCAGATCCTATCCAGCTTTGACTCATCACATCCATATAAATATCAATAACTTTCCGTCTCCTTCTTTACTTACTGTTTGATTTTTCCATTTCTTCCCAATTTCTTAGAAACATTTTCCCCGCTTGGACACGTAACCATCGTCCATGAAGTTCTTTCCCATCCATTCCCTCACATGCTTTTTGTACAGCTTTAGGAGAAGTAAACCATACACCGCAATAACCCTTGGAACGTCCACTATCTTCAAATATTGGAAATGTAATTTCACGGATTGTACCACATGGTTCAAAGTATTCACGTACATCCTTTTCTGTTGTATTGTAATTTAAACCAAACACTCGTATAGATAAAGGTTGAGGAATTTTCTCTTTATCTCGTTTTTGTTTTTTATTCTTTTTAATTTGGGATGATGGTATCTGTACGTCCTCGTTATCTCCCCCTAATGAATCTACAACACTGGATATATTTCTTTTCTTTTTCACTGTTTCCTCCTCTGTTGTCCCCTCCAATACTTTCACTTTTTGAACATGTCTAAAAGGACAAGCATCACCCAGTTTACATTTGCCTGTTTTCTTGAATGAAAAGCATTTACCTTTTTTTGTCGCCATTTGATCATGGATAATACCATCCTCTGTCGTCGATGAAAGATTTGAAACTATCCGACAGCCTCCCTGTCCAGAATGTTCAAATTTACATGCCGTTCCGTAAGGACATTTATATTCACTCCAAAGAAAACAAGTATTTTTGTTGATGTGATCTGTTGAGGGGGGTATAATATCAGTAGAACTTTGGTTTGAATCGGAATTCAATAGGTCCATACGTATTTCTCGATGTATAGGTCGAAGATATATTGCCCGCTTCCGTTTGTTGGGAAGATCCACACGTAATGTTCCCTTTTGTATCGCTAAATGATACGAATCTAAAGTCCTCATGGTGATGAATCCAAAACCTCGATGCGTTGTAGAGTCCTTATTATCTATGATTGGCTTTTCGCCGGTTTCTTCTATGGTTGGTGTTGTCTCAGCATGATTATAAATTAAATTCACATCCTGGACACAAGCTGAACCGAAGTGTCTTTCCATCAATTGACGAACTGAATCTTCAGTAAACTTTGTAGGGATACGACTTACAAAGATTTTGAGATGATCTTCATTATCTGTATCAGGTTCATCGTTGGTGATAGGATCCATTGTTGTTGCCTTTATATAACTTTCTTATTAGAGCATGGCGTTGGTATCTATTATAACTTCATGTGATGGTGGATCCCGATACATTGCCGACGACGCGGTCATCGGTGGAGCAGTACGGTAGGCTACAGTACAGTAACGCGACCACACGGCGTAGGACATATGTACTGTTCCTCAGCACGAGTCAGTGCCTCAGCATCAGCAATCGGCAATAACAATGATGGATTTGACACCTATTATCAGAACTCAACAACACTCAAGCAACGCTTTTCAAAACGAACACCCTGTTATAATTGGACACGAAGGAGGTGGGGACAGAAATGTCATTATCATTATCATCATCATCATCATCGATCGTTGAACCAAATTCAAAGAGATCTCGACACGAAGACGATTCTTCTCCATTGCACAATGTCATACATCAAGAAGTTTTTCAAGATATTGATACTATACGGAATTCCTATCTCCATGCATCTCCATATCCACATGGCATGATTTATGATTTCTTTGTCGATGGATTTTTAGGTATATCAACATGTTTTATAAAACAAAATACGGACTTGCATTTGAGATCCTTCTAACTTTCAGGTTATCTATTCATTCATTTTCTTGTTATATATAGATCATGTTCGTGAGGAATTAAAGGTTCATTCCAAAGTCAAATTCAAAGAAAGTGATTTATTTCGTGTATATCAAAGTATTGATTTAGGAAATTTAGAACCATCAAGATCTGATTTAATAGAAGCGATGCCATACTTAATGGCATTACGAAGAGCTATTTACTCACCAAATTACATTTCATTTATAGAAAAGATTTGTGATTTACAACCTGGTACTTTAACGGGACAGATTGATTGTGCAGTCAACTGTCATATACAAGGATGTCATCTCTTATGTCATGATGATGTTATTGGTACACGTAAGGTATCTTATATCTTTTATCTTACGGATCCTGATCCAACTTGGACAGATACGGATGGCGGACGATTGGAATTATATTCTTGTTGTTTGAAGGAAGGGCAACAGGAAGGGGAGGAGAATCATGATAATCCGAAAGCAAGTATAAGTAAAAGAAAGTCGGATGATAATAATAACTCTATGCGACTGAAAGTACCAAATGTTTTTCCTTCCAAAATGATTGTACCCATTTTCAATTCCATGGCCTACTTTGTTGTACAACCGGGTGTATCCTTTCACGCTGTGTCTGAAGTATTGTGTGATCGTCCACGCCTTGCGATTCAAGGTATGTATAAATTTTAATATTTATTGAACCCATAGATGAACTTTTTACATCATCATGGAACAACCTTTTTTGGCTTTCTTAGGCTGGTATCATGCCAAGGAACAACCTGAGAAAATTGAGTTTTCGACTCTACAACGTTTAAAATCTATAGAACGTGGGGAGGATACAGAGGGAGACTTTACTCCAAGTAAAGATGATGGAAAAAATAATATATCCACACAATTGACATCCACTGACATTGAGTTTCTTTCAACCTTTATAGACAAAACATATCTAGATGAGCCTTCTATAACAACGATACGTCAACGATTTGAAGATGAATCCAGTGTACTACTCCGTCACTTTTTAAATGAAGATTGGTCAAAGAAAATTTTATATGCATGCACAAGCATGGATGAAGAGCAAAAACTAGGTCGAAGACAAGGCGTGATCGATTATTCAGTCGGGATGAATAGTCATTGGGAAGCCGTTGGACCTGCTCATAAACAGAGATTTCTGGAATACGTTGGTACACCGAATCAAAAGTCGGAAGATCCTGGATCCCTATTGCTATATTTAAAACAAACATTATTGGAATCACCTGCATTTGGACGCTTACTTCAATCGTTTACTAGTTTGCCTCGTCATATAGGATACCGAGGAAGAGTACGACGATTTCGACCTGGATTTGATTACACTGTAGCTCATTATGGTATCTTAACAAAGTCATGTGTTCTGGATGCTACTCTTTGTTTCGTTAAAGGAGCAGGGAATCAATGTCAGTATGATTCAGATACAGAAGAACTAATTGGAACAGATGATGATGCGATGTGGGATTCTGGTGATTTCGGTGGATTTGAGGTGTATATTGCAGCAGATGATGGAGACAAGGGTTCAACGAAAGAAGCCGAAGACGAATACAATGATGAAGATGATACTGAGTTATTGAGTGTTTCAGCAAGTTTCAATAGTCTATCGCTAGTTTATCGGGATCCAGGAACGATGCGATTTGTCAAGTACGTTGGAAGTGGCGCACCTGGTTCTCGATGGGATATAGCGATCGAGTATGAAATGGATGAAGACATCGACACAGATTGATTATACTAAAAGGCAATAATCACTGAGTGATTGGGAAATTTTTACGCAATAAGTCGAAATCCTACTAGGGTAGGCATAATACGAGGAATATACTTTACGAGATACATTTCATAACATTCACTGTTACAGCACTAAAGACAGACCTCCTCGGCGGGTCTAATAACTAAATCAATCTCATCATCCCATGATCCACCCACAAGGATATCTCCATGCCCACAACAGTCATATTGAGTCATAAGTTCGTCTTTCTTTCGTTGAGCATCGTCTTTAGTCGCGTATACCCCAACAACCTTCAACGCTGATCTAGTCCAGTCTCGGCTTCTGCCTTTTCCATGAGTACATATCCAAAGCAAGACATGTGGGTGTTCAGCGACTTTCTTCTTCTTCCTCTGAGCAGGTGGTTTAGTAGCGGTGTTCATTGAAGATGACATAGATTGCTGTAAGTTTAAGTATTTATTCTGAGCTCGAGCAACAACTGCACTAGGATGTATTGGTGCAGGTGGCTTAGCTGAAGGTTTTGTTGTTGGTGGCATCGCTGAGCTAAGTTGGCAAAAGTAGATTGTATTGTTACAGAACCCATATTGACAGTTGCTTTTTTTGGATTGCCTGAACTGGTGCGTTTGAAAGGAACTTCTACCTTGAGGATTGAAGCAGCACTTGAATCTGGGCTACTGATTTCGAGTAAAGTCGACATTCTTTGATTCCGGTTTGTAGACTGCAATGCAGAAGTTTACCGGGTGAACGTGGTGTTATGCTAATGGTTGTTATTGTTCACGTCTTATAATAAATAACTCAATTGGTATGTAGAAATGTAGGAGCATTTGAAACGATTTCACATTGTCATATTACTGTATTTCTGTATTTCAAGGTACACGGCATCCGTATCTCACCCATTCGACCTATTTTACCCATAGGTACTTTACCCATACTTACCCATACAGTACTTAGGACCCATACTTACCCATACTTACCCATACTTACCCATACTTACCCTTACTTACCCATACTTACCCATACTTACCCATACTTACCCATACTTAGCCATTTCAAACCCATACATACCTAGTTCAAGACTCACAGAGGATGAGTGACTTTGGCTAAATTCCCCACAAAAATAACCGCCGCATCAAAGGGATGGGCAGTAAATGGGTAGAAAGAAGCTGAATAAGGCTATTTTTTGAATAAAAATTTGAAATTATATATATCATGGCGCGGCGAAGAGAGACGCAGATGACTTTTTGAATGCCATTATTATTCTTTCGTCGTTTGCCGTGATAAAAAAATTACTATGTCAGCACCTCCTTTTATTCCCCCTTATCTATCTACTGCAAGTGTCCATCAATATGGTATTCATAATGATGGTTCTATACAAAGTTCATCATTTACGCAATTTCAAGATAGGTACAATCAAGGTCGTCCTATCTTTCAAACCTACTCTCGTGAAAAAATAGCTATTCCTTGGCGTGGCTTTCTTTACAAAACTTGCCGTACAAATTGTCGCCTTGTTATGAGAGAACTGTCTACAACTGCTGGATCATTCAAAGAAAAGCTAGGTAACTTCTCTCATAAATAGATCCGCAGCATGATTGTGGATGCAATTAAACATGAGGTTTCATATTCAGACTTTAGAGGGAAAACCGTTCCAATCACGAAATATGAGCACGTTCTAACAACCATCAAACAGAACTAACACAACATCGGTAAAGTGTACTATTCACATACTTATTTATTGGTGTTATTTATACACAACGAGTTTTGTAATCATTGCTTTTTACAGAACTGCTCGCTAGAATTCGCTCATTGATTATGACCCACTTTCAGCATCATAGCACATACGCCGCTCAAATCGAAGAGCTATTCTCCCTCAACGTTGTCCCTTTTGAGTACATCGATAGCGAAGCCAAGTATGACTCAGACGTGCGATACTTCATCAAAAACGCTAAACACGACATTTTTGAGAACCTCAGGCTTCCAAGTCCGAAATTAGCTGGCACTAACAGATCTAGTGCTGTCCCTAGACAAGCAATCCAAGCAACCCCACTGAATTGTTTGATTCCGCAATGGTCACCATCTCCCTACAATGAGGTTGATATATCTAGCAGCGGTCGATTTCAGCGTAGTGATTACGATAATACCGATCTGATTTTTGCTGGTGATTCAATCGCTGGTACATGTAACGAAAGAAATGTGCGACCAAAACTGGCCCCAGATAAACTGATCCAAAAGCTGCGTGATAAGTTACAGGCTACATCGAATGTTTGATTGGAAAACACTCGGCATTGAATGTGGTTCAATGTTCAGTTGTGTTCCTCCTTGTGTAAATTTTCTAGCGGGGCCTATACATGTTGGGTTCGTTGCTCGAAACCGTTTAAGTGTTGAGGAGGAAAGTTTATCTAGCGCGGATACTGTTCCCATGCCTAATGAAGAGATAAGAAAAGTGAGAAATGATTTTCGGGATTTTCTATGGATGCTGCAAATTTGTAAAACATGAGTGTGATTGTGAAGAGATAGTATTTGATGTTCAATGAATAAACAGTATATAGATTTACTACACTTTCAAGTCCTATACATTAAGTTTATATGATTACTACCTGTACAGTAATATGCATATTTCCACTCACTCGATATTCCAATATAACATCTGTCGTCATCGGTGTTGACAAATGGTAGCATGAGAATATACTTGCAGCTATTGTCGATAGTAGATTTAGTTACGGCTTCATTCTTCAAAGTAAGTTTCAGGAAAAATGATTCTCCAGTGACATCAATTTCATAGAAGAAGTGTGACGGCTTCGTGTATACGTATAGGCGTTTCTGAAAAATAAAACAGCTTATGGATCCATGTTGTTTAAGAATAGACTCAACATGTTCATAATTCTTATAAGCGTAGTACTGTTTTTTCTCGCATGATCGTTTGTACCAGATATGACCTATAGTATCTTTGTAAATGCTCGATCTTGTAATGTCTTCGAAGTAACTTCTTGTTGAGATGGACACTATCAAATCAACTGCAACATTCTTCAAGGTCGCCTTTTCCCACTCGTATGCATTTTTATTTATATTCGGCTTCACAATAGTCAGTATCTTCTCTCCTATAGTGCCGCCTTCCCAGATATTGGATATCGGACCGAGTTCTTCCATTATTCGGGGGACATTCAAGAACGATAAGAAATTATATTTAGCTATTATATCCCCTGGACTAAATGCCTCCATAGCCACTAGAAACTCATGAATCATCGCTTTTGTCCTCGCTATATGGTTCTCTTCGTCGTAGCATTTAGACATAATAAATGAAGTCACTGTGTTTAGTTTTCTCATGACTGAACATAATGTATTTGTTTTTCCCAGTCGATCGTCAATTGAAATTGAAAATGTTGTATGACATAAATCGATTAATTCTTCCTTTGTTCTTCCCAAAGTAGTATACCCAATTAATACAGCGTGTTGCTTCAAGAATGTGAGTGATTTATCGCCGATTTCTCCCACTGCACCCATCGAACGATAAACTTGCAGGTAATGATGTCGCTCCATAGTTATCATTATATCTGCCATGAAACCTAACAGGCGGCATATTCCAACATAATTCTCAGATAGTAATCCTGCTCCTGTACTAAATGGTAATAACACTAACCATGAAAGTTTTAGTGAAGAGCATTGATGAAATATTTGATCGAAGACGTTTATAATATCTTTTTTCCATGGCTCTCGTTGATTTCGTAAATATAAATGAATATAGTTGCACCTAAGAAAATTAGGTGCATCGGAGCATCTGGAAACAGAGAGTTTACCTCAATGTAGTCACTATCTCTTTTACATACATTCCAGCACACAGGCCATTTTGTAGATGGGTCGTCGTTGTGATGAAGCGTCAATAGTTTTTCTTGTACCTTTTCAGAAAAGCCAGCTTTTCTCATCATGTCTCTTGTTTGGCTTTTGTTTGTTTCTCTTTGTACAACATGTCTCTGAAAGATTGTTCTGTACCTTTGTTTCAAGGTTGTGAAGGTAATGTTGCTAAAATTTATTTCACTCAGTCCATCAATAATATCATTCAAGTTATTGTGGTTGTAGATGACACCCCACCGTTGGTGGTAACTACTAGATCCTGTAGCTAGACCACTTAGTGTCCTTCTTTCGGGTTGGTCGGCGATGTACGCAATAAGCGACAAATAAACAAGGCGATTGTTGATAATGTTTCCGTTGTAAAGTAAGTTTAGATCTTTAAACAGGCGATCTTGTGAGGTATGGATGTCATCCGAATCAGGGCCCAACGTTATGGCGTAAGTCATCTTGTAGGACTTTGATATTAAGGTTATCGTTTGGATCCAATGTGAGTCTTTGCTCTTCTTGCAATCATTCGTATCAAGTATCAAATCCATCACTCCAGAGAAGACATAGAAAATGAGTATGAGTTCTACCTTGTGCTAACATACGAACCCGTTCCGATTCCATTCGACCCTTTTTGGACTCCCATAGAGTAGAGGAAAGCTTCGAGTGATGATGAATCTCATGTTCAAACGTGAAGTGAAGCTGTAACAAATTTTGTAGAGGAATGAAGTATGTTTTCGTATTAACTTCTTTCTCTATCTTAAGTATGTTACTTATTGTAGTGGGAAGGGAGTCTTTCCCATCAATAAATTGCTTGCGTAAATCTGGAAATGTGGTTGGATATTGTAAAGTCTCAGCCTCAGCAACGTTCGAGGAGGAGATTGCAGTTTCACTCTCTACGACATGAGCCATATTAATTTGTCTAAGAAGATCTACTAAGAGCATTTGATTGTCTTTACTTAAACGCATCGACAGCTTAAGAAGTAGTACTTCAGTGGTTTTTTGAAGATCTTGCATAGTTACTTCGGGTATATTTATTGTAGTGTCGGAATGAAGGTCATCAAACGTTGTATTACTAGGAAAGTTATTGAAGTGTATATTGGTAGGTATATCATCAACTACCTCTTGGATGTGAATACCATCAGGAGAGGGTGATAAAGTTCCGTCATCAATCGAGGGCATGGCGTTATCTTCACTGAATGTAATGAATGAATGGTTACGATGATGGTAATCATAGTCCATTATATTGGCATTGTTCGCGTCACTTATGGCAGATATATTCAATGTAGAAGAAGCAGCTTTATTCATAGCGGGAAAAGAAATTGACGATAACGTGAGGTCATTTAAATGGTTAATGGTATCTCATGTTGGATAAATTCTTTGAAGCTATATTTTGGTCAGCAATCACTGTAGTACATTTGCCTTTGTTGCAGTAGAAAAAAGTTGCATTGCATACTGTACAAGTTGCTTTCAACGTCGCATATGGTGATAGATAGTCGGGAACAGGTTGAATAGTCTGAAAACAAGTTTTACAACTGAAACATGGACGTATAGACATGGTACCGAGTATAGACATGGTACCTTCGTAAACGATTGTAACTTTATTATTGAAGATGGAAATACACGAGATGACGACAGTAATAATATAGCCCCACTTTTTAATTCGTCGAGCGTATTGTGAATCGTGGAAATACCCTGTCGACAGAAAATGAAAATATGTCGACATCATTCACTTAGAAAAATTATCACTCAAATTGACGTCACGATGGATGACGTCGACAACGGTCTTCTTCGTACGTATGCTACGTAGGCATGGTACAGATTACAAAAAATGTACATTTTCTGATCATTCCATTGGAAGAATGAACCTTCAATAGAGCCTTTGCAGGATGGTTGTTTCGGGTTTCGCTCACTTTTCTGCTTGTATCAGTGGAAGATGAAGAGATTGAAGACGACGACGAAGATAAGAAAGTAAAAGCGAAGACGAAGACGAAGATGATACGTGTCTATGTTTCATTTTTCTTTTTTCTGCGGTGTTGATAGTAGTACTCGTGATAGCGGTAGTGTTATAGAACGATGAAGCAGTAGACAATAACCTGCTTTGTTTTTTCAGCGCTGCTGGATCAACTCTAGCGATCGATCCACGAAGACCATCGGCATCTACGGCATCACGGCTGGAATTGATATAGGTCGTAGAAACATGATCAGGTAACCCTTGATCATCCATTAAAAATAAAGACATTTCATTTGTAGTGGTACTGTAATTGTTTTTGTATCCTTTACAGATTCGGAAGTATTGGCAGCAGCAGAAAAATGACGTAATGTAGCTGGAGTAATAATATTGGTTTCGTTGTCGACAATTTCTCCAGGTATTCTCTTTTTAGGTGCCTACTCATATTTTATTGTAAATGTATTATAAACGGGTATAGAAAAAAATAAAGCATGCGAGAGACGCATGTAAACATTTTGATATTAATAACGTACCTTAAACAAGTTTCCAAGTAAATTGTGTTTTTTGTAGGTTATGAAGTATTGCAAATCAGAAGGGCAACGGTCCTCATTAGTAAATTCAAAACGGAAAACGTCTTTTTTGAAAATAGTGAGCATATCCTTAGAGTACGTCTTGTTGTAGCCGAA